>ODAI013699994.1_pt1 | contig 11136 bp, 10 predicted proteins | sample 1539321 | NCBI WGS metagenome assembly ODAI01 (sample SAMN02144231, study PRJEB22623) | gut metagenome | biome: sheep rumen | host: Ovis aries | place: New Zealand | reverse complement strand
GCTCTGTCAGTCCGTTCGAAAGCTACCCTCTCACCTCCGCGTTCGGGCAGTGGTCGCGGATGTAGCCGAACACGAAGTCGTAGTCTCCCGGTTCCACGTACACCTGGTTCTTGGCCAAAGGTTCGTTCACCTTTATGACGTGCAGCGCGCGTGAGCCCTTCACGGAGCGCACGCTGGAAAAGGTGCTGACGGTCGTGTCGTGCGTGGCCGTGAGGATGCCCATTCCCATCTGAGAGAGGTTTCCCGCGACCAGGCCCGCCAGCACGTTCAGGCCGGCGACGACCTGGGCCTTCTTGAACTCCCGTGGCAGCTGCTTGTGGGTGATGCCCTCGTCGTCCATCGTGAACAAGACGCAGTACTTCCCACCGTTCATGAGCGCGTAGATGGCGTAGCCGACGATCGTCAGCACGATGAAGAGCAGGGCCATGATGCCGCCGCTCCTGAACACCCCCAGCACGTCTTCAGCATCGGCATAGCCCTGCACGAGGTCGGGGATCGTCAGAACGACACCGAGCACGACGAGCGCCGCGATGATGCCCAGGAACACCTTCACGACGGTGAGGAGGATGGTCGGGTTCGTGAGCAGGTTGAACTCATACACCCAGCGGTACGTGCAATCCTTGTCCTCGATGATATTGCCCGTGGCGCTCATGCTGCGGCCCCCCTCATTGCCTGTGTTTCCCCAATCTCCCAATCAACCGAATAGAGCGCATTTCCGGCGCGCTGATTTGAGGTATCCGACGCGCCGTTCACCGTAAATCTATCGCATAAGCCGGCGTTTCTGCCGTTCGCGGGCATCTGTCATTGACAATGAATGAGGCACGATGCGTGCCTCGTACGCAACCGCACGACAATAGGCCAAAAAGAATGCTTCTGGCCTATTCTGGGACAGCATCGGGAGGAACCGTGGGGCAGGGCGTCAGCGGAAAGATAGATTTCCTCATGAGGGTCACGGGCACGAGCAACGCCCAGCTGGCGCGGGCGCTGAACTTCGACGCGTCCTACATCAGCCGCATACGCGCGGGCAAGCGGGGCCTGCCGCCCGAACTTCCCTTCATCGAGCCGGCAGCTGCCTTCTTCGCGCGAAACGTGCGCGAGGGCTACCAGGCCGAGGCACTTGCCCGCGAGATGGGGCTGTCGGGAAGCTGGCCAGCAGACAAAGCGAATGCGGCACGGCTCATCGCCGGATGGCTCGAAGGGGCGGCTGGCGCGGGGAGCCAGGACGTGGATGTACAATCGACCGGCTCGACATCGGCGCTCGCGGCGGGGCGAAGCTCTGAAGCGCGATTATTCTTCGGCGACGGGGGCCGCCGCGCAGCCGCGCTGGCGTTCCTCGCGTACGTTGCCGATGCGAACGAACCCTGCGATCTGCTGCTCCAGTCCGATGAAGAAACCGCCTGGATGTACGAGGACCCGGCCTTCGCCGCCGAGTGGGCCGAGAGCATGGCCGGCCTCGCCGCCGCCGGCTGCACGTTCACGGTGGTGCACACGGTGTCGCGCGGGGGCAACGAGATGTGGGAGGGCCTGCGCGAGTGGCTGCCCCTGTACCTCACCGGCGCGGTGCGGCCCTACTACTACCCGCGCATGCGCGACGGCGTGCGCATGCGCTCGCTGTTCGTGGCGCGCGGCAGGTGCGCACTCGTCTCGAGTTCTGTTCAGGGAATGGAAGGTGACGGGCTGTGCGTCATGCACGACGACGCGGACGCCGTGAGGGCTCTCGAACGCGAGTTCGACGCCTACCTGGGGCTTTGCCGTCCGCTCGCGCGGTTTGAGCGCCCCGCATCGGAAGACGAACTCGAATCGACCCTCGCAGCTTTTCGATACGCCGACGGCGCTGTCGTGGCGGAGGCCGGCGGCGCCATTGTCTGCGCTCGCCCGGGGCACGGCGCCCTGCTCGCGTCTGCGGATGCGGGCATCGCCTACCGCATCGACGAGCCGCGCCTGGTCGAGGCCATCGCGAGCTTCGCCGAAATGGCGGCACGGCAACGCATGGAATGACGAACTGAAACGCTCGCCCAGGGTGGATGTGTGCAAGCGCCCTACCATGGTGCCTAGCCCGTGCGCACGAGGCCGCCTGAATTAGCAAGCTGCCTATTGTGTATATCGATCTATGGCATAGCGCTTGCCGGAAACCCACGAAGGCCTTCTGCTTGAACGCTACAGTATCGCAACAGTCGCGTTCGGCAGACTTAGTACCAAGACGGCTTCCGGAGAGAACGATACGGGGGATGCCCCGTACCCCTAATTGGTTTTGGATCAGGTCAACTCGATTGCTGATTCTAATGAAACGACGAGTTCATAACGCAACGGGGGCGCGGGGCATCCCCCGCAGACGCTGCACAGGCGCCTGCGCGCGCAGGCAAATCATGCCATCGCGAGTACGGCGACCGACACTCGCCCGAGAAGGATGCGCGAGCGGCTGTTAGGTCCTATGTGTTCAGAAGATATACACCATAGGCTACTTGCTAACCTGGCCGCTGCGCGTCACCGCGGCGAGCCGCGGAGATTGGATGACGGATGTGAAGGCGGCGAGCAGACCTATTGGCTCGGTTGATATACACAATAGGCTGCTTGCTAATCCAGTCGTCGGGCTCCGACCGCCAGCCATGGCGGGTTACCGCGATGGCTCTATGAGGCGCGTGACGGATGCCTTCACGTCCACGATGGGGCTGACTTCTGCGCCGTTTTTTGAGCATTATTCCGCTAAATTCTTGACGGCCAAGCACCTCTCTCGTCAGCCTCATGGTGCTTGACTATTGACAACGACCGACTTAGTACGGGAAATCGGGCTCGATGGAATACATAACTTTAGCCTCATCGAGCTGATCGCGCCGCTCGCGAATCTCTATCGCATTGCCCGAGAAGAGAAGGGACCTGTTGCCGTCGACTGCTCTCTTTGCTTGCAAATAATTGCATCCCATAATCTTCGAGAGACAGGAAAGGGTGGTTTTATCGGCTGAATTACCACTTTCGAGGTACAGGCTATAGGTAGCCTCGTCCTCTCGAATCGGTTCAATGTATGTCCTGGCGACACTCCACCCGCATTTTGCACAGGAGACAACTAACGCGGAGCCTATGACTTCTGATTTAAGGCTGCTTCCACATTCTGGACAACTCATCGATTACCTCCTGGTACGTATTTTACAAAACGGCCTGTTCTTCTCAAGTCGGGGACCATCACATTCGGATCTCGTGAAGAAGGCTTGGCGGCAGCAATAATGTTCAGGAATTGGAGGAACAGCGTTCGTTTCCTTATGCTAGGGACGATGACCTGTTCGCGCCGCGCCATGGGCGGGTCACGGCAGTCCTGGCACCGCTCCAGCCCGCAAGTGGGGCGCGTGGGCTGCTACGTTGTCCCGGGTAGGCGCGGGATGCAGCGGCAATGGCGCGCGGCGTGGGGCGGCAGAGATGCGCGTGTTCCTATGTGATACATTCTGTAATTCTACAAGGACGCCTCCAGCGCCTTCTCCAGGTCAGCGGCAATCTCAGCGCCCTCGACCCTCAGGCTGCAGTCATCGGCTTTAGCGAACGCGAGCAGCGGCAGAGTTCCGTACCAGGCGACCTTGCCGTCGAAGACGGCAATCCCGGTCAGCGGGGCGGCGCCGACCACGACCCCGCAGCCTGCACCCGAGAGTGTCTCGGCAACCCTGGATTGCAAAGCGAGCGACTTCTCCCCCTTGGGCTCTCTCAGAACGATCCGGACCGTTATTCCCCGGGCGATGACAGCGGCGATGTCGGGCATCAGAGACTCGACGAGCTTCGGGTTGGCATACGGCGCAGACACGATGACTCGCTTGCCAGCACGCGAGAGGTCCGCTGCGAGCTCGGCGCGCCATACATCGACCGTGATAATGCGAGCGCCCGGCCCATGCACCTCGGATTCCTCGGCTATCTCGTAGCCGAGCTTGGCGTACGTCTTCAGCCGCCTCTTGTACATGCGCTCGAGCATGGGTACGCTCGTATCCACGTAGTCGTAGACGACAACGTCGCCCTTGCCCTCACGCTCGCGGTGCAGGCGTCCCGAGTACTGCGTGATGACGCCCTCCCAGGAATACGGCGAGGCGAGAAGCAGCGTGTCGAGCTGCGGCAGGTCGAATCCCTCGCCGATGTAGCTGCCAGTTGCGACGATCGCGTAGCGGACGCCGGTCGCGCCGCGCACCCGCTCGACCCTCTCGCGCTTCTCGCGCGCCGTGCCCTCGCCCGTGAGCATGAAGGTCTCGACGCTCGCTTCCTGCAGGCGCTTCGCAAGTTCGGCTGCGTGCTCCTTGCGCTTCGTGATAACGAGCGGCGTCCTTCCTGACTTCACCGCGTTCGAGGCGTCCTCGACGATGAGGGCGTTTCGGGCGCCGTGTCCGCAAAGGTGGTCGACAACCTGGTTGTACGATGCTCCCTTCTCCAAATCAGCCAGCCTTATCCGCGTGAAGCGCGGCTGCAGGATCCTCCTGAATCCCTGCTCAGCGGCCTGCTCCTTCGGGTCGACCTTGTGGCGAATCGGGCCGCACTGCATGTAGATGATGCCCTCGAGCCCGTCGGAGCGCTTGGGCGTGGCGGAAAGCCCGTAGACGCGCCTGGCGTTTGCGCTCTTCATGACGAGCTCAAGGTTCGGCGCCGCGCCGTAGTGGCACTCGTCGCAGATGACGAGATCGTAATCCGAAACGACAGGCTTGGCTCGCGGGATGCCAAGGTCGTCCTTGGCCGTGAGGGATTGGAACGTGGCGATGTCGACGATTCCGCTCGGCGCATTCTTGCCACCCCCGACCTGGCCGATGACGGGGCGCTTGCGCTTGCTCGGCTTTCCCGACTTCGTGAGCAGCGGCGGCCGGTCGTCCTCGATGTCGAGGAACTGCGCGAGCTTTGCCTTCCACTGGTCGACGAGGCCGGTCTTCGGGACGATGACGAGCGTGCGCATCTTCAGCTTCCCGATCAGGTACGCGCCGATGACGGTCTTGCCGAAGCCGGTCGGCGCCGACAGCACGCCGTTCTCGTGGCGAAGCAGCGCATCCGCCGCTTTCTGCTGCCTCTCGCGAAGCTCGCCCTTGAACTCGGCCCTGAGCGGTTCGCCCTGGTTGCGCTGGTCGTCGAAGAGGCACGTGCAGCCGTTCTCGCCGGCGAGACTCACGAGTTTCTGCTCGCACCCGCGAGGGAGGATGATGTGCTGCTCGTCCTCCTCACCGCACCAAACGATTCGGCTCTTTCCGTAGACCGACTGGTGCATTGCCTGCGCCCGGTAGAACTCTGGGTTGCCGAATGCGGCCAGGCGCCTGATCTGGTTCTGCGTCTTCTGAGGGATGCCCTGCTTGCTCACGTAGAGCATGTTCGCTTTGGTCACGCTGATAGTCTTTGGGAAGTCGTACGGAGCGTCGCCTGCCGTCTGGTTGGGGAGGGCTGCGAAGAAAAGACTCGCCGAATCGGTAGTCCTGTGGGCGGAATGCCCCGAAAAGGCGAACTGTCCCAGCGGGCCGCCAACGGCGGAGTCAACTATCTCCCGGGCCTGCTGGGCTGAAACCCTGGAGACGGTTGACAGGAAGCGCCATTGGTCGGAAAACGCCACGAAGCCGTCATCAACGAACACGGAGTTCGATCGCCTCTGCGCCTGGCCCTGGAACGGCAGCGCGATCAGGTTGCCGAAGCCGCCCTCGGGGATGGTCGACTGCGTGGGGAAGAACCGGTCGTACGACTCGAAGCTCATCCCCGACGCCCGGGACATCGCGTGCGTGATGAGCGCGCAGCCGAGGTTTCTCGCGAGCTCGGCGTCGACGAGTTCCTCGAAGAAGAGCCAGACGTGCGCTCCGTTCCCGGAGCGGGACCGCTCCACGGCAGGGCATAGGCCGAAGCTCCTACATGCGTCCCGGTACAGCGTCGTTTCGCGCTGCCAGCCCTCCTTGTCGAAGTCAGCGACCAGCACCCACGTCGTGCAGTCGGGCAAGAGCACGTATAAGCCCATCACATCGCGGAAGCCGTCCTGCTCGCCCTTGAAATGCTCGACGATTGCCTGGTCGTTGATCGGGATGAACTTCCTCGCTGGGCAATCGGCGCACTTGATGCCGCGGTTCGTCCGCGTCCAGCGAGGGCAGCGCCTCGTCCTCTCGTTCGCGCATGCGGGCGAGTAGCCTATCCCGCCGTCTTTTCTGGCGAAGCCATGTGCGTACACGTCGTCGCGCCCCCTAAACAGCGACCTGAAGAGCGCGATCTTGTCCCTTCCTGGACTCTCGGAAGTGACCAGCCGCCTTTCCGCGGCGTAGCGCGCAAACTCCTCTGCACCTGCAATCCATTCTGTTTCGGAAACGTATCGGCGGTTACCGACATCCTGTTCAAAGACAAAAATAGCCTCATTTGAAAAGGCATGGAGAATAACCTCGACGAGAATAGATTCCCTGCCGTCGATTAGTGCATATTTAGGCGTCTTACGCTCCATTTTCTTTCTAATGATGTCGGCAGATTTGCAAGCTCTAATTACGATGCCATCGAATCGATCTTCTTGATGAGATCGTTAGCCCATGCTATTGCCCCGTCTACGCTGGTTTCGACGTCGAGATTGCCGCGCTGGGCATCGTAGAGACTCTCCCAATCCTCGCCTTTAGAGACGACAGGAGGCCACGTTTGCTTTCTTCGATAGTTGAATAGCCTGATGCAGGTCTCGCGGGTTTTCACCCAGTCAATCTCGCCGTGGTTCACGATAACTTGCAGATCGACGAGGTCATGGGCCCGCGCGCTTCCCTCCTCGCTGGCCCCGTGCAGCTTCTGGGCAATTTGGTGGTGAAGCGGCATGAGGGGAACGGGCTTCGGGTTGGGGAAGCCGAGCTTTCTGAAGATTTCCACAATGTCATCTGAGATGAAGTATTCAGGTTCGTCGGCGTCGCCTATTTCGTCGCTCCCCACTTCCAGCGGCACGGTGATCCACGGTTTCTCGTTGTAGCTGAGCTTTATATCGAACGGCTACATGACATATTCTGGCGGGACGTTTTTCGGCTTAGCCGGCGGAAGCGGCACGATGTGGCCCGTGAAACCGTTCCAACCGTCGATAAGCGCGCCTTCGAGCTCGTTGACGAAGGCCTCTATGTCCTTTGCCCGCGCCGTATCCAAGTCGCTGCTCACGCGCGTGGCCGCAAATCCGAAGCGGATCTTCATTGCGCTGCCGCCCTTAACCACGCCGTCGGGGAGGAGCTGGCCGACGATTACGTTGGCCATGACGCGCCTCATGCGCAAGGCGGTCTCGCGGTCGTCGAACACCCTCTCGATCGCGAGGTCGAGGTTCCTGCGGCTATTCGGCATTTTCGGAGACATGGAATTCCCCTTTCAGCTCGTTGTATTCTGCCGTCGTGAGCAATCCTTTGCTCCGCGCGTCTTCGACTGCATTCGATAGGCGCTCGGGCATGATCCGTCCCTTGCAAGTGCGAATGGCCTCTGCCACGCTTTGGGAGGGTATGCCCATGTCGCTCACGACCTTCACCGGCTCTTTCAGGGTGACGACCTCAATCCAGCCGGGGAGACGCCTGCGTTTGCGCCTTGCCGTTGCTACCGTTATTTTTGCGGGATTCACGAGCGCAAGACCGTGCATGGCCAGCACCGCCTCCCCGTACAGGCATGCGTCCTTGCCGACCTGCATGACCGCCTCTGCGTAAGCGTCGTACTCGGTGGGGGCGTAACGCGTTATCTTGTATACCCCATGCCCGAGCTTGCGCAGCCACCCGGCAGCGACGTACCTATTCAGTTCGGCGCCGACGACGCCTACGTCTTTCGCCTGGGCGGCGGTAATGAGGCCGTAGTTGTCGGCGGCTATCTCGTATATTTCGTCGAAGTGTTTCATTGCCAAAAGTTTAACACTTTTATTAAACTTTTGGCACATTGGAGCCGACAAGGGCTTCGGTCATTTTGTTCGCCATATAGTTGCAAAGCTCTTTTTGGGTCTTATCGCTTCCAACAACGTCGTCTATAGGCACTTCAATATCAGAGGCAAAACCAAACATTTCCTTTGGAAGCACCACCACAATGGGCACCTTTTCATATTGGTTTTCGCCCACAGCGTGAAAAACGCCTTCAATACCTATGGTCTCATTATTGGTAATCGCGATTCTCATGGGAAAACCAGTTGTTGTTGCTCGCCCGACGGAAACCAGATACGCGTTCAACTGAGAGCCGTCTTGAGAGTCAATGGTTCCTCTGCCGCTTTCATGGAGGGAATCGCTAGTGCACCAAACATTCGCATCCTTGTTCTTTAGGATCACGCAATATCGTGATATCGGTTCGGTATATGCTGTGGCTCTAATCTCGAGGTCAACCCTGAAGCCTTCTTGTGCGGTTCTGGCATATGCTTTCAGGTTGAAGAATTTATCGTCTGCAGGCTCGCGGTAAGTGCTATCACCCTGAATAACATCGAAAAGCTGTCGTATGGCCATTTCCTCGCCGTCTCTTGCGAGATTGATGTACAACTTTTGCCGGAGAAGAGGAGGAACATCGCAATCATCAAGCTTTACCGGTATGAATTTCATTTCGCCCTGTGCTGAAGCCATAAGAGCGTTCTGCCATTCGAGCTTCACCATCTGACTAGTTAAGCTGTTCTTCGAAAGGAAGAAAACGAAGAAATCACAGATGGAAAGGCCAGAATTCATCTTATCGATTATTCCATCTCCAGGTTGTATCGACCACGAATCGTAGAAGACGCTGTCTCTGCCGTACACTTTCGATAATGCCGATGCAAAGTGCTCAACTTGAGGCTTATCCTTGCTGTTGTGGCTAATGAAAATATTCAAGCCCGTTCTCCTCACTTTGGTTTCAGCGTTTAGGGCGTTACCTCGAATGATACGACACGGCTGTCGCAATAGTCTAAAGATCATCAGCGTCTTTCGATTTTGCGGCTATACGCAATCAGGTCAGATTGAACTCGTAGCTTGATTGTTCTTTTTAACTTAACTATGCAAGTTATTCAGTCGATTCGAACGAGAAGTAGCTGACGGACAATCGAATTACTGTCAGTAGAGCGAGTTCTTTTTTGTATTGTCGCTTTATGCGCAATTCAGTTCATTTGTCCGCCGGAATTGATCAGCGAACATGAGCCGGGCAATGGCGATGGGAGGACGCGAACGTGTGTTTCAGCACGTTAGCGCCCTCCTGTTGCCCTACGCATGAGGGCTACACAGCATGCATGTTTCCTATTGGTGTTGTGTACCCCTTCTGCGAGAACTTGCTCGTTTCGAGGCGGCTATCTGATTCGCTTGATGGTCGCGCTCGACGTGCCTGACACGATTTCGAAAGCGTCGCTGTTTTTGAGATGCTTGGTGACTGTGCGAGCGTCCATTTTGATGAAGTCGACGAACTCTTTGCGGTTGACTTCGTCGCGACCATCCATGAAATCGAAGAGGGCCGATTCGATCATGGTCTTGATTTGCTCGCTGCGCTCCCTGTTGCCACCGCGCGTTTTACCGGGCCTCCGCACCTCGCAGGCGCCGAGCGTGCCCGTGTCGTCCGTTACGTGGATGGGATGGTTGAACCAGATATCGAGCGGCTCGGGCGACTTGAAGTCGCGTAGGACGAACTTCAGGTGGAACGGAATCGCCCCGCGGCGGCCCCTCAGCCTCTCGGCCATGAAGGCATCCTCGTTGATGCCGAGCTCCACCATGTCGATGAGCGCGTCGGCGTCGCGGCCGAACACGCCCGAGCCGGATGCCCGGTCCTGGGCGTTCTTGCCGCCCTGACCGCCCTTGGAGTGGTGGTGGCTGTAGGCGACCGTGCAATCCAGCCCCTCGACGAGCGGTCGAGCTCCGCGCAGAAGCGCGTTATTGCGTCGGCGTCGTTCTCGGAGCCGGGCTGGACCTTGTAGGCGGGGTCGATGATGACGAGGTCGAACGCGCCCCTGCCGTACGAGCTGATCAGGTCGTCGACGAGCGTGGTGGCATCGGTGTACTTGCCGCGCAGGTTCGCGACCATCAGGTTCTCGCGCACCAGCGCGCGGTCGGCGCCCGTCGCCTCCGTGACGCGGCACACGCGGTGCATGAACTGGGGCTTCTGGATCTCCAGGTTCACGTAGAGCACGCGGCCCCTCATGCACCTGAACCTGTCGAGCCACCAGCCGCCGGTGGCCACCGCCACGGCGAGCTCGATAAGCAGGTAGGACTTTCCCGCCTTGGACGCGCAGGCTATGAGCAGCTTGCCGCCCTTGCGGATGCCCCCGGCGTCGACAAGCCCGAGCGCAAGTCCCTCACGAAGGAGGAGGGCGCGAAGCTGCACGAACTCGACATGGAGGAGGCACGCATCATCGAGGAGATGGAGAAGGAGGAACGCCAGGTGAAGAAGGGCAACCAGTTCGGCCGCTCATCCATACGTGGCCTGGCCAACCTCAGCTTCACCATCGGCACCCGCATCGCCCTGGCCACGGGCATGCGCCGCGACGAGTGCTTCGGGCTCACGTGGAAGAACCTGAACCTGCGTCAGGGGACCATAACGGTCACCCAGACGCTCACCAAGGAGGGTGAGGTCAAGGACCCCAAGACCCACTCGGGCAAGCGCACGATCTCCATCGATGAGAAGACGGTCGCCCACCTCAAGGCATGGCGCAAACGCCAGCGCGAGGAACTCGTCAAGCTCTGCATGGAACCTGACGGCACGACGCCCGTCTGCTGCAACGAGCGCGGAGAATGGGTCAACCTCGCGAACTTCGAGCGTTGGTGGCGCGGCTTCCGGACGCAGGCTGGCTTCCCGGAACTCCGCTTCCACGAGCTTCGCCACAGCCAGGCCGCGTTGCTGCTCGCCAACGGCACCGATCTGAAGACGGTCCAGGACCGTATGGGCCACGCCAACGGGGCCATCACCCTGAACTGGTACGCGCACAGCGTGCCCGAGAACGACGCCAAGGCAGCGCAACTGGTAGGAGACCTCTACGGCTCCGATTACGAGCACGAACCCGCGAAAAAGCGCAAAACTGCGTGACGTAGCGGGCTTTTTTGACAACTCGGCCTGTTAGTGTCCCCGCACTGTCCCCGACCGGTCCCCGCGACGTGGGAGGTCACAAAAAAAGGCCACCCGATATGCTGGGTGACCAGGAGTTTCGTGGCGGGATGTACGAGACTTGAACTCGCGACCTCCGACGTGACAGGCCGGCGCTCTAACCAACTGAGCTAACACCCCATGTTTTCAGCGAAG
>ODAI012376139.1_pt1 | contig 11136 bp, 3 predicted proteins | sample 1539321 | NCBI WGS metagenome assembly ODAI01 (sample SAMN02144231, study PRJEB22623) | gut metagenome | biome: sheep rumen | host: Ovis aries | place: New Zealand | reverse complement strand
TCCTGCCCTGGTCAGAGACCGTTCAGGAAAAATGCTCTAATCGAAAAAAATCTTAATTCATATGTCAAGGTTCAAATATATGGGAATCGCCAGTAAATGGCGGTTCTTTCTTTTTATGGTACTCATGGTTGATAACTTACGGTTGAACTCCACTGCTTAATCGTTGATACATGTCGTATAATTGTGTAGTCCATTTCTTACTCCTCCTAAAAAATACGCAAATCATTGAAATAATCTCATTTTACCGCTGTTCTATCAGACGTAAGAATTCATCTTTTTCTTCTTCGGACAATGCATTAAACAGCGATAATACTCCCTGGACTTTGCATTCATGTAGTTTCCCTTCGATTGCAGAAATCGCATTCTGAACTCGTTGCACAGTTTTTTTCGAAGAATATGCCGGTACATTCTGGAGTTTTTCTATAAACGCAGTACACTGTTGCGCATTCAAGTCCGTTACGTCTTCAGCCGGCAATAGGTTCTTAGCTATCCAAAGCTGCTCGTCCGAAATCAATTTTTCTTTTTCAACATTTAGTTCATTGAGATATACCCTATCATATGTGTTCTCACACCTAACATCCCCGATTAGGGTCTCTATCTCATCAATACTGTCTGGAATATCTTCAATTTTTGCACAGATGCTGTCAATTTCTTTTATTTTCGCTTCAATCCGATTAGTAACGTCATCTTCAAAATGATATCCACTATACTCTTCTAAATTATCTCGAATATCGGCCAAGTCATCAAGCGTTGCAGCGGTATCAATCTCCGCCTCAGCATGTGAAACGGCATTAATCAACTCCGTCTCCCGTTCTTCTATCTTTCTGCAAATGTGCTGAGTCTTTTCAATCAACGGCTCCTTAATTGACTTAGGCATATCTGCGTCTTCAAAGAATTTCTTCCATCCTTCGAATTTAGCAATTCGATCAAGACATTCACCATAATCTATTTTCGAAACATCTCCAAATAAAGCATACTCTTTTTCAAACTCTCCCAATGCCTGATTATACTGGTTCTTTGCCTTAGTCTCTTCAACAATTTGAAGAACTCTCTGTTCAGCTGCAGTTGCTTGTTCCTTAAACCCATTTTCTGTCAGGATTTTTACAACCCGCTTATATGTATTCTGAAGAGATCCCAACTGTATAATGTCTGAACAGCGCAAAGCCCCCAACGCATTAGAATACGTTTCTCCCATCAAATTCTTAATACGCTTTCTCGCCGTGTTGATCGTATCAATGTAATCTTGTCCGTAAACATACGGCAACCCATCTTCGATTATTCCACTCGGTTCATCAACATATTCAAAAACCCCAATGAACTTATGAATAACAAGTTTAGCATTTGCATCGTCCAGGAATTGCTTAATCTTATCTGTTTTTTCGGCAAGCTTATTGCTAATAGTCTCACCATCATCAAGGCGCATCTTTGCTTGTCCTATAAGCATTTGATTCTTTCCATTTTCACCTTCAGCTAGAATAACCTTGTCCAGACGAGATCTAAGTAATCCGCACTTTTCAACATCTGTGTTTTCAAGAATCTCATTGCACAGCTCGGCCACCATATCAACATCCGCATTGAGATTCTTTCGGATAGTAACTCTTTGTAATTCTGAAAATTTCAGTTTTCCATCCTTCAGTATAGAGTTACTTAAATTCTGAGAATTCAGTCTATCATTGCCAAGGAAACATAATAGTTTGTTACCCTGCTTTTGAACAAAATAGATTACAAAAAGGGTTAATGAATACGCGTTCATGCCATATGGAGCATGTAAATACTTTCCGAACAATCTTCCAACAGTATATGAACCATCATCCGATATTGCCTGATCAACCTCATTGAACATTTTCCGCAATAATTCATTTTGAGGGACAACCAATTGACAGCTATCATTAAACACCTGCCATGAATACTTTGAGCCAACGGATATGCAGGTTTGAACTCTATTCTTGTCGGCCGTATTTAACGCTTGATAACTCTGAATATTCATCAGCGTCTGATCAAACAATTTTATACAAATTGTTGCAAACGTTTTTTTAGCTTGAGCAGATTTATAATTTTCAAATCCATCAAAAGCAAAAGGTACCGGAGTTGAATATACTTCTGAAAACCTTTCTGTACAAAGTGCATTCAATCTCTTGTCATAAGAACGCACTCCGTCCTCAGAAATCATTTGGCGTTCCATGACTAACTCATTAAACTTCTGAATAATAGCCTTATCTTGTTTTCGCTTTTGTGACAGAATATGTTTTGAAAAGCGTTCACAATCAGAAACCGAGAATCGGTTTAACGTACTCTTAATCGTAAGCGCTTTAACAATTTCTCCGTCTGCGTCATCCAAAAGTAAGATAATAATAGGTGTTTTATCAATGCCCGTTTGTTTAGCCAACTCGACTAATCTTTTTGCTTCACTTTCAGAATCCTCTGAACAATAAGCATAAATAAGCGAACCTCTAACATCATCTCCACTGGTAGCCGCATTTAACGTTGCTATCTGTGCGTTTAGAAAGCCTTCAGTGATACTTGTTGAATTCAAAAGATGCTTTTCAAACTTCCACTCAATCGATGAAATGTGGTTTTCTTGTCCAAACGCGGTGTCAACAGGATCAAGAAGCATTAATGACTTCAATACATCTTCATCAGCTTCCTCGATATCAACAGGCTTACCCGTTCTATATCTTGCGTAAACCCTTTTAAATTCGTTGAATCCATTCGCCTCAGCAATTAAATCATATGTTCCAGCCTGATCATCATATGCAATGATTCCATGACGATCCTCTAAGTTCTTCAGTGCAGGCTTTATCTCCTCTTCTTTCAGATTAGAACAATACCTGAACGCAAGGCAGGCATCCTCCTTATCGTAAAAAGAAAAACCCGCAATTCTTGTAATCAGAATAGCCTTTAAGAGCTGTTGCTCCGTTACATTCAGTTTATCTCCCACCTTCACACAAATCTCATTATAAAGCATACAATGCTGGCTCTTAACGAGGCCTTTCTCTTCGGAGCTCAACATTTCTGAGTATATTCCCGAGTCAACAATGTCTACGGGATAAACGTATGGTAACCAGTCATCCACAATTTCATTTTCCGCAACAGCATCATACATGTCCGCACAAAACGCAATTGTAGACCTCTGTTGCATCCAACCGGAAGAATTTGAGAGAAGCCACACTGTCATAGGGTGCATAGGGAAGCACCCTTCCATAATAATGCTTCTGTAAAGCCCCTCTGATTTCCAAACATTCTTAAGCGACTTTACTCCACTCCAGCGCTTCATCGCATTTTTCACTTTCGCATGATAGTTCTCATACCTGTCAAGCGATCGTCCTATAACCCGATCAAAGCTTCCATCTTTATTCTTTTCAAGCAAATTAGCCAAAATAGTCTCAAAATTTGATGAAAGGTAATACTTTTCACTAACACTATATCTTCCAACGTATCGGATTACATTTGCTGTTTTGTCTATATGAGAAAGATAGGCCTCTAATTCATATTGAATGAAGCCCACGAATATAGCTTTTCCATTTGCAGTTTGAATTGCTTCAAAAATCTGCTGAAGTGAAGCATCACCCGCAATTGTAGGATTTGCTGCAACGTATTCTATGTATCGTCCAAACTCATCGAATAAAACCAACACCTTGTTATACGGCTTATCATTACCACATAGCTTATCACAAGCAACCGTAATAACATCACCGGCAGATATTCCCTGATCCCAGTGAAGCGAATCCCCAGTCACTATTAAATACACCGCGTTTACAACATTCAGGGCACGCGAATCGGCCTCTAAATTATCAATTATGTAGTCTTGCAAACCTTTTCCGGTATAACTCAGCCCTTGTTCTTTCGCAGCATTTTCAAAATCTTCTTTGCAACGTTCAAAATTACTAGAAACAAAGTATCTTGCGACATCGTATGTTTTTGTTAATCCCTTTAATACATCATCCGATATGCCATCCTTTTCCAATTCCATGCGAACACATCGTAAAACCTCAGAATCAAGGTTGAAATTGCGCATTCCGTTAAGTGCTATCACAAGATTCCTTTTATCATTCTTTTCGATAGAATCTGCTATATCACTATCAACGCTCCTAAGATTTGATATAACAGCGGATCTTAACTTGGTATTACCTGAAAATAGCGAACCTAAAGTAACCGCAAGATGTGATTTTCCAGTTCCATATCCTGCGATTGTCAGAAGAAAATTGTTATCAGCTTTATTTAAAATTTTATCAGATACAATTTTAGTGAACGATGCTGTATCAAGAAGTTTGTGCTCTCCAGCCGCAACATCCTTACTCGTAACTCCATAATATTTGGGCCCGTGGAAAACATAACTTCTCGCAATGCCGTCTACTCTATCGTCGTCATAAAACCATTCAGTCTGAATGGCACCGTTGTAGTAGTTTTCCCTGTTAAACTTAACAATATCTCTGACTAACATAGTGATCCTCCATAGTTACATTAATACGCTATACACAAGACCAATAATCTCCTCTAATTCCATCGTCCGAACAATAGTAATTGGAAACAACTGACGATTAATACTAATAATCCTTCGTTCTTCTAGCGTACTAAGCACCGAATCAATATCCTCGTCATTTAGTCCGAATACTTTTCCAAATGACAGATCCTCTAACACCTCTGACAATGTTATTTCCTTTTTATCTGGAAACATCCGCTCCCAGCTATCTATTAAAGCATACGCATATAGATATTCGAACTCTATCTGCTCCCTTTGTTCTTCAAACACAATTTTCTCGTCCCACTCCAAATAGTAAAGATTCGAGAAACAACCTGACATGTAACTATTTTTCACCACGCCAAATGCTTTTGTGACCTCAGCCGATGAAATATCAAACTCCTTCTGGGCCAATGAAGACAAAAAATCCGATGTTAATTCCGTAGCGAATCCCTTATTTGCCTTGTGAACTAGGAACCCCCATTGGGGAGCCCCTAATTCGCGGCGGGAAATGAAGTAATGCAACAGCCAAAGCGTCAAAGACTCATGCAGATATTTATCTTGCTGCAATACTTCTTCTCCTATTTTGGTTAAAGACAAATCATACACTCCTCGCGTAACCGAATAATCGAGAAGTCCCATATATTTAGCGTATCGTATATGTGGTTCTACCTTACCTTTTTCTTTACCGGTCGGTATCCCTGTGAGCTCGCTAATCTTGTATTTATCACCTGAGAACCCTTCTGCTCCAAGTTCTAATAACTTCGAGATGTATCCAAGTTCTGGTTGAAAGGTCTCATGAAAAAAGAGTGTCGAATTTGCCATATTTCACCTATCTTTCCTGTAAGCTTGTTACTTTCACAATGCGCGGCTCATACTTTGTCCACTTTCCACCTTTGATCATGTTTCCACAAGTTACGCATTCTCCCTTTTTGAGCTTCTTTAACCTGTCCGCCCATTCTTTTGCACCTTGTGTTGAAATATCAATGTTTTTAGCCACGGTCATAACACCATCATCCGGTGGACAAAAATATAGTTTTTGACCAGCTTGCTGTAATCTTTGTATCTCATCGTCGCTTAGCTGAGGCTTCATAAACTGGGTTGCATACCATCCTGAGATACCAAATTTACGTCCCTCCGTTAAAATCTTTGCACTAGGCGACTTTTCTCCATGACTTAAGTTCTGTGCCTCATCCATAACTAAGATGAATGGCTTGCTCTCGTCTCCATTTTTCACGCAGAAGTTCCAAATGTCCCAAAGAAGCAATTCAGTCAATAAAACCTGAATATCTCTGCCATATCCCGCAAATTGGAACACGTAAACAATACCTTTGGAATCACGAATCTCACTCCAACTAAACGTATCATCAACAGCAAACGGGTTTACATCTGTAAAAACCTGAATCTTACTTATAACAGTTTTTGCATAATTGGTTCCAAGATTCTCCAATTCCTCGACCATTATTGGGAAAGTCATATTGCTACCATGTACCCTTAATCCGTTCAAAACAGCACTATACACGGCACTCTTTTGCTGGTCGCCTAGATCGTATACGGCTTTGAAAATCTCAGAAATTTTATCTGCAACATCTGCATCTTCTTCAGGGACAAAGATATCTTCATCTATCTGCATTTCTGTTTTTTCAAACGGATTTACTGGAATCTTTGCAATTCTAACTACTCGCTGCTGAATCCTGTCTCCCAAACGCTCCTTAAACACAGGATCAAGTTTGCTATTTGCAAAGCCACCTGTATAATCAAACACAACAGAGGATACCCCCTGTGTAGCGGCTTCCATAAGAAGTGCCTGAATACAATATGTCTTTCCACATCCAGAATTACCATTAATTAACAGATGCCGATTATTAAGATTCTTATTGCCAAATTCCCAATAATATGCCTCGCCGGTTCTCATGTCCTTACCAATTAACATGCGAACTTCCTCAACTCCCCCCTGTCTAACCTCAGGCTGTTTTTCTTCTACATTCGGTTGAGTTATATCTGTATTTGGCAGATCCGTTATCTCCGTTTCATTATTTTCAGACGTCGAAGGAATTGTCTCCGACTCATCTCGTTGGTCAGAATGTTGACTATTCTTCACTCGCTCCACAAAACGAGCAAAACTTTCCTCAACTGTCTTTGAAGGAATCATTTCAGCAACAGTTTTACCAAAATCGGTAATGTGGTAGCTACCCACTTCGCTGTTCTCGAGAAGCTGATTTTTTCGTAATTCCGTAATGGTGAAATCAAGAATGGTTTCCCACTTCGGATGTCCATTGCTTTCATATAATATCTTTTTGTCTGCTGCACTGATTGAAAAGAAGGTATTATACCAGATCAAATCATCCCTACGAGTATGTTCAGTTCCGTCAGACAAATGATTCAAAAACGGTACTAGTACATCAGCCATCTTGGGAATCGTTTCCCCGGAAGAAGTTTGAACGTTATCCGCAGTTTCATTTAACTCGCTATCCTCGGCTTCAACGTCAGTTTCTTCAGCTTCAGGCTCACTGATTTCATTGTACTCAAATGAGGCATCTCGATTATCCGGCGGCAATAACATTTTTTGGATAAACATTTGCCCGCAGTTATGGCAAACAAGAGATTTTAGATCAAGATCCTCAATCTGATCTAATAAAGCTGATTCTATGGTCCACTCTTCTGGAATCTCAGAGTTCGAATCAAGCCAGAACGCAAAAATGTCACCGCTCCAAGTAATCTCATAATTTCCCTGCAAGATACCATAAATCTTATTTCGAACGACAGAATACTCCGGAGATGAGTTATCCATATTCAACTGAGTAAAAATAACAGCTCTATACAGCTGATTAAGCCAATATCTATGCTTTACCCCTGAATTCTGTGGATTCCAATTAGCAGACATGGTCTTTATGCCCTTTTCTAACTGAGTTTGCGCCTTTGCCAGGTGTCCCTCACTCTTAAAGCCCATCTTGCACTCAACAATTTTTATATCTATGTGCAATTTCCCGTTAGGATCCAAATTACTCTGAGTCTTCGGGATCTCAAGAAGCATAAAATCAGGACGTTTATTATCAAGATTTAATTCTTCGTCCTCTTCGAACCAATGCTTATATGAGTCCAAACTAATTAGAGATCTCAGCAGATAATTATCATTCTGCTCTGACATTCCTAACATTTGTAAGGTGAGCAAATATGCCAAAAAGCTGTGGATTTCATAATCATATGGATTAAGCGCTTTAAGGATTCTGCTTCCATCCATATACTGAGACAGCGTATCAACACAATAATTTGCAGCGGTCTGAAGTCTATCCGGACTCCAATTCGAGAACTTCTCTGTGATTCTCTTCCGCAGCATAGTTTTAATATCTGTCAATACGTCCTTTCGCGCAGAAACCGTAACATTAAGTTCTCCGTAGCTTCCTTCTCCGGTGGTAAATCCGATTATCTTACTCTGCTGAGCTTCTATCATATGCCGATCAATTGCAGGGTCGACACAAACTACCCACTTACAACATTCATGTGAGATTTCAACTAAATGGGCCGCTTTTTCGGATAATTCCAATTGCTTAAACGCACGATATTCGTCTCTCTTAACATGCGGATTTCCCATCAGATTGCTAATCTGGGTTTGCGCACGCGTCGACAGGAACTGAAACTGTGAAATACAAACCTTCCTCGACTGTCCGTGTGATGCCGGTATAGTATCCGGAGTAAATGTCATCGGGAATTTGATTAAATCTTTATCAATTTTCTCTTCTAATCCTGGCTCAAATACAACACCAGATGTTTCCAAAATATTGTAATTAAAACATAAATCATAGTCTTTAAGCATCGGTCTGATATTATCAATATCATTCCGACTCTCAATTACAATATTCTTAAGGTAGGTATTAACATTAACACAGCTATCATCACTAAAATAACTATCAAGCCATTTCCTGAGATAGCTATTTGAATTCTTCTTGCTGTTAATGCATATAATTTCAATATTTATAGTTGCTGATATTTCTTGCTTCTCAAACCGTTTAGCAATAGTGTGAATTGCAGCTACTATATGCTGCATGTCATCTGGTCCTACAAAAGCTATGTTTACGCCATCCATTCTTGCCGGAAATGTTCTCAAATAATCAAGTACATTACGTACAACAATGTTAGACATCGGTGTAGTGTGGAGCATCGCCGATGCATCCTCATCGTCGGTAACTATAGTACTTCCAAAAGAAGTTCCTGAGACCATTTCGATCTCCGAACTACTATCAAAATATACTCCATAGTATTCCCACATATTACGACACATCAGATAGTTCGGTCCAATCCTATTCAAAGTATCCATAGCCTGTGTAATCGATGAAAGCTGAATAAGATTCTCTATGTCCTTCGCATAGTTCTTTCTGTTTTGCACAAGTTTATTTATACACTCATGAAGTCCCTCCCTAACAAACAAAAACTTGGCATCTATTTTCTCCAAAATAACCGGATTATATGCCGGGACTATTACGGCCTTCATATCGCCTGTTGCCAGTACATTTTCATTTGAGCTGATAACAAAACAATTCACAAGCAGTGTAAGCTTCTCACGCTGAATAGTTGTAAATGAATCAAAGTTTTTGTATACACTATCAAGCAAATCTGTATACTCTTGAACAACCAACCGAAGATTGTCAAGTGCATTAAACAAACCGTTTTTGGTAAGTTTGCTCGCGAATTCCTTGAATTTTGAACATAACGAATCAAACCTAGCCAGAGAGTCGGTATCCTTAAATACCTTTCTGAGTTCCTGCCGATGTTCATCAAAGTGCACAACCTCTCTTATTTGACCAAGTTGTGCATAAAACTCGTCTTCGCTCTCGCAATTTAGAAAATCCTGTATATTATTGCAAATTACCATAGTAGGAAGAGTGTAACTATCTCCACCTCTATAGAAAACATCACCTAAATAAGTAAACGCATTTAACCACGGGCTATTAGGTGAAAAAGCCCATTTATACTCATATTTTTCTTCCTGTTCCCCCTTAACCGTAAGTGTGAATAGTATCTTACATGGATCTCCCCATTTCCCTGAACATTTGATTTTCGAAGAAAAATCATCATAGTTTTTAAAATCAAATGGATCTTTTTCAAGATCATATACTAAACAGATGTCATGCCCTCCACACTCCAAACCAGAATCATTAATAAATGAAAGCATTCCGCCCATATAGTTACATATATGTTGATATGAGTCGTCCTTTTGCTCTTCAGTGCAATCTGAGAGTGAAATATGATCAACTCTAAAACTCACTGCCTCCGGGACTTCATGGTTTATCTCCTCATATTTGAGCATAGCATCAAAAGCCATCTTGCTAATGGCTTCAATAGGCTCTCCAGATACAAGTACCGGTTTGGGTGGAGGAGTGCTTTTTAGCTTTGTTCCGATTATTTTGTCTATGTATGCGTAGTCAATCTTAAGTAATTTGGCGCGATTTGCTTCAATATCCCTTCCAGACATAAAGTCAATGACACATGTCTTAAAATCGCCATAATCTATAAATATAGAGCATGACTTAGGAAATGCTTCAGATGTGTCTATGTCATTATCTTCAGCAAACTTAGCAAACTTCTTCTCAAGTTTATCTATATTTGACTGGGTTGGAATATCGCTCGTCCTCTCAATAAAATCTACTGCATCTAAAACGATCTTCGCGCTTTTAAGTGCACCTTTTGCTAAGTTCTGTACCTTGGGAACAGATTTAATATCCTCAATCTTGGGTATATCCCATGTTATATTTAATGTCTCGCATATATATGCAATTAAATCTTGTATAGAAGTAAAACTCAACTCCTCAAGGGAATCAACAAAATTGCTAAGCTTAATCAGGTCGATATTTACATTAGAAAAGATTGCTTTATATAACGTGTTAATTGCTTTCCCAGAATCCGGACCGTCGATAGCGTTGTTCTTCAACACAGATACAAACCATTTGCTATAGTCTGTCTTGAGCTCCGTTATCAATTTTTTAGGGGTAATTGCAAAAGAAGTATCTGCCAAGCCGCCAGTATCTGGCGCAGCCTCTGTTCCCATCAAGAGCACTAATACAGTTTCGCCAGGCAAAAATGATGCAGATTCATTTCTCCATTTTGTCATGGCATTGTTATAATCGACAAAACTATCAACCATATACTGGTTTGATAGATTATCCGAATATATCAGTTCAGGATTATTTCCCTGATGAAGATAATCCAATGCAGATTTCCACTCGCTTTTATTTGCACTTCTAAACTCTTCAAACTTCTCTTTGGATAACTTTGGGATAAACCGATCCAAATGCTCATACTGCAGCAAATTAGCGCATACTGCTTTGTATAGTAAAGGATTATCAAAGCTTTCCAGTCTGACTATATTAGTATTATTATGTATAATTTGCGTTTTTACCTGCTCTGTAAGTAGCGCAATAAGCTGTTTCATATCAGTTATCCTCCCGTTCATATGGATTCTCAACTATTGATGTAGCATCCGATAAATCGCGTAAGAAGCCACATTCCTTGAGTTTTTCAGCAAAAGCCTGCTTGTTCTCATCCATTGAAATTGTCAATAATAGTTGGCATATTTTTTACAAGGATTTTGTTCCCTACGCTGCGGCATCTAATGCTGCATAATACAGCTTTCGTTTTTCGGCAGGAGGATATCCTCCGTTGGAAGAACAGATACGTCTGTT
>ODAI011292002.1_pt1 | contig 11136 bp, 22 predicted proteins | sample 1539321 | NCBI WGS metagenome assembly ODAI01 (sample SAMN02144231, study PRJEB22623) | gut metagenome | biome: sheep rumen | host: Ovis aries | place: New Zealand | reverse complement strand
TGGCCACGGTCTACAGTAACTTCCTTTATAACCTGCCCTAATCCGATCTGGGCGATGATATGGCTACGTCTCTGGCGGGCGGCTCTCCAATGCTTGCTATCCATGTCGTATCTCCTTTCCTTTATCTTATGTATACATTATACCCCATGACAGCCCGCATGTCAAGTAAAATATTGCACAAAATTATGGGAATTTTGTGCCTGATCTTTGTGCACATTTCCGATATTGACTTTTTCTGGTGGCTATGGTATAATGATTTCTCGGCCCGGCCTGGCCTTGGATGGCCGGTCGCGCGCCGCACAAAAAAGGACGAGGTTTAATCCTCGTCCTCACCATTGAACTCCTCAGGAGTTACGCCACACTCTGCAAGCAGTTCCGCAAGAGTTGCACCACAGTTCATCATTTCGTTAATAGCCATTTTGTACCACCTTTCTTTTGTGTGTTTGTTTTCCTTTGATGATTATATTATAGCCCAAAGGGAGTTTTTTGTCAACCCCCTTTTTCAATTTTTTTGGTAGCTTCTACCAACTCACCCCACGTAGGAGCTTTTCTATTCTTTTTGCAATACTCTTTATACCATGCGTCAACTTTTGCCTGAATCTCTTTAGTCATTTTAGAACCCCTTTCTATGATCGATTGTTTCCTTTAACTGTATTTATTATATCAAAGGGCTTGATTTTTGTCAAGCCCTTTTTTTATTTTTTTAAAAGATTTCTGCTTTTCCTTTGACGTAAAATTCTTCATCAAGGAAGCAACCGCCTTTTGCATAGAACTCATAACGGATATTTTCACCTTTGACAACTGCTCTCCAGATTTCGCAGTGTTCTTCAGTAGCAAGGGCTTTTGCTTCTTTCCATTCAGGTCCGAAAGCCTTTTCCGTATAGAACTCAGTTCCGTTTACCATGTAGATGAAAGTCTTTGTCATTTTATTTACCTCTTTTCTTTGATCGATTGTTTGTTTTCCTTTGATGATTATATTATAGCACACTCTGGAATAAAGTCAATACTTTTTTTCAAAAAAAATAAAAAAATTTTTTTGAAAAAATCTCATTTTCCCTCTTGACAATTCTATCGTACGTATGGTATAATTTTTCGGCCTGGGTCGGCCGACTCTGGCAATTAAAAAAGAAGCTTGATTTTTTATATCAAGCTTCTTTTAAATATTACATTCTTTTTTCAAGTTCTTTCAGTTTTTCCTGAAGTTTTGCGATTTCATTCTCAATTCTTGCGTGTTCTTCTACTACATTATCATCATGGATTTCAACACGAACATTTGTAACATATCCGCCCTGTTTTTTCATAATATCTTTAGCAGTTTCCTGTGCATCTTCGATAGTTTCCGCAGGAATGTAAACAGTATCTCTATCCTGCCATCCGCTCATACTTACACGATTATAAGCACAGTAGATGAAAACTTTTTTATTAGTTGTAAAAGCGATTGCTTCCTGTTTTTCTTTTTCGCAGGTATCAAGTTTTTCCTGATAGTTTTCTACCAAATTTTTGCATTTATCGATTTCTTCCTGTGCCTGTTTTCTACCTTTTTCGCTTCTTTTTCTGGTATAAGCTTTTTCAGCTTCCTGTGCCATATCCTGCCAATATGCAATGCTTCTTTTGCAATCAATCATCTGTGCTACGAAAATAGTCTTTTTCATTTTGTACCCCTTTCTCGGATCGGTTTGTTTTCCTTTGATGATATAAGTATATCACATTATAGAAAAAAGTCAATAAGTTTTTAAATAAAATATTGCACAAAAAAGGATTAAAATAAAATAAATAATTGTGCACTTTTCCCTCTTGACAACTGGCTGTCACATGTGGTATAATGTTTCGGCCTGCAGCGGCCGCTGGCGCAGATTCACACAATATAAATTGTTTGTTAATTAACAAACAATCTCTGTTGCTTTAACGTGTGAAAGTGTGTTAAATTAGCAATTTAAAAAAGCCTTATTAGCTTTTACTAATAAGGCTTTTCCTTTTTATTTAACATCAACACCCTGTTTTTTCAGATATGCAATCCTGAAAGGAATGTATTCATCATATCTTTCTTTAATCTGTTCTTTTGTGTATTTTCTCATCACATAATTTCGATCAGTTTCATTGTAGATACCAAGTTCAACCATTCTGTTTACCATTGCTTTCTTAGTCATTTTATTTACCCCTTTCTTTTGTGTATTGGTTTATTTCCTTTTGATGATATAAGTATAACTCTAAAGACTATATTTGTCAACACCTTTTTTAATTTTCAGACTATTTATTTAATTTTCAGACAATTCTAAAATCTTCATTTTTGAATAATTTGCTTTGATCTTTTAACGTGTTAAAGTGTGTTATTTTTTTAACAAACAATAGCATTTTAGGAATGAAAAAATTTTTTAAAATTTTTTCATTTTCCCTCTTGACAAGTTGGTCTTATGTGTGGTATAATTGTTCGGCCTGCAGCGGCCGCTGGTGCTGGCTGGCATAGCAGAGATTGTTTGTTAATTAACAAACAATCTTTGTTGCTTTAACATACTAAAGAACATTGTTAAACTATTAACAATGTTTGTACTATGTTGTATTGTTAATAGTTTAACAATGATTATATTATTATATTATTATCTTATTGATTGTTAATAATTTAACAATCAATTGACTCAATTTGATCGTTTGTCTCATTTTGGTTAGTCAGACCTAACAGCCCGAGCCGCGTGCCTGCTTTCCCGCGTTAGTGAACTAAAGTGTTAAAAATTTAACAAGCCAAAACTATAAGTTTTGTACTTTGTTAAATTTTTAACAAGGCAAGCGGAAAAACATAAGATTAGCTTGTTAAAAGTTTAACAAGGCAAGACTGTCACTTATTTTGCTTGTTAAAAGATTAACAAGCAAAATCACTAAAACTATAAGTTTTGTACATTGTTAATTTTTTAACAAGCAAAAAATACTAAAACTATAAGTTTTGTGTGTTAATTTTTTAACAAGCAAAATAGGTAAAACTTAAAGATTTAGACATTTCAGATTTGTGGATTCAAAAAACTGAATACACGTATTTGAACTAAAAACCGGTGCGCCTTGGCCTGCGCGCACCGAGCAAAATACGTAAATATAAAAATAAGCCGCCCTAAATAAAATCATATGATTTTTAGGGCGGCCTGTTCTACGCAGCGTTTATATTTAGTTTTTTGTCTCTACACAGCATTCCCGAAACTTTTCTCTCAGTATTAATGGGGGGTGGGTTTTCGGGAAAAAATTTTTTTGATTTTTGGAAATGATTATGGCCTCGGCATTCCCTGCACCAAAAGTTTTTAAAAATTCAAATAACGAAAGAAAAATATAACGATTCTTTGTACCAAAAATTTTTAAAAATTCAAATAACGGGATAATATAAAAACTATTATCGACAACTCCTGTACCAAAAATGCTGCCGCAGGCTTTTAAAAAGTAATCTTTCCCGCAGGTAAAAATCTACTCAACTTACTCACTGTCCATCCCATAGTCTCTTCCGCATAAACCTCTTCAATTTCCATCCCATAAGGGACAGAAATTGTTAACACTCCTTTTTTAAAAGTATAAAATAAAACAGGAGCAGGAGACATTTCATCAATACTTTTCACAATCATATCCCTATAATCATAAATATCTCCTGTCTTACAATCTTCAGGTTTTGGAAGAAAAAATAAAACTCTCTCTTTACTAATATAATCTTGCATTTCTTATATTAATCTCCCTAATGTAAAACCTATCGCAAAACCACTTAAAAATATTGAACTTATTATAAAATAATCCATTTTTTACACCATAGAAATAGCATACAAAGCAATTGCCGCAACAAAAGCAACCAAACCAATTTTTAATACACAAAGACCGATTCCAATCATACTCTCACCTTCTGCTTGCAATGCTTGCAGAAGGTATCACCCTCCCGCAAGATTGCTTCACAACTAATCATTGTCCATTCCTCATATCAAAAATGGCATCAGCATTTCCGCCAATAAACTGCGGTTCCGCGCCATTCCACTTATTATTATGAATATACTTATTATATTCATCAGTCAGTGCATCAGAAATTCTCTTAATAGCAGCAGCCTCCGCTTTAGATTCAGTCTCCCTTGCGGCGGCAGCACCATCCGCCTTAATCTTAGCCTTTTCCGCTTCAATTGCGGCAGCCTCTTTCTCTTTCTCTGCATTAATAAGCGCAACCGCCTTATCACGTTCCGCGTTCACCTTATCGGTTTCCGCAGTCACTTTCGCTGTTTCAAGTTCCTCTTGTGCCTTAATCTTTTTCTTAATAGCCTTATCAGTATCTTTATCAGGGCGGATGTCAGCAAGAGCAACATTATCAATAATAATACCGTACTTATCAAATCTTTCCTGCATCCTCTTAGTAATTGTTGCATTAACCTGTCCGCGCTGTTTACTGACAATATCAATCATAGAAAATGCGGGAGTCTCTTCCTTAATCCAAGCCTGCATCTTAGGTTTAATAAAACTATTCAGAATCTCCTTACCATCCTGTCCTCTAAATCTCGTAAAGACTTCTGGCACTCGTTCCTCATCAAAAGAATAAGAAAAAGCAACATCCGTTTCAAGAGAAGCCCCTTCTTTTGTAGGAATTTCAAAACTCTCATCATTAGGAGAATCACCCACATCGTCTTTTGTCATATATGACTGTTCAAGCGCGATTGAATAAAGCGTAATAGTCTTAGTAGGCGAAACCAGCTTCCAGCCCTGGCGGAGAACGTCTTTCTCAATTCCGCCATTCATATTATATACCACGCCTACATAACCTGCGGGAACCCGCTCCGTACATTTGAAACCAAACACAATAAGAACAATAATTACAAAACCTGTAGCAATGCCACCAACAATACCTTTCATTCCTTTTTTACTCCTTTTTACTCAAACTTCTTTTAATATCGTTCCACATATCTAAAAGCACATCTCCAATAATGGGAAAGAAAATACTAAGCGCACACCATAATAGAAATGCACCAATGATAACTACTACGATAAACATTGGATTTGATACTGCCATTTTATTCTTCTCCTGCCCCTTTTGTCTTTACTTTTAAACTTTCCTTTATAAAATCAGGGGTTTTTATTTTTATCCATTTAAAATCTTTAATATCTTTATCATATTGACCAATAAATGTCTATTCATTGTGTAAACTTTGTACTCCTATTGGAGAACCATTTCGTTTCTTTTTATATTTTTCAAAAAGATTAACCATATATTATCTCTCTTATCTTCTTATGCCATAACTACAAAAGTCATTTACTTTCCATACCCTGTCTCCAAGACCATGACGTTTACATATTCCTGCAACTGGTGTAACAATTTTATAATACTTGCAATCTTTACATCTAACTACAGGAGCAACATTTGCGGGTTTAAGGGATTCAATGTATTTAACCGTTACACATGGTTCGGCTACAAAGCGAACTCCATCTACAAATGTGCCTGTCTTTCGCCCTTTAAGCGCATCTCGTTTGCGAATATATTCATCAATCATTATCTTTCTCTTTCATTTTCTCCATGTTCTCATCTCATTTCAAACAAAATAGCAAATGTGATTCCGTACACAAGAATAGCTATAAACCATGCTGAAAGAGACCAATCATCGTTAAAATCAGATATTAAAACACCCATTATTCCAGTTCCGAGCGCAAATACAGATGACGACAAAACGAATAAACCGATACGTGCAAAGTCATTAATAGTCATACTTTTCACTCCTTTAAATTTAAAATTGTCATATACACGATTGTAATAATTGTTGCAAGAATAAAAGATATAATCACATCAAGAATAACAGCCCCCAAGGATATAATTTACAACCGTCCACATCCTGCTTACTCCTCTCTTCTCAAATATTCCTCTCCGCCTTTAAGATATTTCCTTCCTTCTTCTGTACGACACCAGTTTAGATATTCTTTTTTCATATCATCGGTTAGCAGTTCAATATGCCCGAACATCAAAAGAGAATAAATTTCCCGATGATACTTAAAACACCATGTTTTGAAACTGAGCGTCATTGTTACCATCTGCTCACTCCTCTCTGCGCTCACCTCGACTGCAAAAATCCATCTCTTCTGGTTGCCCGCCGTCAATATCCCAATAGCAACCTACTATTACATTACCGTTATTCCAGTATTCACACTCTCTGCATCTGACCACCGGAACAAGGTCTTTACTGTCGATAATCTCCGGTTTTTTGTACGGCTTTTTAAGCCCATTTTCAATTAATTCATCATCCGACATAAAAGGTATGTCTGTAGGGAAATAACTCATGTTTCATCCTCCGTATGGTGTACTTTCCTGCGGTCATCAATAGTCTCCATGATAGCGTTGTAGCAATCTGGGCACATGTCAGTAGGTGCAAGAAGCGGCTTTTCTTCTCTTATTGCTTTTGTGTCATAGCGATTATAACAATTTATAAATATACCAATGTATTTACTGTTGTAATCAAAATATGTTCCGCAAATATCACATTTCAATGCTCGGCTCATGTTTCTTTCTCCGTGTGCTCCATCTTTAGAAAGTTTCTCACAGTATGGAATCTTGTCATATCGAGAAAAGGGTCTTTGCCGTCATCATCCACACTGTAGTCACGAAACATTTGCTTGCAAAGCCAGCCCGCAAAAGTATCATCATCCATTTGGTTTAAATATTCACGGTTTGTCATACTTCATCCTCCGCTCTTTTGTTTAACCATTTAATCAACCCATCACCAGCAGGCGCTACATTATCACCATAATCACACATCTCTTCTGCTGGACAAGCGGAACAATCAAAGTAAAAATGATTTGCACATAGCTCTGCGGCGAGTTGTTCATTAGTCATTTGAGTGAGTCTTTCACGATTTGTCATGCTTCATCCTCCGTTTTATAAGGTTCGGGAAGAGGCTTCCATGCCCCAACAATCGCAGGTTTATGTTTCGTTGACCATCGGAATTGACACCAGTTTCCATCATCTTTCAGGCATCCTTCTGCCGTATATATTCCTGCAACAGTAATCATCACACTTTGCCCTACTTCTGGCAATCTTTCCGTCACTGGAATCCATCTGTCCTACTCTTGCTTTTCCAATGCGGAGATAGCCATACGGAACATTTCTTTTGTCTCTGATTCCGGCATCACGTATATGCGGTTTTTAAACCATTCAATTGCTTCTCTGTTCTCCATCCTGTCCCTTCTCTCTTTTGTTCAATCGTTTTCATATAATTTTCTCTTACCAAGAGATTAGTGTCATACAGCCATCATTAGACAAAATAGTTGGCTGTACTTTTACTGAATAACCTTGTCTTTGCAGATTTTTCTTTGTTTCTTTAGACACACGCTCATAAATAGTAACATTTGTTTTACCTGCGTTGACAGCCTTTTTAACTTCATTCTGCATCATTTTAAACTCATTTTCTGTATTCTTCATTTTTATTGCTATAATCTCCTTTATTAAAATTTTTATTTAATTAATTAAGAATACTGTTGGTTGTCATTTTTACTTTCTTCAAAATATTTATTCCACCATTTAACAGCTTTCTTTAAACTATTAAAACGATGCTCTTCTGTATCCTTATATTCATCTTCAAGACATTCACCGATATTAATTTGATACCATGCGGAATCCTTTATCGGTTCAAAGCACGCACTCAAAACAATTTCTTTAGAAATGCCATTTTCTTTAAACTGTTTAAAATGTAACGTTTCCTCTAAAATTCCAATATCTTTAAAATCTTCTACTTTAATCATTATTTTTTCCTTGTATTTTTAAAGCAATCTCTTTAATAGCTTCTTTGTATAAATTATCGAAGCGGACCACCTGTTCAGCAGTGATGTTACCTATCACATTACCAAAGACTACTACAACAGATTTATTACCATTTGCGGAAATATCTCCAGTATTATTTCCATAAACAACAACGTTATCACCAGAAATGTTACCGATATGATTGCCGCATACTGTTTTCATTTCTTCCTCTTGCTTTTCCTCAGAAATAGGTCGCCAGGAATAAGTATGAGAACAAGGATAGCTCATCATATTACTAATACGACATTGATAAAATTTATCTTGGTATTGTACACAATCACCCTCTTTATATAATTTATAATAATCATAAGGAGTAATTTTATGTCCACGGTAAAAAAGCATTTTTTATTTTTCCTTCCTTTTGCCTTTCATCTTATAAATATATTATAACAAAAAAATTTCAAAAAAACAAGTTAATTTGCTATTTAAGCTACTTTGACTTGTATAAAAATTTTTGGTATACTTGAAATATAAGGGCAAGAAAGGAGAATCATAAAAATGGAAAATTCAAAAGAATTGAAACTAGATTATACTATATAGTCTCCACAAGAGCGAACTGCCCTAGTTCAAAAAATAATATAGTCTTTACCTCCTGAAAAAATAAATAATAGATATTTAGAAATAATGGCGAATTATATTATATTTGCTATGACCAAAGAAGAAAAAAAAGAAAAAAAGATAATTACAGAAAATAGAATGGTTACAGTAAATAGACGATAGACGTCTTTTGAAGGTTTAATTAGTAAATTTGAAAATGGAGAAGATGGTATTTATAATTTAATCACTAACGATAAAAATATTATCTTCACGCCAAAAGTATCTATTACAAAAGAAGATATTTAGACTATTCCAGGAATGAAACAATTACATACAGCAATTGAAGAAGTTGAAAAGAAATAGAAAAAAGCAAAAGGAAGAAAACGTTTTATTTTAAAAAAACAATTAATTCAATTACGTCAAGATCAATATGTTCTAAAAAATTCTTATAAACAGCCTATAAATTGTTTAAACGGTGTTAAAAATTTTTATTCTTTAAATTTTGATGATAATGTCATTGTCTTAGAAGATGGAACGATAAAAGATAAAAGCCTTATCTCTTTTATGAATCCGAAACACATTTCCGCTCTTTTATGTAATTATTCTCGTTTAAAAGAAAGCTGTTATGGTAAATTTTATACAGATGGTTACTTTCTTATGTAGTCTCTTGATAATATTGTTGATTAGACTTTTTAGAAAGATTATCCTTTATACTATAGCCTTTTGATATATAAAATAGATGGTAAATCAAATTTATAGATACAAAAATTATTACAATAGGAACATAATGTCCATTATTCTATTGAATATATATCTTCTCTTTGGCGGAATAAAATACCTAAAATGATTGCGGAAACCGCAAAGAAAAATTTCTTAACCTGGTATTATACAGAACACGAAAAGGGTAAATGGAAAAAATGCTCTAAGTGTGGAGAAATTAAACTAGCACATAATATTTATTTTTCTAAAAACAATTCAAGTAAGGATGGTTTTTACTCTATTTGTAAAGATTGTCGTAATAAAAAGAAAAATAAAATTGTGAAAATAGTGAAAAGAATACCGTATAAAGGAGATTAATATGGCAAAAATAACATGTTAGAAATGCGGTCGTACTATGTAGGAAGTTAAATTCTTTTCTTATCGAACAGGTGAAAAGTTTTAGATATGTAAAGAATGTATAACTTTACACGTTGATAATTTTGACGAAGATACTTATTTATGGATAGTAAAAAAGGCGGATGCTCCTTGGGTTCCTCTTCAATGGAATAAAATTAGAGATAGAGAGTATGCAAAGCATGGGGGGAAATTAAAGGGCACTTCTGTTATTGGTAAATATTTATCTTGGACAAAATTAAAACAAAATAAAGAATATACATGGGATACAAGTTAGGAATTATGTAAAAAAGTTTCTCAAAAGGAAAATGTAGATAAAGAAGCGTAGGAAGTCCGCCAGGAACAGTTAAAGAATCAACTTGAAAATGGTGAAATTAGTTAGGCACAATATAGAACATTAGTAAGTTCTGAATTTCAAAAGCAAAATGAATATATAATGGTGCCTAAAGTGCCTTAGCAAGATGCTATTGGGAAAGATAATGCTTTTAATGAAAATGACTTCTTTCCATAGGAAGAATTACCTGATTTGGCGGCCGACCTTACGTTAGAAGATAAGAAATATCTTGTTATGAAATGGGGTCGTACATATAAAATGAATCAATTGATTGAGTTAGAGAAAAAATATACTTAGATGACGAATTCATTTGATATACAAGATGCCGATAGTAAAAATTCTTTAATTCTTATTTGTAAAACTTATTTAAAAATGAATTAGTCTTTAGATTGCGGAGACGTAGAAGGATACGGTAAATACAGTAGAGCATATGATATGTTGAGGAAGTCCGCAAAGTTTACTGCCGCACAGAATAAAGAAGAAAAGGGCAATGTGGTCGATTCAGTTGGTGAGTTAGTTGCCTTTTGTTAGAAACATGAGGGAAGAATACCTAGATTTTAGATTAAACAACCTGATGCTATTGATAAAATTATTGATGACTTAAAAGCATATAATAGAAGCCTTATTTATGAAGATGCTGCTCTTGCAAGACAGGGTTAGGATTATTTGAACCAAGCAAGAGCGCAACAGATGAAAAAAGAAGATACTAAATTAGCTAAAGAACAAGGTGTTGATGTACCTCAATTAACAGAAGAAGATACATTAGCTTATAAAGAATTTTTAAGACAATAGGCTGATGAAACTGAAAAGATTACAGGAGGACATTAGGAATGAGTTTACAAACATTGTTAGATAGTTCTCTTGCTTATGAAGGTAAAAAACAAGGTATATCAGAATAGAGATTACTTTAGAAAATAGATGATATAAGAGATAAAATTGCTTTCTTTAGATAGTATCCTGATTTATTTATAGATTTTATTCAAGGTCCAGAAGGAACTTTTAAGTTTTTATATTATCAGCGGATTTTTTTACGGATCGTTATGAGACACAGATATGTGTATGCAACATTCCCGCGTGCGTATTCAAAATCCTTTTTATCAATGATGGCGTTGATGATTAGATGTGTTCTTTATCCTGGCGCCGATTTATTTGTAACTACGGGTGGTAAGGAACAGGCTGCTTCAATTACTGTAGCGAAAATTGAAGAAATTTGCCGTTTAATTCCCGCGCTTGCAAATTAGATAAACTGGGATAGAGGTAAAACTAAAAAGTCAAGAGATGATGTAAACTATGTATTTAAAAACGGTTCAAGAATAAGTATTCTTGCCGCAAAAGAATCTTCAAGAGGACAAAGAAGAACAGGCGGAAT
>ODAI014118578.1_pt1 | contig 11137 bp, 11 predicted proteins | sample 1539321 | NCBI WGS metagenome assembly ODAI01 (sample SAMN02144231, study PRJEB22623) | gut metagenome | biome: sheep rumen | host: Ovis aries | place: New Zealand | reverse complement strand
ATTCTTTTTTCAGCAGCAATTTTCAGGGAATTCAGTCTGTGCTAAGATGGAAAGAGAAAAGTTCAATACGCGGAAGCGGCGCAGAAACAGAGTGAAGCGGACGCGATACAGAAAGGTGAGAACACAATGATCATATTTCACGCAGGAGAGCTTGAGATCCGGAAACCGGATCTGAAACACGGCAGAAAAAACGCGGATTTCGGACAGGGATTCTATACGACGCCGGATGAAGAATTCGCGGCCAGATGGGCCAGGGCAGGCAAAGGAACAGAGCCCTGTGTCAACATGTATGAGCTGGATACGGAGGAACTGCGCGTTAAGCTTTTTACCAGGGACGAAGAGTGGGCCCGGTATATTTACAGTAACCGCAGGGCACAGGATACGCTGGCGGATTATGATGTGATCATCGGTCCCATCGCCAACGATATTTTGTACGACGTGCTGGGCCTGACCACAAGCGGCATGCTGACCATGGACCAGACACTGGCAGTGCTGCAGATCGGGCCGGTCTATGAACAGGTGGTCCTGAAAAGCGATAAGGCTGCGGCAAATCTCCGATGGATTTCTTCCCGGCGTCTGCAGAAGGAGGAAACAGCCCTCTACAAAGCCATTGTCAAACGGGAAGAGGAAGAATTCCAGAAAGCTTTTGCCGAAAAGATGCGCACATTGATGGGAGACTGATGAGCACGATTTTTGACAATCCCCGCCTGCGGCAGATGGATGAGTCTCTGATGCGGTTCGTCCAGTCCCGCTGCAGGAACCGGGTATCCAACGTTTTAATGATTATAATGACCTATCTGGGAGGCGGCGTGATCTGGTGTGTCTGGGCCGGATTTTTATGCGGCCATGCAGCGACCCGGCAGCTGGGCATCTGCTGCTATGTATCCTTTGGGGCAGCCTGGCTTCTTTCTTCTCAGCTTCTGAAAAGAGTTTTCGGCAGGCCCAGGGCTTATGACGCCATGCAGGATGTGGTTCCTCTGGTCCCGCGGCCAAAAGATCTGGCTTTCCCGTCCACCCATGCAGCGGACGCTTTTTCTGTCGCGGTCCTGCTCCTTTTGACCAGGCCGGCGGCCGAAGGATGCATTGCCATGCTGCTGGCAGTACTGACTGCATATTCCAGGATCCATGTCGGGGTCCATTATCTGACCGATGTCCTGGGAGGGGCTGTCTTCGGCAGCTTATGCGCGGCTGTCTGCTATTATATTCTTTTATAAATCCGGTTGATACCCGCATCTGTAAATCCGGTTAAATACCCGCATCTGTAAATCCGGTTAAATGCCTGCATCTGTAAATCCGGTTAAATACCCGCATCTGGAGATCCGGGTAAAAACAGGTATCAATACCGGAACGATTGATCATACTGCACTTTTTCCTGCTCTTTATCGTTGCCTGCTTCTTAAGTCCATGAGCAGGAACAGAAGCGGAAGCCTCCCCGGAGGCAGGCCCGTCTTCAAAAAAGGAAAAGCCCATGGCAGAAAAATTCTACAGATCTGTGATCCGGCACAGGAAGATCGTGCTGGCCCTCTATATGATCGCGATCCTGCTGTGTCTCTGGCTTCGGACCAAAGTAGGCGTCAATTCCGACCTGGCGGCCTATCTGCCCGAGGATTCCAGATCCACGGTTTCTTTGCATGTGATGAAAGAGGAGTTTACCGAGAAGATTCCCAATGCCCGGCTCATGGTCCGGGATATTTCCCTGCGGGAGGCGCGGCAGCTGAAGAAACGGCTGGAGGAGATCGACGGGGTCCTCTCGGTCATGTGGGTCACTGACAGCAATTATTTTAACGTGCCCCTGGAATTCATGTCGGAAAACAGCCTGAAGCGCTATTACCGGGATGGGAACGCCCTTTATACGCTGACACTGGATGTGGATAAGGGGAGTGAACTTCTGGAGGAAATCCGGTCACAGACAGACCATGAGACAGCCATGGACGGTGAATTTGTCCAGAATAAGTTCCTGGTCGATTCCGCCAGACGGGAGGTCGTCATCATTGTCGTCCTGGCAGTCCTGTTCGCCATTTTCCTGCTGATCCTGACTCTGGATTCCTACGCGGAACCTTTTCTGCTGATCATGTGCCTGATCGGGGCGGTCATTCTCAACGCGGGCACCAATATTATTATGGGGACTGTGTCGACCATGACCAATATCGCGGCCAGTGTCCTGCAGATGGCAGTTTCCGTTGACTATTTCATCTTTATCCTGCACAGATATCGGGAATTCCGGGAGGAGTACGAGGACCCGGAGGAGGCCATGGTGCAGGCCCTGTGCAAATCACGCAGTTCGGTCCTGGCAAGTTCCGTGACGACGGTGATCGGTTTTATGGCCCTGACCTTTATGAAATACAGGATCGGTTTTGATCTTGGCATCGTCCTGTCCAAAGGCGTCCTGCTCAGCCTCCTGGCTGCCTTTACCCTGCTGCCCTGCACAGTCATGCAGTTCCGGCGGCTGATCGACAGAACATCCCACAGGCCACTGATCCGGAACGCTTCCGGGGTCGCCGGCGCGATGATGAAGGTACGAATCCCGGCTGCCATCCTATTTGTGGCGCTGGTATTTCCTTCCATCTGGCTGCATACGAAGAACAGCTATTATTACGGAAGCTCTCATTCTTTCCGGGAGAATAGTATTATCCTGACAGAGGAAACGGAGATTGAGGAAGTATTCGGCCTTTCCAACAGCATGGTCCTGATGGTGCCGGCGGGGCACAAGGCGGCTGAATCCATGCTGATCCGGGAACTGGAAAAGATGGAGAATATGTCTTATGTGACCTCTCTGACGGGCATTGCCGGCAGCAGGATTCCCGCAGAGATCATTCCCAAAAGCATCAGCCGCCAGCTCCTTTCCGATAATTACAGCCGGATTGTCCTGACCATGACTCTGCCGGCGGAGGATCCGACCGCCTTTGACGCGGTCAATGAGATCAAGCGGATCGCGGCCGCCCATTACGGTGATGATTATCTGCTGGCAGGTTCCACTGTCTCTACGGAAGACCTGCGTACAGTCATTACAGGAGATACGATCAAGGTCAACCTGATCGGGGCTCTGGCTGTTTTCATGGTTCTGGTCCTGACATTCCGGGGACTGGTGATTCCCCTGCTGCTGACCATGACCATAGAAGGCTGTATATGGATCAGTATGGCCATCCCCTATCTGACGGGACAGACCATGTTTTATATCGGCTACCTGATCATCAGCTCTATCCTGCTGGGATCCACCGTAGACTACGCCATTCTGGTCTCCAACCGTTTTCTGGAAGAATACAGAGTCTGTGGGGACCGGAAAGAAGCAATCCGGAAAACAATCTCCGTGTCTGCGGTCTCTATTATGATCTCCGGCCTGGTCCTGACTTTTTCGGGAGTCCTGCTGTATCTGATCTGCAGCAACGGAATCATGGCCCAGATGGGACTGCTGCTGGCCAGAGGGACTTTTATCGCGATGACCGCAGTCCTTTTTGCCCTGCCCCAGATGCTGCTCACGCTGGCCGGAAGAGGAAAAGCAACGGAATAAAGGAATTGCTTCAGATGCTGCTCACGCTGGCCGGAAGAGGAAAAGTAAAGGAATAAAAGAAGCATATAGCATATTGGAAATACATTGGACTGAAAGGAATGCCCGTCAGAACCGGGAAAAGCAGATTACTGTCAATGGACTGTCAACCGGAAAGGAATTATTCAGAAAGAGGAAAAAAATGAACATCCGTACATCAGACTTCAGCTGTATCAATCAGGATAAGACAATACGAGGCGTGGAATATCTGCCCGCGGGAGAGAAGCTTCCGGCCATCATCATGAGCCATGGATTCGGCGGCTGCCAGGCAGAGCTGTCCGACTGGGCGCTGCGGCTGGCGGAAATGGGGCTGGCGGTCTATACGTATGATTTCTGCGGCGGCGGCCGCGGGATCAGCGACGGGGATACGTCGGAAATGACCGTTTTGACGGAAAGGGAGGACCTGGAAACAGTCCTTGCCTATGTACAGGCACTGCCTTATACGGATAACGACCGGATCGTGCTCTGGGGATTCAGCCAGGGCGGTTTTGTCAGCGCGCTGGCTGCCGCCCGGATCGGGGAGCAGATCCGCGGCCTGATCCTGATCTACCCCGCCTTTTGTATACCGGATGATGGCAGGGCAGGTGTTATGCCCGGCACGCCCGGTTTTGACCCGGACCATATTCCGGAGATTCTTATGGCTGGCGATATGAGAGTGGGAAAGGCCTATGTGGAAGTCTCTCAGAAAATAGACATATACAGGGAAATCGTCAAATACCGGGGCAATGTCCTGATCGTTCACGGGCTGTCGGATGCCATGGTCAACTATAATTACTCGGTCCATGCCTACAGGGCGTATACAGAAGGTCTATTTCCTGAAAAAAATCAGATAAAGAAGCTCTCTGATCCCGGTGAGGACAGGGTCATGGAGCCCATGTCCCTATCGGAAAACAGTACTGCCGGCCGCAGGCAGTGCATGGATATGAGCAGTGACGCCGCAGACCGCAGGCAGTGCATGGATATGAGCAGTGACGCCGCAGACCGCAGACTCCGCCTGTATCTGATCAGCGGCGCCGGCCACGGTTATTTCGGGGATGAGGTCGATAAGACATTGCAGGCGGCGGAGCGTTACCTGCGGGAGATTTCCGTCCTGTAAGGGAGGAAAGATCGAAGCATGGAAGAATATTATTACAATCAACTGAATAAGACGGGACGGGAGGCTTACCATGCCATTCTGACAGGTCTGAAAAGCCTTGCCCCCTCTTTCCGGATTCCGCTGCTGGAGAACAAGGAGCTGACGGAGATTTATTTCAGTGTCCGCATGGATCATCCGGAGATTTTTTACACAGTGGAATTCAAATACCGCTATCATAACGGTGCGGAATACGGGGAGATGATGCCGGTTTATCTGTCTGACCGGAAGAAGATTCCGGCCCAGCAGCAGGCCATGCGGTCCAGGATCGAGAAGCTGGTCCGGCAGGCCGCCGAGGCAAAGGAAGTCAGCTTTGGCAGCCCCCGCGGCAGGAACGCCGGCGCCGCCGGCCACTGGTCCGGTGGAGGGCACGGGGGGAAAGGAAAGCAGGGACAGATCCGAAATGAGAAGGAAATCGCGAAGCTTCTTTTCATCCATGATTTTATCTGCGGGAACGTCCGTTATGACAAGCTGAAAAAACCCTATTCCCATGAGATCACAGGTCCCCTGGAGCAGGGAATCGGGGTCTGCGAAGGGATTGCCAAGACATTCAAGATTCTGTGTGACGCCCTGGGAATCTGGTGCGTCATGGCGCTCTCGGACAACAATCCGGACAAGAAGATCAAATACAGGCATACCTGGAATATTGTCCGGATCGGCGGTCAGTATTATCATATAGACAGTACCTTTGACAATACGCTGGGTAAGCCTGACAGCATCCGTTATGATTATTTCATGCTGTCGGACAAACAGCTTTTCCGGGATCATGAGCCGGTCATCTACCGCATGCCGGCCTGTCCGGACGGGGACCGTTTCTACTATAAAGCGGCTGGTCTGTCTCTGACAAAGACCGAGGATGTCAGGAAGAAAGCTGCCCAGGCGGCCAAAAAGGGAAAAGAAATGACATTCCACTGGCGGGGCGGCTATCTGACCCGGGAAGTGCTGGCGGAGCTTCTGGCGATCATCGAGGAGGAAGCGGAAAAGAAGGAGAGGCACGCCCGCCTGTCCATCAACCGTCCTCAGGCGGTCCTGCGGATTTCCTTTGAAAAGGTCATCCCGGCCGAGCAGATTGTCATGGAAGAGGCTAATGAGGGAGAGAAAAACTAGATTTCGGAAGAATCATGTTTTAGAAGAATCAGAGCTCAGAAGGATCTGGTTTTAGAAGGATCTGGTTTTAGAAGGATCAGAGTTCGGAAGGATCAGGTTTTAGAAGAATCAGAGTTCAGAAAGATTTGATTATAGAAGAATCAAATTCATCGGATATCTGGGGATCAGGAAACAGGGAGGCCTGTATGAAGCATGGAATGAAGATAGCGGCAGTGATCGCAATCGGCGCGTTTTTCGTACTGTATTTTGTCCTGTATATGCTGGTGGCGTTTCTGGTACCGGAGATGCCGATGATTGCACGGATTGTGGTTGGCGGTTTTGGCGCCTTTATCGCAGGATATATGATCAAAACAATCATTGAGCGGATCATGGAGATCCGGAAAGGAGAAGATGATGATCTTAGTAACTACTGAAGGAATTACCGGAAAAGAACTGGAAATGCTGGGTCTGGTCAATGGAAGCACGATCCAGACTGTAAACGCGGTCAGGGATATCGGCGCCGGACTGAAAACACTGGTGGGCGGCGAGCTGACCAAATACAATGAGATGATGAACAATGCCAGGGCGCTGGCTACCAAAAGAATGGTAGAACAGGCCGCAGCAATGGGGGCAGACGCGATTGTCTGTATCCGCTATACTTCTTCCTCCATTATGCAGAGCGCGGCAGAAGTCACTGCCTATGGTACCGCGGTCAGAATTATCGGAGACCGGGGGCAGAATATTCCTCCGCAGCAGGCACCCCAGCAGTTTGAGAGCGCAGGTTCCATGTGGAGCTGAATCTTTGCAGGAATCTCCTGGAATCCTTCTCTCCGGCAATTTAGACTTGCGGGTTCCATGTGGAGCTGAGGAGTCTGTGCACGAACATAAAAGATGTAAACAGATAAGCTGCCCGGTGATTGAATTGAAACAGGACAGCTATCGACACTGGTGAAACCTGCAGGATACAGGACCAGTAAGCAGAACAAACAGGAGCGGGATAAAAGATGGATAAGACAGAGACGATCAAAAAACTGCTGGAAGGCAATCAGAAATACATCACAAGTGAAAAAGGAGCAGGAGATATCTCTCCCCGGATCCGTCTGAAGACAGCGGTTGAAGGCCAGAATCCCTACGCGATCATTATTACATGCTCGGACTCCCGTGTTATTCCGGAAGCCATTTTCCAGTGCGGGATCGGAGATCTGTTCGTGATCCGTCTGGCCGGCAACGTGATCGACAACCACCAGCTGGGCAGTATCGAATACGCGGCGGATCATCTGGGAACAAAGCTGATCATGGTACTGGGCCATACCCACTGCGGCGCGGTGGACGCGGCCATTCACCACGATCCGGAAGGTTATATCAAATTCATAACAGATGAGATCACAAAGGCGATTGGAGCAGAAAAGGATCCCTATAAAGCGGCCTGCCTGAATGTACAGCGCAGTATCGACCTGATCGAGAGCAGCCTGATCATTCAGAAAGATGAAGAGAAAGGTCTGGCCGTCGTTGGCGCCATGTATGATATTGAAAGCGGCAAAGTAGAGATTTTTACCTGAGCCGGATGCCCAAAATGAGCAGAAGAGCGTGGGGCAGAACCAGATGCCGTTCTCTTCCGGCATATTTTTTCCGGGATTGTATTGAAAAAAGAGCATGGATTATATGTCGATTTAACATAAAGTGTCTTGTCACATGTGCTTAGCAAATGCTATACTCCCTTTGGCACCTGGAACAGAGATGTTCCGCTGTATTGTATCCGCGTTTAAGGCGGAATAATAACAAGGAGTTTACCACATGAAAAAAATGAAAGACACTCGTTACATGGTCACCCTCGCTATGATGGCGGCAATCGTTGTCCTGCTGGCAAATACGCCCCTGGGCATGATCCAGCTGCCGGTCATCAAAGCGACTACAGTACATATCCCGGTCATTATCGGATCGATCCTTCTGGGTCCCGAGGCCGGCGCGATTCTGGGCGGCGTTTTCGGTCTCTGCTCCATGGTCAGCAATACCCAGGCCCCGACCCTGCTTTCTTTCGCGTTCTCTCCCTTCCTGAGCACGACCGGACTGATTGGCGCCCTGAAGGCCCTCTGGGTCAGCGTTGGCTGCCGTGTCATGATCGGCGTTGTCTCTGGCTGGGTACATATCTTTCTTAAGAATCTTAAAGTACCTATGGCAGTCCGTCTGGCGGTCACCGGTTTTGTCGGTTCTATGACGAATACCATTTTTGTCATGGGCAGCATTTACATCCTGTTCGCGCAGCAGTATGCGGAAGTCAAGAATGTAGGTATGGAGGCTGTATTCGGTCTTGTAATGGCTACAGTGGCCACTTCCGGCGTTCCGGAAGCTATTGCGGCCGCAATCCTGGTTACGGTAATCACGGCGGGCATCCTGAAATCCGGCGTCCTGCGTCAGAACGCGGCCATCGCCGGCTGACGCTTTGACGAAAGGATCAGAACCGTACCGGGAATGAAAATGCCGGCAGGAATTTGACTTTTTCTAAAATAAAAATATACAAATGGGAAACAGCAGTACCGGCATTGCGCTGGCCATCGGATTTTAGTCATAATCATCTGATCCGGTGATGCCCCGCAGTGCCGGCATTGTGTTGTCATATTGAAAATAAGCGGCAGCAGCCGGCAAAGGCCTGATAAATTAAAAAAACAGCAGCAGCCGGCAAAGGCCTGATAAATTAAAAAAACAGCAGCAGCCGGCAATAGCCTGAAAAAATTTAACAGCAGCTGCCGCCAACGGCCTGATAAATGGAAAACGGAGGAAAGAAATGCTTTTCGCGATTGATATCGGCAATACAAATATGGTGATCGGAGGCATTGAGGGCGAAGAGATCTGCTTCTCTGAACGTCTCTCGACAGATCACAGCAAGACAGCCCTGGAATATGCGCTGGTCTTTAAAAGTGTTCTGGATCTGCACGGCATCTCATGCGACCGGATTTCCGGGGCAATCATAGCTTCCGTAGTACCGCCGATCACGGCTCTTATGAAGGAAGCCCTGGGCAAGATTGTGGACTGTCCGGTCAGGATTGTAGGGCCTGGTCTGAAAAACGGTCTGAAAATATGTATGGACAATCCGGCGCAGGTCGGCGCAGACCTGATCGTTGCAGCGGTAGCGGGTGCCCATGATTATACCTGTCCCCTGATCCTCATCGATATGGGGACCGCGACGACCATTACAGTTGTCGACAAAGATAAAAACTACTGCGGCGGTATGATCCTGCCGGGTCTCCGGGTCTCACTGGATTCTCTGACCTCCAGGACCTCCCAGCTGCCCCGGATCAGTCTGGATCCGCCTAAACGCCTGATCGGCAAAAATACCAATGACTGTATGAAGAGCGGTATCCTCTATGGCAGCGCTTCCATGCTGGACGGTATGATCGATCGGATCGAAGAGGAGCTGGGCATGAAGACCACCAAGATCGCCACCGGCGGCCTGGCCGGCACGATCGTGCCTTTGTGCAGACATGATATTATCCTGGATGACTCGCTTCTTCTGCGGGGACTCCGTTACATTTATGAAAGGAACAGCTGAGGGACAGGACATGCTGAAAGGAAAAACGATTCTTATCGGTGTTACAGGCAGTATCGCCGCATACAAGGCAGCCGATCTGGCAAGCCGGCTGATCAAGCAGCATGCCAGGGTCCATGTGATCATGACCCGGAATGCCTGCCAGTTCATTTCACCCGTTACTTTTGAGACGCTGACCGGACAGAAATGTATCACGGATACCTTTGACCGGAACCATCCTTTTGAAGTAGAACATATATCGCTGGCTAAGCAGGCAGATCTGGCCATTGTAGCCCCTGCCACGGCCAATATTATTGCCAAAATGGCCTATGGACTGGCCGACGATATGCTATCGACCACCCTGCTGGCCTGCACTTGCCCGGTCCTTGTTTCTCCGGCCATGAATACAAGAATGTATGATCATCCGGCTACCCGGTCCAATCTGGAAGTGCTGCGGGAGCGCGGCGTGAGGATCATCGAGCCTTCCAGCGGGCGTCTGGCCTGCGGCGATGAAGGCAAGGGCAAGCTTCCGGACCCGGCCGATCTGGTCGACCGGATCCTGCTGGAGATTGCCTGCGAAAAGGATCTGGCCGGGAAGAAGATCCTGGTGACAGCAGGCCCCACCTGCGAAGCCATTGACCCGGTCCGCTTTATCACCAATCATTCCAGCGGAAAGATGGGATACGCCATCGCCAGGGCGGCTGCCCTGCGCGGCGCGGAAGTGACTCTGGTATCCGGCCCGGTCGGCCTTGAGGCCCCTGCCGGCGTAAAACGGGTGCCCATCACAAGTGCCCATGATTTGTTCGCGGCGGTCACGGCAGTATCCGGGCAGCAGGATATCATTATCAAGGCCGCGGCGGTCGCGGATTACAGGCCTGCGTCTGTCAGTGATGAAAAGATTAAAAAGGCAGACAGTGATCTGAGCATTGCCCTGGAGCGGACAGAAGATACTCTGCAGTATCTGGGCAGTCACAAACCGGAAGGCCAGATCCTGTGCGGATTCGCTATGGAGACCTCCGATCTGGAGAACAGGGCAAGAGCCAAGCTTCATAAAAAGAACCTGAATATGATCGTTGCCAACAACGTCAAGGTGGCAGGTGCCGGTTTCGGCACAGATACCAACGTGGTGACCTTCATTACCGCGGACAAAACGGAACAGATGGAAATAATGAGTAAAGACCAGGTGGCGATGCAGCTGCTCGACCGGCTGGCCGCCATGTGAACCGGGAAGTCAGACTTGCCGGTTCACTCTGCGAAATGAACCGGGGAGTCAGACTTGTTGGTTCACTCTGCGCCTCCGCTGTTGAAACGGAAACTGTTGGAAATGACAGGAACCGCAGGCAGATAATAAGAAATGGAAAGAGAAGACGTATCAATGCGTGATACATCTTCTCTTTTTTTATTCTTTTGGTCAGAAAACAATACTATATATTTCCATTTTCTTTTGTGTCGGGCTTGTCACAGGCAGGGAGCCGGAGAGGAATTTTATACCAGCGGTAAAATGACAAAAGGGAAGAGGAGAAGTATTTTATAAACATAGGGCTGGAATAAATCCGCCCGGGTAATGGAAATAAGCAGGAATTCTGAACGTGACGCGGCCCTGACAGCGGCAGGAAAAAGGTCTTTTCGCTGACATCAGGGAGGCCGGAAGGGAGGTACGAGATGTTCAAAAGTCCGACTTACGGGATGCTGCACATCGAGCAGATCCCCGACAAGATCCTGACATTTTACACGGATCATGTAAAATATGACGCCCCGGTTCACATCATCGTGGGCACAGACTCCCAGAACTTTGACGACACTAAGATCGTGTCTATCGTTGCTGTGATCTGCGAGGGCCATGGAGGTATTT
>ODAI012936589.1_pt1 | contig 11137 bp, 10 predicted proteins | sample 1539321 | NCBI WGS metagenome assembly ODAI01 (sample SAMN02144231, study PRJEB22623) | gut metagenome | biome: sheep rumen | host: Ovis aries | place: New Zealand | reverse complement strand
GCAGTCTGCCCTGCTCCTTCCAGTTCTGCCGCAAAGGCTCTGGCCTCCTGAGCCTGACTGGTAAAATAGCCCGCCTCGTAAATTGAAGCCGCCCACTTTGCCGCACGGATTGCCCGGGACAATTCGTTTTTGTCAGGATTACCTTTTGCAAGGATCCGGGCAATGGCAAAATAATCAGAAGCGATGGCGGGCGTATTTTCTGCATCACGGTCATATTTTAAGGCCATTTCCAGAGCCTCCACTGCCCCTTGCTTATTGCCCGCCTTAGACCGGACTCTGGCCGAAGAATACCAGTCTATACCGATTTCATAAAGATAGCGGTTTTTGACATGCAAATCTGCCGCAAGCTGATAGTTTCTGTCTGCTTCAGAAAAATTTCCCAGCATCTCATACACGTCACCCCGCGTACGATGCAAAAATGCCAGATAGTAGGCTTCTTTTGAAAGTGAGCCTTCCACCTGATTCAGCACCTGTATTGCTTTTGAAAAATCCGCCGTATTATGATTTTTTGAAACCACATTCTTCTGCTCATAGACATGGCAAATCTGAAGGAGCAGGTCTGTCCTTTCCGTTCTTTTTGCAAATTCCCGGGCCCGTTCCAAAAGCATTTCGCTGGAAAGACCTGCAAAGGGAACTTCATGATTTGCACTGCGAACGGAAAAGGCTGAAACATCAGCGGCGGCTACGGAAAGACGGTAAATCATGGCTGAAAGGGAAATGCGGCAGAGCAGATCGGTTTCATCAACAGATGTGGCAAGAAGATAGGCTTTCTGCAGGTTCTGACCCGCATTTTCAATATCCCCGGCCGCAAGTTCATTATTTGCCGTCTCAAAATAATTGCTGGCAGCAACTGCCGTATCACGAACAAGCATGGCCCGTTTGGGAGCAGATGAACAGGCTGCAAAAAATGCGGAACAAATTATAGCAAATACAATTTTTTTCATCCTGTCCGCCTAAAAATCCGTTCGTCTGAGCTGCAGTGTTGCGGCCGTTGTATTTGACCGGTCCGGAACACCTTTTTTGATAAGGGGATTGTTCTTTACACCCGTCAGAACATCCTGTACCTGAAGTAAAAGCGTATTCACCTGAGTGAGTGCCGTATCAACATGGGGCACGGCATCAGCAACAATGGTATCTGCATTTTCACTGATAGTAACCAGTTCATTTGTTATGGAAGTCAGATTAGAAAAGACCTCTGTAAGAGAAGCTGCCATTTCCTTTCCAAGAAGTCTTGGTACCATTCCGTCAGGATCCTTCATGTTTGCGGTCATTTCACCCAGATTTCTGGTAATCGCTTCGATATTGCCCACTGTCTGAGTAAGCGGACTTTCTCCCCGGCCCGTAAAAGCATTGTTCAGTTCTCCGGTCAGACGGGTTATGCTTGCCAGAAAAAACTGTACCTGATCCATAAGGGCTGTAATTCTGTCGTCGCTGGGAGTAATGCGGTTCCTTTTTTCTTCCAGAATTTTCATGCCCTGGCGAGAATCCAGCCGGTAAATTTCTGATCCGTTTTCAAGCCCCCCTTCCCCGGCTCCGGGCATAAAATTGAATGAAGAACCCAGACCTATGGGGCTCACGCTCAGCTGTACCAGGGAACCTTCCTTTACATAGTCAACATAATCTTCAAGAATATAATAATCAGCACGAACCTGATTTCCTTCCAGCTGAATCTTTTTAATCTTTCCGATTGAAAAACCCTTGTAGGTTAAATCCATGCCGGTTTTAAGGTTAGCGCCTGACTCAAACATAGTAAAATAATGGTTTTTTTTGGTGAACCAGTTCTGCTGGGCTCCCAGTGCAAAAACAAGCACGACAAGTCCTACAATTGCAGCGAGAGAAAAAAAGCCCACAATCTGATCAGCATAACGGATCTTAAATTTCATTTTTTTTCTTCTCCTACCTGATCTGCACTCTCCAGTTTTCCATCATCAACAAGATAGCGGCTTCCCTTGAACTCCCTCAAAAAAACCGTACTATGAGTTACATAGACCATTGTATGGCCGGCTTCCTCAAATTCATGAAGCAGGCGGACTATAACCTGTGCCCCCCGGCTGTCTAAAGATTCCGTACATTCATCCAGAAAAAGAACTTCCGGCTTGCAAATCATGGCACGGGCAAAAGCAATCTGTTTCTGTTCACCCATGGACAGATCCGCAGGACGCAAAGAAAGGGAACGCTCGTACTTTACTATTTTACACATATTCTCAACTTCTGCCAGTCTTTCTTCATTTGATAAGTTGGGAAAATGAATGCGAAGTGGCAAGGAAACATTAGCCAGAATATCCTGATTGGCCCATAAAGCCGCATCCTGAAAGACAAATGCCGTCCGCCTGCGGAAATTTCTGTTTTCCATCTTGCTCATCAGATTGATATTTACGCCGTCAAAGGAAACAGAACCTTCTGCGGGAACCAGAATTCCGGCAATCAGTTTTAAAAGCGTAGATTTTCCGCTGCCTGACTTTCCCGTAATGGCAACAGTTTCTCCCTCATTGATTTTCATGCTGATGCCTTTGATAATGGGCTGAGACCGGGAATTGTACTTTACATTTTTCAGTTCAAGCAATGCCATAATCTTTCAGAAAATATACTGCAATACTACGATAAAAACATCCACAAGAATGATGCCGAAAAATGAATTTCCTACCGCAGAAATCGCCGCAATAGGAACCTCTGTCGAAGCCCTTTCCACATTCAGACCAAAGTAACAGGCCACCAGAGATATGGCCATACCAAAGAGAATGCTTTTCAGGGCAGAAGTCAGGATAACACTTACAGTCAATTCCTTAAAAAGTTCTGCAAAATATCCGCCTGCCGAAACCGGATCAAAAATCAGGGTCAGAAAATAGGGACCGATAAGGCCGCAGAGCGAAAAATACACCGTCAGCAAAAAAACTGAGGCAGTTACACCCATAAAGCGTGGCGTTACCAGATGATTCAGGGGATCCACACCAACAGAAACATAACTTTCTATCTGATGAGTCACCACCATGCTGCCTAACTCCGTGGCAATAGCCGTGGCAGAACGCGCCGTAACGATAAATGCTACCAGAATAGGTCCCAGTTCCTGTGCAATGATAACCACAAGGAGTTTATAAATAAGGGTACTCTGACCAATAGAAAGCAGAAGGGGATTTCCAACCAGATAAAGGGCAGAACCAAGGGCAAGTGCTAATACGGCAATCAACGGCAGGGCTTCAATATAAGTGAAAAGGAGCTGCATTATTAAAATTTTCCGGGCCGCCTTGCCACGAGTTACAAACAAAGCAGAGTATTTAAAGACATGTCCAATAAAACCAAGTGCATAGGGAATATTTTCAAACTTCTGAAGCACATGATTCCCCAACCTTTTTAACATAGAATCAGTATATCACAAGGAGTTTTTTTTATCCACACAGACAGGCTGCGCATACAGAGAGAAAATTCAAAAGGCATTATCAACAGACATATTCTGCGAGGGTGTCGCTTTCACCTGTTTTTTCGCCATCAGAAAGAGGCCGGCGAATTTTTACGGTAATCAGAGAACCCGCCTGAGGAATCTGTGTATCCGAGGGAGAAAAGTTTAGCTGGCAGTGAAGAAAATTTTCCGTCACCGCATGAACGACAATTCTGTCTTTAGAAAGTTTTGCCCGGTGGACGCTTTCTGCAACTGCGCTGATTTCCTGTCCGGCAAAAGAATTGATGTAGGCAGTTTTTGCTTCCCGGTTGTAGGCTTCCAGCTGGGCAATGCGCTTTCCAGCCAGTGAATTGGGAACCATGGGCCGCATCTTGTAGGCTTCTGTTCCCGGCCGGGCACTAAAGGGAAAGGCATGCACAAAAGTCATTCCTGTTTTTTTAAGCATTTCCATGGTCAGGGCAAAATCTTCGTCTGTCTCTCCGGGAAAACCTGCAATAATGTCGCAGGCAAGAAAGGGATTCTTTTTTGCCCGGCGGAGCAGTTCAACAGCCTTGTAGACCACTGCAATACGATAGGGCCGTTTCATCCTTGCAAGCACAGCATCACTTCCCGACTGAATGGAAATGTGAAAATGAGGCCGCACCCGTGGATTTTCTATAATTTCAGCCAGTCTTTCCGTAACGATTTCCGGATAGAGACTTGAAATGCGGATGCCGATTTTTTCTGTGTGAGCAAGAAGAAGTTCCAGAAGGCCTGCAAAATCAACAAAACCATCTTTCCAGGCTCCGTGATACTGGGCAATATTCACCGTGGTGATGACAACTTCCGTCTGCCCCGCCCTTTCCATGGCCTGAACCTGACTGATTACATCCTGAGCCGCAAGAGAAACCGATTTTCCCCGCGCCAGACGAATGCGGCAGTATGTGCAGACAGCATTGCAGCCGTCCTGAATTTTTATGGAAGCCCGGCTATGATTCAAAAAAGAGTCTGCCGTCAGGCGGAAGTGCGGCACATCAGCGGTAGAGGAATCAAATACTTTCTGCAGGGCTTCAGCCAGGGTCTTTCCGTCGCTATCAGGAAAATCTTTTAGCAAAGCAGGAAGGTCTGCAAGGGCACCTTTTTTCTGCCCGCCTAAGACACAGATTCTTTCATCAATAGCCTTAATTTCATCCCGGTTCAACTGGGCATAGCAGCCGGTTACAAGGACTGCCGAATCAGGACATTTTGTAAGGAGAAGACGCATAATACGGCGGGCTTTCTGTTCTGCCTTTGCCGTAACTGTACAGGTATTCACCACACAGAGACAGACATTTTCCTGAACCGGGTCAGAAGCAGTAAGAGGATCCATGGTGACGGAAAAACCAGCATCGGTAAAAGCCCGGGCCGCCCCTTCACTTTCTGCCTGATTGAGTTTGCACCCCAGCGTCTCAAAATGAATGAAATTTTTCATAAACGGATATGGTTAGCGCAGGCGGGCCGTACAGCGGTCTTTGCCGCGAGCCGCTTCTGTCTGTGAGGCATTCAGTTCCAGAGCCTTGTTGTAGGCATCCAGTGCCGTCTGATATGAACCGGCCATTTCACGGGCATAGCCACAGCGAGTCCACCAGTAATCTACAGTGGGTTCAGTATGAACTGAAGCAGTCATGGCGATATCTGCATGCTGATATTTTGCCTGGCGGATATAAATTTCTCCCATGTAGTAGTAGGCATTTCCAATACGGGCCGCTGTAGCAGGAGCTGTTGCGATGTACTGCTGAAAGAGTTCCATGGCACCGTTGTTCTTTCCCAGATAATATTTTGCCTCTGCAAGAATTTCTATAAGGCGCACATCGTAGGGGCTCAATTTACGGGCATCGGTGGCATGCTGTTCTGCCAGTGCATACTGACGGTTGCGGACAAGACTCCAGCAGAGAACGCAGTAAGAATCGATGTTATTGGGATTGTCTTTTATTTCCTGTTCACAGATTGTAATTGCCTCAGGATAGCGGCCGCTCCTGTAAAGAATCAGCGCATCCGCCTTCTGCTGGGCAAAAGCCAGGCCAGAAAAAGACAGGGCAAGTGTTATTAAAATCAGTTTTTTCATCATCATATTACACACTCCGAAAAAATCAGTTCTCCGTCATGGTACATTTTCCGCTAAAGCGGGCACCAGGCTCAAGAACGACCTGCTTTGAAGTAATATCGCCTTTTACTGAACCAGTTGAAGACACAAAAACCAAATCCCGGCCCGCGATATTGCCATCTACCTTGCCACGGACAAGCACACGGGTAGCGACTATTTCTGCCTTTACAACCGCTTCTGTGTCGATTACAAGATCATTGGTGGCTTCAATAGAGCCAGTCACTTTTCCGCGAATCATAAAAGGCTTGGTAAATCTGATTGTTCCACGAAAAGAAATGTCATCGGCAAGAATCGTGTCAAAGTCATCTTCTTCAAGGTTAAAAAGGTCGGTATCTTTTACTTCAAACATATGCTACAGAATATCCTTTATTAAAATCATCGTCAACATCTGCCGGGCTTCTCAAGGGCAGCCTGAAAAATCAGTCAAGCGGGGCAAAATAACCTGTCTCTGCCCTTCCGCTCCGGTTCATCAGATATGCTTCCACTTCCACCGGAAGATAAGCCTGTCCATATTCTTTGGTAAGCATGGATGTATATGAAAGGCGGTACATACCGTTGGGAATTGCAAGAATATCTTTCATCACGTCTGCCAGCCCCTGACTGCGGTAAACATAATACTCTCCGCCGTTTGTATGCTCAGACAGATAGCGGATTTCCTTTGCGGGAGCTCGGGAAGAAAGCATGACCACTGCCATGGAAACAGAATTGTTGTTCAGATAGGCTGACAAATCAGAAAGGCTGTAGTTCGTAAATGCAGACTGCCCCACATCTCCGTCAGTCAGATAGATAATTGCACGCTTTTTTTCCGCCGTAATGAGTCCGTTTATGCCAAGGCGCAGGGCTGAATCCAGCCTGACATCTGATGTCGGAGGATTTTTTAAGGCAGAAGCAGAGAATTTTTCTATACCGGAAGGAGAACCGCTGTATTCAAGAACAGGCATGCTGCCCGCACTGATAACGCGTACGCTTCCCTGGCCATTCATGGAGGCGGCTATCTCGCGCACGGCACTTTCAAGTTCCTCACGATGACGGGAAGAAGAAAGTGAACGGTCAATAACCAGCGTTATGTCCGCAATATCATTGGCAAAGGCTGAACCTTCAAACTTCAGTTCCTGCACAGTTCCTTTCCGCTCGGTCACAAGAAAATTAACATCCTTTAAGCCGACAATGCTCTGGCGGTGGCGGTTTTCCACTTTAACTTCCAGCGTAACATGGGGAAAGGCAGAGGCATCAACACGCTCAATCTGCACAAAAAGACCGCCGATAAGTTCGCTCATTTTTGCCATGATGTATACTTCATTAGACACAATGTCACTGACCAGGACATTTCCGTTTGCATCGGGCACCGCACAGGTTACCCGGGAGGGGGCATTTCCTGTGTTTATATTTTCGTAAACTGCGCCTGTGCTTACATCAACCGAATAGACATGATTTTTATCGCAGACGACAATATAGCCGCCCCACACTTTCATGGATTCAGGCTTTATAAATGATTTTTCCTTACAGAGGAGACCGGTGTAATTTCCCGCAGTGTCAAAGCGGTAGACTGCCCCTGTTACGGCATCAGCAACACAGATTTCCCCGCCGGCAAATGCAATGCCCGTGGGCGCCTTTAAGCCTGCAAATTCAGCACTTTTTCCGCCAAAGTAAAAGAGTCCCTTGCCATCCTTGTCAAAGACATCAACACGGGAATTTCCAAAATCTGTTACATAGATATTGCCGGAATCATCTTCTGCAAGATACTGGGGGCCGACCATTTGTCCTATACCAACGCCTTTTTCACCAAAGGACCTGATAAAGGACCCCTTACCGCTGAAAAGACTGATACGGTCTCCCGCCGACTCAGAAACAAGAATATTGCCTTCCTGAGTGCGAATCATGTCCAGGGGGCGGTCAAGACCGATAAGGGGAACATTTACACGGTTTACAACAAGGCCGTTGATGTCAATTTTAATGAGTTCATTTGTGCCGTAAGCCAGTACCCAGACAGAGCCGTCTGCTTCCGGGAGTACGGATACGGGCTGACTGAAAATCATCACATCTCCGTTAAGACCGGCAAAGGAGCCCGACTCCGTATATTTTACCGAAGACTGATAAGCGTTATCAGTAATGCGGCGGTCACGGACAATTTCAATCTGATTTTTAAGCAAAAGGCCGCCATAGCCGTTATCTGAAGCAAACTGCCACTGCTGCAGGGCAGCCCCCTCAATTCCGGAGCGATAGTAGGATTTTCCCAGCCAGTCCAGAATCAGATTTTCATTGGGAAGGTATGAAAGAGATTTTTCAAACTGCAGGATTGCATCATTAAAGGCTCCCCGGTAGTAGGCCTGCACTCCCCGCCTGAATTCCTGAAAAGCTCTTGCACTCTGAGCAGTCTGTGTACCGGATGCGTTCAGAGCCCTGGCTTCCTCACTGCTAAAAGGAGTCTGCTGAGAAAACAAAAGCGGGAGAGCCAGCAGCAGAAGAAGTGAAGAAAGTATTTTTTTTGAAAGACTTTTTATAATCACTTTTCTCATATTAACTCACCTGCGCCAAACGGATATGTTCCTTTATTTCTTCGCTTTCAGGCATAATTTCTCTTGCCAGAGTCAAAAATTTATTTGCATCTTCCATCAGTCCAAGTTTAAGGTAGACCCAGCCCACAGAATCAAGACAGGCCGCAGAATCAGGGGCTTTTTTCAATGCCTTTTTACAATATGCAAGAGCAGTTGTCAGATCCCGGTTCTCGCAGGCAAGGACATAGCCCAGTCCGTTAAGGGCAGTAGCATTTTCCGGGTCAATTTCCAGTGCTTTTTTATAGAAGTTTATGCTTTTTTCCGCCTCATCCTGCATCCAGGCATTATAGGCAAGAGCTGAATAGACTGAAGCCGGACGATACTTTGCTTCAAGCAGTTTCTGGAGTTCAAAGTCGGCGAGTTTTTTTCTTCCTGTGGAAGTATAGATGATGGCAAGGAGAAAGCGGCACTGAAGGACGCGGTCAATATTCTGTCCTGCCGTAACCACCTGTTCCAGATACAGCAGGGCATCTTCATAACGTTGCAATTTTGCATAGCAGAGACCGATATAGTAGGCTAATTCAATGGTATCTGCACCGCTGTCATCAGGAAGCCCCAGAAAAAATGAAATGGACGCAAGAAAATCTCCCCGCTTGTAGAGGGAAATGCCCTCGCTCAGGACATCCTTTTTTTTGCCATTAGTTTCAGCTGCCATAGTTCCTCCCAAACCCAAAAACTATAACTCTGTAATTTTACTATACATTGAAGATTTTTACAAGTGAAGAAAAGCCGGGTCAGCAATATTGATTTTTTCAGGCAATTCTGCACATGAAGGTTCTGCCTTTATCAGTGAAATGGAAATTTTTCCCTCTTTTACTACTGAAAAATCACAGTCCTTTCCGCCTGCAGTCTGAATATTGCCACCCGTAAAGTAACTGTAGACCGCACCGTCAATTTCTGTCCTTATGTCAACTTTATCACAATAATCACGCACACAAAGAGATGCAAAAGACAGTCCAGTATAGGCATCCAGAGAGGCCCCGTTCACATTGACAAAATCTTCTTTCGTACAAAGGGAAATAAGGCTTTTCAGATTTTTTGCGGTAAAGTCAGCAAGAGGCTCAAACTTCCAGCTTCCGTCATAACTTTCCACACTGACTGCAATTCCCGGATATCCGTAGAGAATTGCCTGGCGCGCCGCCGAAACGGTTCCCGAATAGACGATGTCAGTTCCCATGTTGGCACCCTTGTTGATACCGCTTACAACCGCATCAAAGTGAATTCCGGAAAATAATTGCGAGCGCAGGGCACAGATAACACAGTCTACAGGATTTCCCTCAGATGCCCAGCGATTTTCTCCACGGGGAAAAAGCTTAAGCGACTTATGCATGATGATATGATTTGAAACGGCAGAACGGTTTCCGTCAGGAGCAAGGACATATACATCAGCAACCTTAGACAGGGCTCTTTCCAGTGCCAGAAAACCGGGAGCGTCTATACCGTCATCGTTGGTCAGCAGAATTTTGGGAAAGAATTCCTTATCAGGAGACAACGTGTACTCCATCCGCTGGCTCAATTTCATAGGTCGTAGGGTGGAAACCAAAAATACGCTCGTATTCTGACAGTTTTTCCTTAAAGAGAGGAATATCCTCGCTGTTCAGAATGGTGTATGCACAGCGTCCGAAGCCTTTTCCCGTAATGCGTCCGCATGAATTGGGATTACGCATATCGTTCAGGTTGGGATTTATCATACCCAGACGCTTTAAAATCCAGTCTACTTCTGCGCAGGAAAGTTCATAGTCATCCCGCATGTTTTTGTGGCTGTTGTTCACGGAGCGGGCAAAACCGCCGAATTCATTTTTCTTAAGATACTGAACAGCATCCAGCACATACTTATGTTCCCGCATAATGCAGAGAAGGCGGTGGCGCATGATTTCATTTACCACGCCCAGAACTTCGTTGATTTCAGTCGGATTATCCTCATAGACCCAGCCACCGTATGCGTTCTGCTTGCGTTCCTTAAGTTCGCCCAAAAGCAGGACATGTTCCGGCTGACGCAGGGCTTCTTCATTCCATACTGTGACGCGCTGAACGCGGGCATCAGTGAGAAGAATCCTCTTGTCAGGAAAATTAAAGGGAATAAGGTCATGCTCAGCGGTGGCATAATCCGTCATCATAAAATGACCTTTTTTTGCATAGAGAGCGGTATAGTTTGCCGCCAGAAAGTTTTGACTGTTCAGGAAAAGTTTATTTCCCCTCTCAATTGCCTGCAAAAGCTGAACATCGGTACATTTGAGGCCCATGGCTTCACGGATGGCATAAGCCGTACCCACTTTGATTGCCGTGGTAATACCAAAACCCTTTGAAGGCTGCATTTCTGAAAAAATGGTAATATTCATTCCCCGCAGTTCAAAACCGCCGGAAGTAAAGCCGTAAACCATGCCCTTGAGTGCGTTTGACCAGCGGTCTTCCTTGCGATATTTAAGGGAAGAAAGCAAAGCCTTCTTATGATCATTTGCCTGGGCAAAATAAAAATGCAGGGCACTGTCATCTCGGAAAGACAAGGCTACATAGACGGGAATATTTACCGCCATTGAAAGAGTTTTATCTTTAAAGAACCATGAATGTTCACCAATCAGGTGCATATGTGACGGAGCGGAGACAACAATTTCCGGATCTTCTCCAAATTCTTCTCTATGAGCCTCAACCACCTGCTTCATCTGACAACCAATCCTTCTTACTTGAATATGTAATTCTTTGTTACTATAATATTACAATAATGTGTCGAATTTTACAAGTTTTTTGTTCTCTTTTTTCCGGCGTCGTCCTTTCCCTTGCAATTCCAAATGAACTCTTTCCCCTCGGCTCACCGGTTTTAGGAATAATTGCTCTTGCTCCTTTTTACGTTGCCCTTTCCCGGACAAAAAACTATCGCACTGCCTTTTGCCACGGATGGATTCTCGCTTTTACCACCCACATGCTTTCCAGTTTCTGGCTGGGAAACTTCCGGGGATTTGCATTTTTCACGCTGGGTGCCTCCGCACTGGGAACTGCCTTTGTCTGTGCATTTGCAACACTGGTATTTTTCTTTCCATTTTCCCACATGACTGAAACACGAAAACTGCG
>ODAI011513119.1_pt1 | contig 11137 bp, 15 predicted proteins | sample 1539321 | NCBI WGS metagenome assembly ODAI01 (sample SAMN02144231, study PRJEB22623) | gut metagenome | biome: sheep rumen | host: Ovis aries | place: New Zealand | reverse complement strand
GAAAATGCTACTCATCAACCAAATCAGGATGATTATGTTGAACAGATGAATAATATGTCATTCTCAGCATTTATCTATCCTGAGAATAAGGAGGAAGTATTAAATGAACTTCAAGCAACCTTACGAATTGAAAGGTAAACACGCATTCTTTGCGCCGAGTAAACACACCTGGCTTAGATGGGATAAAGAAAAGATACGTACTGCGTATCGAAATGCTAAAGCAGCAGAAATGGGAACGATACTGCATGCTCATGCTGAAAGCTGCATAAATCTTGGGACAAAGCTTTTAGCGAAAAAAGACACTCTGGGTATGTACGTAAATGATTGTATTGAATACAAAATGAATACAGAGGTTCCACTTTATTATGACGATTTATGTTTTGGTCATGCAGACGCTTTGGTTTTTAGAAGAAAGAAATTGAGAATATTTGATTTGAAGACCGGATTGGTGACGCCGGGTTCAATGGAGCAGCTGTTAATATATGCTGCTCTTTTTTGTTTTAACGTTCCTATAAAAAACGGGGATCGCTGGGAATTCACTGGTGAACGTATTGATCCTAGAACAATATCATTCGATCTCAGAATTTATCAATTTGATCAGGCTATCTGCTACGAACCTAGTGGTGATGAAATAGCTGAAATAATGGACATTATTGAAGATGACGTTTCGTTTGTATTAAGTGACGATTTCAATGAGGAGGAAATAAATGGATAATGAATTAATGCATTATGGAACTCCTCAGCGATACGTTAATGATCCGGAAGGTTCGGGAAGATATCGTAAGGGTATGGGTCCGCATGCATTTCAAAGAGATACAAGCCCTATTGGACAATACGAACAGTATAAAAGATCTGGTCGCTTTAAAAATGATACTGAAATAGCGAGAGCTATGGGAATGAGTACCGGCGATCTTAGAGCTTTAAAAACAAATGCACGAACCGAAAAAAGAGCTGCAGAAAGAGCCAGAGCTATTGAGTTACTTAATAAACAAAAAGATGCTGGGCTCAAACCTAATTATTCAGAAATAGCTCGAGAAATGTATGGTAAATCATCAATGGAATCTACCGTTAGATCGTTGTTGAATGATACATTAAATGAACGAGCACAAGTTGTTCAAAACACTGCTGATCTTTTAAAAAAGAACGTTGATGAGAAGAAATATATCGACGTTGGTGCTGGTGTTGAAAACCAACTTGGAATATCGTCTGAGAAATTAAGCGCTGCTTGTAAAAAGTTATCCGAACAAGGGTACCACATTGAAAATGTTTACGTAGAACAGGTTGGTACTGGAAAACAGACGACAATAAAAGCACTTGTTGGTCCCGATTGCACGTGGGCAGAAGTGAATCGAAATAAGGACCAGATTCAGTTAATAAATGGTTTTTCTGAAGATAACGGAAGAACTATGCTTAATGTGGAACCGCCTGTTAGTGTAGATTCCAAAAGAATACAAATAAATTATGAATCTCCGAAGGATGGCGTAATCGAACTGAGAAGAGGTGTTGACGATATATCGTTAGGAAATGCTAGTTATGCTCAGGTAAGAATTGCCGTTGATGGGACTCATTACCTAAAAGGCATGGCTATGTATTCCGACAATATGCCGGATGGTGTTGACATTATGTTTAATACAAATAAACATAAAGGAACACCAATGATGTCTTCTAATAAAGACGATCCTCAAGTTCTTAAAACGTTAAAAACAAATAAAGAGAACGTATTTGGCGCTACTATAAAGAATGCCGAAGATGTTGTTCTTACACAACGATACTATATTGACAAAGATGGGAAAAGAAAACAATCGGCCATAAATGTCGTATATGAAGAGGGCGATTGGGATAAATGGTCAAAAACATTGTCTTCGCAATTCCTGTCAAAACAATCACCTGCATTAGCTAAGCGACAATTAGAAATAACTCAAACTCAGCAAAAAGCCGCTTTAGAGGAAATAAAGAGTCTGACAAACCCTGTTGTAAAACAGAAATTGTTGGACTCTTTTGCTGATGATTGCGATTCTAAAGCAGTTCATCTAAAAGCGGCTAATTTACCGAGACAGGCAAGCCACGTAATATTACCTTTTCCTAAAATGAAGGAAAACGAAATATACGCACCTAATTATAACGATGGCGAATCGGTTGTTCTTATAAGGTATCCACATGGTGGAAAATTCGAGATTCCTCAGCTTACGGTAAATAATAAGAATAAGGAAGCTAGAAGGCTTATAGGAAATGCTCCGGATGCTGTTGGTATTAATCCTGCTGTAGCAAGGAAATTATCCGGTGCAGATTTCGATGGTGATACAGCTCTTGTTATACCAGTAAATAATAGGGTTAAAGTACAGGTCGATAATAGAGCACCATTTAAGGAACTTCAAAATTTCGAACCAAAAGAAGTTTATCCAGGATATCCGGGAATGAAAAAGATGTCCGAACAGCATAAACAGAGAGAAATGGGTGTTGTCTCTAATCTGATTACAGATATGACTTTAAAGGGAGCAAGCCCTGACGAAATCGTTCGTGCTGTTAAACATTCTATGGTCGTAATTGATGCACCAAAGCATGGTCTTAATTGGAGACTTTCTGAACAGGAAAATAACATTAAGCAACTTAAGGATAAGTACCAAACTGGTGGTGCATCTACATTAATATCTAGAGCGAAGTCAGAAGAGAGAATACCGGAGAGAAAGGAGCTTCGTAATACATCTCGGATGACTCCCGAACAACTTGCTGATTGGAACGCAGGAAAAAAAGTATACGTAGATACAAATAAAACCTTTGTAAATAAAGAAGGTAAAATCGTAGAAAGACAAACAAAATCTACGAAAATGTATGAGGCAGACGATGCTTTCAAAATAACGAGCGGTGGATCTAAAGAAAACCCTGGTACCCAGATGGAAGCAATATACGCCCAGCATGCAAATATACTTAAGGCCCTGGGTAATGAGGCAAGAAAAGAGTCCCGTCAAATAAAAGGTACCCCCTATAATCCAGAAGCACGTAAAATATACGATGCTGAAGTCCGTTCTCTTGACTCAAAGCTGGATATGGCTATGAAAAATAAGCCTTTAGAGAGACAGGCCCAGCTTATAGCAAATAAAACCATCTCTATACAGAGAAAAGCGAATCCAGACATGTCTAAGGACGAAATAAAACGCTTAAAAAATCAAGCACTTTCTGGTGCAAGAAATAAAGTTGGAAAAAATCCTTATACAATAAATATTACGGAAAAAGAATGGGATGCTATACAATCTGGTGCTATATCGAAGTCTAAATTATCCGCAATACTAGACAACGCAAATATGGATCAAGTAAAGAAATATGCTACTCCTAAACAGCAGAAAATAATGAATCCAGCAAATATAGCAAGAGCTAAAGCCCTTCTGAATGCAGGATATACACAAGCAGAAGTAGCAAGACAATTGGGTGTGTCTACAAGTACTATCGCTAACAACGTGTGATTGCTAGGAAATAAATGGATAGGAAACTAATAGACAAGAAATAAATAGAAAGGAAAGTTTTATGGCTTCAATGTTGACAACAATTGACAATCCTTTCGATCCATTCACTCAATTTGATTCTTGGTTTCAGTTTGATGAAGAAAAAGGTTATCATACATGCCAGTTTCTTGCTCGAATTGCCCGCACCTCGTCAGATATGAGTGAATCTGACTACGATAAAGAAATAGAACGAGCGATTGATGAGATTGTCAGCTACAATGTTCGCGGAATAGACAAGAAAGTCACAAGAGAAATAAAAAAATAAAGACACTAGGACCTATATTTTTTAGACATAGAGGGGGGTCTTCCAAAAATAGCCCCCCTCCCGGCATCGCGGCCCTCTTTATATTTTCTCCGGGGGTTATATTTTTGAATGTTTTTCTAGAGGACATGGTAAAATCTTGGTCCTGTTGCTCCTTTCAAGGGTTAAAAAGTAGGTTAATTCTCCTATAAACACGCGGCCATGTCCTCTAGAAAGATATTGAAGACGAGAAAAGTAAGTAGAAAGGGGTCGTAACATGGCTCGAAGACGAACTGAATCTGCTGAGCCGCTTAAAAGGTCACGCCCAGCAACTACTATGGAAGCTCGTGAAGCCCAGTTGATCGCTCTAGCATACGATAGAGCAGAACAAAGGCTTCGAGATGGTACTGCATCTGGACAGGAGATCACAGCATTGATACGTGCTGGCTCTGCTAAGACCAGATACGAACTCGAAAAGATTAAAAACGAGACCGAGAAGCTTAAGGCACAACGAGAGGTTCTCGAAGCAAGTAAACGTACTGACGAGATGTACGATAAAGCGATTGCTGCAATGAGAACTTATATGGGAATCGCGGAGGAAGTCGATGGAGATCCGTACATACTCTGAGTTAGTAACAATTCCGACGTTCATTGAACGGTATCGTTATCTAAAACTCGGAGATAGAGTTGGAGAAGAAACATTTGGGTTCGATAGATACCTTAATCAGCAGTTCTATAGATCTAAAGAGTGGCGGGACATTCGTAATTACGTTATTACGAGGGATCGGGGATGTGATTTAGCAGTAGCTGATAGAGAGATTCCAAAAGGATGTCGAGTATTGATTCATCATATAAATCCAATCAGACCAAAAGACATTATACATTCTTCAGACTTTCTTCTTAATCCCGAATATTTGATTACAACAACAAAATTAACACATGATGCTATCCACTTTGGAGACGAAACTCTTCTTATTGAGGATAGTTTTACAGAGAGACACATTAATGATACTTGTCCGTGGAGGTAGTTTATGGATGAGCAAACTGTAAGGAACAGCATCCTCCTAACCATTAAAAAGATGATAGGCGGATTAGACGAAGAGAACGATCATTTCAATACAGATCTGATAACAATCATCAATTCGACCTTTATGGTTCTATGCCAGCTTGGAGTTGGTCCTGATACACCATACAAAATCGCAGGACCAGAGAATACATGGGACGAGTTTGAATGTTTCGATCTTGAATCAGTTAAAGAGTATCTATTCTTAAAGGCTAAGCTAATATTTGATCCACCAGGAAACGGCTCCGTAACGAGTTCTTATGAACAGAGAGCTTCTGAACTTGAGTGGAGACTACAGATATTTTCAGAGGAATTAAAAAATGCAGAATAAATATCTTAGTGACATAATCAATGTCGATCCAGAGAACGATATTGAACATCATGGTGTTCTTGGAATGAAGTGGGGTATTCGGCGTTATCAGCCATACTCATTAATCCCAAGAAAGTCCGGAAAAACCGGTAAGGAAACCGGTACTGCCAAGAAAAAAGGTAAGAGCGCAGGCAAGCCGGTAGTTTCGAAGAGGGCTTCTGCTAAGAAGGTATCTGAGGTAAAGAAGAAATCCAGAAATCAGAGATCTGAAGAAGCTAAGGCTGCTATTGAAGAACAGGCTAAGACAGCCAGACAGAGAAAAGAAGCTTTAGATAAGATCGTTAATTCTGGAGATGCTAAATCTGTTTATGAACATCGCAGCGAATTAACTACTAATCAGATGCGCCAGGCGATTGACAGAATCAATACAGAAAGAACTCTTAAGAGTATTGTGGCGCAGGAAACACCTTCTAAATTTAAGAAGGTTGAGCAGGTCATGGATACAGTTCAGAAAGTTAACAATTTAGCTTCGAAGGGTATTGATGCCTATAATACCGGTAAAAGAATTGCATCTATAATCGAAAGCAATAACAAGAAAGCAGAAAACAAAAGAATCAACGAAATACTTTCAGATACCGATAATTTAGAGAAAATTCTGAAGAATCGTAAAGATTATTCCGCTGAGCAAATGAACAAGATTGTTAAGAAGTATGAATCGGAGCAAAAATTAGCAGACGCAGTTTCAAAAAAGAAGAAAAAGTAAATGTTCATATACTATAATCCTAATCCCGGACACTGGGACACTGGAGATTGTGTTATACGTGGAATCTCAAAACTGATGAATCAATCCTGGGAGTGGACTTATTTAATGGTCTGCCTCCAAGGTTTCTTAATTCATAAGATGCCATCATATAACGAAGTTTGGGGGGAATATCTTTATAACAATGGATACAGAAGAACCAAACTTCCGGATACATGTCCTGATTGCTATACGGTTAAAGACTTTTGTAGAGACTTTCCTTTAGGAAGTTATCTATTAGCACTTAACGGTCACGTTATAGCCGTTGTGGATGGTAACTACTACGATACTGGAGACACCGGAGATATGGTGCCTCTTTTCTATTGGAGAAAGGAGCAATAAACTATGGGCTATTTCAATTCTGCTGGACAGTGGGTTAACACACCTCCAAGTTTTCAGGGAGCAGGAGTGATGCCGCAGCAACCTAACACTGCGTGGGGCGGGGGTATGCCTACCATGCAGAATCAGGTCTCGGTTGTTCCAATTAACGGTGGCCGAGCGGCCGCTGAAGACTATCCAGTAGCACCAGGAGCAAAAGTAATCCTCATCGATACGAATGAGCTTGTTACTTATGTCAAGGAGCGAGATATGCAGGGAAGAGCTATGAACTTTCTTGTCTATGACTGGAATCTTAGAGAGGAACCAAAACCAGAAACAGCAGGATCGACAATCGATTATGAGAAGATTCGATCTATGATTGCAGAAGAAGTCCAGGCTGCTATGGGAAATCGTCAGCAAATGAAGCAGAAGAAGGAGAATAGATAAGTATGCCTTTTGGAAATCAAAATGGACCGTTTCAGATGGTTTCAATGTTAGCGACTCTTTTCAGATCCAATTCGCCAGCACAGGCGGTTCAAGTTCTTTTGAATAACAATCGAATAAATCAGCAGCAGGCAGATGTTTTAACCGCTGCTATTACAAATGGGAATGGCGAGCAGGTTGTTCAGCAGATGATGAATAGTGGACAGATGAGTCAGGAGCAGTTTAATCAGCTTAGTTCAATGGCTCACATGTTTGGTCAGTTCATGAATAAATAGATACTAATTCTCGGCCGGAGTTAAGTATATATTAATCGTTTCTTCAATTTATTCTAATTAAGAAAGAGGTAAACAAACTAATGTCACTTAGTGAAAACGGAAATGGTAATGGTATGGTAATGCCGGTTGGTCCTATGTATGGCAACGGCGGCGGTATGGGTTTCTTTGGTGGAGAAGGAGGCTTCTTCTATCTGATCATTCTCTTCCTCTTCTTCCTTTTCGTAGGAAACGGATGGGGAAACAATGGTTATGGTAATGGAAACTCTGCTCCTTATGTAATTAACAACGCAGCGAACGACATCCAGAGAGGCTTCGATCAGCAGGCTATAATGAGTGGCTTCAATAGTGTGAATTCTTCAATGAATACACTTGCAGCATCTCTCCAGAATTGTTGTTGCGAGAATCGTCTTGGGACAGCGGATCTTAAGTACACGATCGCTACAGAAGCCTGTGCAGATCGTCAGGCTGTGACTGATGCCCTGAATCAGGTAACTATGAGCATGAACTCTGGATTCCAGGGGATCTACGATAAGATGTGTCAGCTTGAGCTTGATTCTTATAAGACAAAAGTATCTGATCTTCAGACACAGCTTAACATCTCGGCTCTTAAGGAGTCTCAGACAGCTCAGACTGCTCAGGTTCTGGCTGATAATGCTGCTCAGACTGCTGCGCTTAGACAGGCAATCAATCCGACACCAGTTCCTGCATATCCTGCACAGTATCCTGGCAATTGGGCATGTGGATGCAATTGTGGCCAGAACTTCTCAGGTTGTGGATGCAACTAGAAGGGAGGTGGCAATATGCCTAGATGCTCAGTAATTTATAGTGCTGATGCCCCTCAGGTGATTCAGCCAGGCGCTGATGCTGTATTTACAACTGTAGTTAAATCTGCTGAAAATTCACTGATCAGAAATCGCCTTGGTTCAGGAAACTTTCTCCTTAGTGGATGGGTTCCATGCAGATGCAAAAAGACTGCTGATTATGTGGTTGATTTCGGGGCTAATATTGCAATCAACGAAGGCGGTACTCCCGGAACCATCTCGATCATAGTCACTCTCGATGGCAGTCCAATTCCAACAAGCGAAATGGATAGCACTCCGGCGGCTGTCTCAGAATACAATCATGTCTCGAACATTGTCGAGGCCGATGTGTTTGCGGGATGCTGCGAAACAATCACGATCAGAAATACAAGTGATCAGGCAATTCTTATGAAGAATGCTGAGATTCGTATTGACCGACCGTAGAAAGGAGAAACTATGCATAAGGAAGATATGGAATTGGTAAGGGAAGTAAAAGAAATCCTAGAGAAAGATCTTAGGGAAGAGCTTGACAAAATCAAGAAGGCTGGTACTTTTGCTCCTGGTCAGACTAAAAGTCTTAAAGACGCAGTTAGTGCTATGTTCGAGATGGAAGATCTCGAAGCGTACTGCGGAGACGAAATGAGTGATTATTCACAGAGAAACTATTCTCGAAGCTATGGAAATGAATACAGTGGAACTCGTGGTAGGAGTACTGTGACGGGTCGTTTTGTTAGCAGAGGTGCCAGCATGAACGATCCGTATTCTATGGACTATGGAATGAATTCATATTATGGTCGTGGGTCTTATGAAATGGGACGTAGCGGTCATAGTACAAAGGACAGAATGATAGCAGCTCTCGAAAACGTTATGGGTGAAGTTAAGAACGATTACGAAGCTGATATGGTTAGACAGGCTATAGCTAGCATTCAGTCCAGTAATTAATCGGAGGTATGTATGTCCCTATCTAATACAGCTACTCCCTATTATTATGGTAGATTTCGAGAAGCTGTAATAAGAGGGGATGTCTACGTCAATCAGGAAATCTCGATGGAGATGAACAGAATAGATTCTTTCATCGAGAATCCAGGAATCTATTACGATGCTGATGCAATAAACGGATTCATCAAGTATTGTGAAAACGAACTTACATTGACAGACGGCACCGATTTGAATCTTCTTGAAACTTTCAAGTTGTGGGCTGAGCAAATCTTTGGATGGTGGTATTTCATTGAGAAAGATGTACCAGTACCAAATGAAGAGGGCTCAGGAATCCATTACGAAAGAAAGATTGTCAAGAAGAGACTAATAAACAAGCAATTTCTGATAATTGCTCGTGGTGCCGCCAAGTCAATGTATGACTCATGTCTTCAAAGTTACTTTCTAAATTGTGATACGTCTACAACACATCAGATAACAACAGCACCGACAATGAAACTATCAGAGGAAGTGTTGTCACCAATCAGAACATCTATCGTTAGGGCCCGTGGACCTTTGTTTCAATTCTTAACGGAGGGATCTTTACAGAACACTACGGGATCCAAAGCGAATCGTACAAAACTTGCGTCTACGAAGAAAGGTATTGAAAACTTTCTTACTGGATCGCTGTTAGAGATTCGTCCATTGAGTATTAACAAGTTACAGGGACTCCGATGCAAAGTCGCAACAGTTGATGAATGGTTGTCTGGTGATCTTAGAGAAGACCCAATCGGTGCTATTGAGCAGGGTGCTTCTAAGATTGATGACTATCTGATTGTAGCAACGAGTTCAGAAGGAACTGTCCGTAACGGGTCTGGCGATACAATCAAAATGGAGCTTATGAAGATCCTTAAGGGTGATTATGAGAATCCTCATGTTTCCATTTGGTATTACCGACTCGATGACATTAACGAAGTCGCTGATCCCGAAATGTGGATAAAAGCGAATCCAAACCTTGGAAAGACTGTAAGTTATGAAACTTATCAATTGGATGTTGAGAGGGCTGAGAATGCCCCAGCTGCTAGAAACGACATCCTTGCTAAAAGGTTTGGAATCCCAATGGAAGGTTATACGTACTTCTTTACGTATGAAGAGACTCTTAGACATAAACGCAAGAGATCTTATTGGAAGATGCCGTGTGCTCTTGGAGCAGACCTTTCGCAGGGTGACGATTTCTGTGCATTTACTTTCTTATTCCCACTGTCTAACGGATCTTTCGGCATCAAGACAAGAAGCTATATTACAACCTTGACTTTAAACAGACTGCCTCTTGCTATGAGACTCAAGTACAATGAATTCATAAAAGAGGGCAGTCTTATTGTTTTAGAGGGTACAGTTCTTGATATGATGCAGGTTTATGAGGATTTGGATCAGCACATCATTGATTGCGAGTATGACGTGGTGTGTTTTGGTTACGACCCTTATAACGCTAAGGAATTCGTTGAGAGATGGGAACAGGAGAATGGACCGTTTGGTATAGAGAAGGTTCCGCAGGGAGCCAGAACGGAATCAGTTCCACTCGGAGAACTTAAGACGCTCGCTTCAGAGAGAATGCTGATCTTCGATGAGGAACTTATGACTTTCGCAATGGGAAACTGCATAACTCTCGAAGATACAAACGGCAATAGGAAACTGCTTAAGAAGAGACATGAAATGAAAATTGATAATGTTGCAGCTATGATGGATGCTTACATAGCATACAAAGCGAATAAGGATGCGTTTGAATAATTATGGGTAAAACAATGTATTACGATAACCTCCTCATTTCAGATTTGATGGACGGAGACCATCTTGAACATCATGGCGTACTTGGAATGAAATGGGGGATAAGACGATACCAGTCTTATAGTCAAGTTCCACGAAAAAGTGGTGAGGGCGGAAAAGAACAGGGTCTTGCTAAAAAGAAAGCCAAGCTTGAGTCTAAGAAAGCAGCAAACTCAGCGAAAATTAAGAAGTACCAGACTGAGCTCGCAAAGCCTAAAACACTAAAACAAAAAGCTAAAGAAGATAAGTATAAAGCAAAACTCTCAAAATTAAATTCCCAGTGGATTACGTCGGCTGCTGAGCGTGCCGCGTCGAGACACGAGCACGTTGGAACTCTAGGAGAAATTAAATTACGGCAGAAGCGTAAATATGAGCGTAAGCTTGCTAAATCGCAAGTTAAATCTGACAAGCTCAATGCCAAAATTTCAAGTTTGGAGTATAAGAATTTAAAACTGGATAAGAAAATAAACAAGCTTGATACAAAGATAAAAGATTTGGAAAAACGGAGGTAACAATGTACAGCGACAACGACTACAGATATTACCTCGAACACCAGCTGATGGAGTCGGATGATTTTCTGGCACATTATGGTGTAAAAGGTATGAAATGGAAAAATCACAATTATGTGATCGATCCGAGACTTAGGGAGAG
>ODAI014807048.1_pt1 | contig 11138 bp, 5 predicted proteins | sample 1539321 | NCBI WGS metagenome assembly ODAI01 (sample SAMN02144231, study PRJEB22623) | gut metagenome | biome: sheep rumen | host: Ovis aries | place: New Zealand | reverse complement strand
TTGAACAATACTATTACTGCGAACTTAATGATATCATATACTTGCTTGAGATATATAATTGAGAACTTCGAAAAGATGTATACTGAATTTTAGAATATATATGCATTTTGTGGGTAGAGTAAAAGTTTTGTGGGAGGCAATAAGTTAAATGGATGATAGGCTTGAAAAGGTCATAAAGGCTATGCTGGCGATGCAGCGCTATCCATGGGAGCAGGGAGTGTGCGCCCAGGCCCTGTTTGAGGCGGGATGCGATGATCTGTGGATACCTATGGCTTACGATGCGATAAAGAGAATGGATAAGGACGGAAGACTTGCCATGGCGGGAGGCGGAGAGGCAGTATCAGACCCGGCATCCAATGGCGAAGTGTGCCTTAGAGCCTATGAGAAGACCGGGGATGAGTTCTTTCGCGCCGGAGCCCGGAGCATGCTTGAGTATCTCGTGTATAAAGCGCCAAGGACGCAGGATGATATAATCTGCCACAATAATGCTTCGCCCTTCGACGGATATACCAAATACCAGCTTTGGATTGATGGTTTGTACATGGTGTCTCCGTTCCTTGCTGTAATGGGAGAACTTGATGAGGCGCTTAAGCAGATAAGAGGCTATAGGAAACACCTTTATGATGGGGAAAAGAATCTGTTCTTTCATATAAGGGATGTGGAAACGGGAAGGTTTGTAAGAAAGCTTCACTGGGCCACAGGAAACGGCTGGGCTCTCATGGGGCTTGCCCGGGTGATTGAGGAGGCAGACAAAAAGGACCGAGAAGATATACGGGATGAGCTGGCTCTTTTCCTGGAAGAGGTTCTTTCGGGAATGAATGTATACGCGCTGGATGATGGGCGATTCCGGGATATATTGGATGACGATAAGAGCTTCATTGATGGAACGTCTTCAATGATGGTGGCTGCTACGGTCTACCGAGGAATAAAAAATGGTTACGTTTCCCGGGATTACCGGCAGATGGCGGACATGGCTTTTGATGCAGTCACGGATACAATTGACAATCATGGGCTTTTACATCAGGTCTGCGGGTGCCCGGATTTTGTGAGAGAGGGAACATCAGCTGAGGCGCAGGCGGCATATATCATGGCCTATGCTTGGAGACATTGATCCTGATGTGAAAATGGTCCCGTGACTTAAGTCCCCAGGGACCATTAATGGGCTCAAGGGACGGAGTCAGGAGGCAAAAATTCATCCAAAATTTATCCTTATTTTAGAATATTGTTATCGGTATAATATAATATAATTGTGTATGATTATGTTTAGAAGATAAAATTAAGGGGTGAATTTTTTGTATAAACTCTCTGATGAGATAAAAAAATCCTATGAGAGCCTTAAAGTTCCGATGATAATTATGGGACCTTCAGCAAGCGGCGAATATGAGCCGCTTGCTATTTCTGCTGGATTTTTGGATTTTTATAATGTTACCAGGGAAGATTTTTATGAATATTACACCGACAGGTTAAATGATGGACTGTTTGAGAGGGTTCATCCTGATCAAAGGACGAAACTTCGTGCCATCAGCCTGGATTTCCTTGATAAAAAGACAGAGTATGACGTCACCTTCAAAGCCAGACGGGATGATGGCTATCATCTTGTTCACTCCGTCGGGTATTGGCAGAAAATGGAGGATGGCACGGATCTGGCATTTATAGTCTATGCTGATGTCCAGAAACATGAGGATGTTCTTCTGGAACTATCGGATAAATACAGACTGTTTCAAAAGGATGAGTTCTATGTTGACTCATTGACTAATCTCCCTAACATAAATTTCATAAATAAGCATGGAGATGTGAAGATACAGGAGATTGTCAACAGAGGCGGAACGCCGATGATTCTTTATCTGGATATAGATTCCATGCAGTCCTATAACAGAAGATACGGAACAAAAAGGGGTGATGACCTCCTGATCCTTGTGGCTAATGTTACTATGGCGGAGTTTACCCATGGTATAGTTGCCCGTATTGTCTCGGATCATTTTGCTGTTATCGATGAATATCCCGGAGAAGAGGAACTGGTAAAAAAGATTGAGAGCATCAATTCAAAGGTTAAGCTCAGAGCCTATGGTACAACCACCGGTCTCAACGTCGGAATATATGTTGGCGGGGATGATGTGACACTTACAGAATCTATAGACCACGCCCTCAGAGCCAATAAACTGGTAGGGGAGGATCTGAACAAGTTTTACAGATTCTATACTGCAGAAGATGATACTTTATACAACCATCAGAGATATATAGTTGAGAATTTTGATAGGGCCAAGGAAAACGGCTGGATCAAGGTCTTTTACCAGTGCTTCATGCGCATTGAGACAGGAAACGGAATGGGATTTGAAGCTCTGGCCAGGTGGATGGATCCTGAGTATGGGATGATCAGTCCCGCTGATTTCATACCTGCACTGGATAAATACCATCTTACCCATGAGATGGATCTATACATGTTTGAAACGGTGTGCAAAGAAGTAAAGCTTCGTTACGATGAGGGACTGCCTCTTTTGCCGGTTTCCATCAATTTCTCCAGGCAGGACTTCGACTATATAGATGTCATCGGCGAGATCAACAGAATTTACGATAAGTACAACATCGATCAGTATGGCATAGATAAGAGTTACTTTATCATTGAGATCACTGAGCAGGGGCTGGCAGAGGCAACGGATCAATTCTATGAGCAGCTGGCAAAGATCCGTGAAAGCGGCTATAAGCTCTGGGTTGACGATTTCGGCAGCGGATACTCATCACTCAACGTCTTCAGCAATTTTGATATAGACCTCATCAAATTTGACATGGCTCTTTTGATAAATCTTGATAACCACAACGGAGCCAACAGGACCATTATCAAAGGTATGATCGATATTGCTCACAAGCTTGGGATCCATACTCTCTGTGAGGGCATGGAGACCGATGAACAGAGGCAGTTCCTTCTGGATGCGGGCTGCGAGCTTGGCCAGGGCTTCTTCTACCATATTCCAGAGAGCCTGGACACCATATTGGACAGACTCCACAAGAACATTCCAATTCCGAAGTGGGAGGGCGAGGCCGAGAGAGTTGAGAGGGAAAAGAGCTGGCGATAGTGAATTAAGGTTGATGAATTGCCCTCATCTGAAATGGTTTATGAATTTTTAAGATTTTATATAAATAGTGAATAAACATCCCATGATTGTGATATAATTATCTGGCGAGCCTGAACTTTTGGGCTCGCCATTAATAATATAGAGTGAATTTATTCGGAATATATAAATAGACAGACAATAAGTTTTTATGAGGTGGGGGCCGTGAGAAACAAAAAGCTTTTTGCGTTTGTACTTTCTATTCTTTTTTTGTTATGTTCTTTTGCTCTATCAGATCCTGTTATTTCCCATGCAACTGAAAATCTGCCTTCAAGGATTATCAACGTTGTTTACGATGATTCCGGAAGTATGATCAACAACGGCAAACTTGTGGATACCTGGTGTCAGGCCAAGTACTCCATGGAAGTTTTTGCTGCCATGCTCGGCAATAATGACACCATGAATGTATATGTCATGAGTGATTACGACGGTGGGGCAATGTCAGCACCGCCGAGACTTACATTAAAGGGCTCTTCGGGAGCTGAGACCAATGTCAATCAGGTTCACTCCATGCTGACCGCCGCAGGCAACACTCCCTTTAATGCTGTGAGGAAAGCTTACGACGATCTCACAAGGATGCAGGGCGACGAGAAGTGGCTGGTAATCCTTACAGACGGAGCTTTTGAGGACGGAGCCTTTACCAATCAGCAGGTTGAAGAATATCTTGGACAGAAAGCTCAGGACATAAACGTCATGTTCCTGAGTATGGGCGCAGACGGAGCGGTCATAAAATCCGATGATGCTAAGAATATTTTCTTTGAAAAAGCCCAGAGTAACGATCAGATCCTCAACAAGATAACTCAGATCTGCACAAGGATATTCAATTCCAATAAGCTTGAAGTAGATGTCAATAGCGGAGAATTCTCTTTTGACATACCCATGTCTGAATTCGTGGTGTTTGCCCAGGGCGACAGTGTCAATATAAGCGGCATCACAGACAGCGGCGGCAACAAGATAAGTTATGACAAAGCCCCGGTAAAGGTTAAGTACAGCGATAAGCCCTCTTCAAGAGGATATGCAGATTTCATTGTGGACGATAAGCTCAACGGAAGCCTGGCCACCTTCAGCGGGGATTTCTCCCCGGGAGTGTACAAGGTGGACGCAGGAAACGCCAAAACCGTAGAGGTCTACTACAAGCCCAACGTGGAGATCATGATGTACCTGGTGGGACAGGAAGGCCAGGAGGTTCCCTACACGGATGGGGTAAGAGCAGGTGATTATACCGTCAAGTTCGGATTTGTAAAGGCCGGAACCAGTGAGCCGGTGGCGGAGTCAAGTCTTCTTGGAAACGTACAATATGCAGCCAGCCTGGACTTTAACAATGGGCAGCAGACTCAGGAATGCAGCAACGGAAGCAAGGTCACTATCCAGGAGGGCAAGTACCACATAGATGCAGCGGCGTCATATCTGAAATACAATTCGGTGGCGACACATATAGACTTCGATGTTTTCCGGGATAAAGAGCTGCAGATAGAAGCTGTGGACATCCCTGAATATACACTTACAAGCGACGGATTCGCAGATGCGGATAAACCCATGGTATTCAAGGCAACCCTGGAGGGAGAGCCGATACCTGCATCAATATGGACGGACTTCCCGGATCCCGTCATCACACTTCCGGATAACTTCTTTGGGAATGACAGAGTTCAGTTCGTGGCAGAGAAGGGAGCTGATCCCGGAACCTTCAATGTTTATCCAAGGCTCAAGGGTGAGAAGCCGGTAAAAGATCTGTACAGAAATATTGACTACCTGCTTACCGAGACCCATTCCGTTGATAAGAGTACCTGGTATGGAGAAAGCGGAGCAACCTTTGTACTGAATGATACAAGACCATGGTGGGAACAGCATTTCGGAACATTTATAAGGCTCATATGCCTTGGAGTTCTGGCTTTGATAATCCTTGGTTATGTTCCCGGGTTCAAGAAGTATCTTCCCAAGAAGCTCAAGAAGCTTCCTTCCATCGAGTGCGAGTCCAAGACAGGAGCTCATAAACAGTGGAAGGCAAACGGAAGGTTCACCAAGAACAGGTTATCAACCATGGTGCCATACGTGGCAGAGCGAGGGACAATAAAGTTCATACCAAGAGGTGTCTCCGGGGCGGCAAGTCTTTCGGTTAAGGCTACCGGCAGCAACAAGATGGAGATCACCAATACCAAATCATATGTCGGAAAGACGAACATTACCTTCAACGGTCAGCCCATTGAGAAAGAAAGCAGAAGAAAGATGGTAGTAACGGCAGGCCTTAGAGTAGGATTTGAAACCAGAGACGCGATTTACAATTGTTCTTTAAACAGATAAGACGGAGGGAATAGTAATGAATGCACCTACACTAATTGTTGGACTTGGCGGAAAAGGATCTGATGTAGCACTGCGTGTTTCCAGAATGGTTACGGAAGAGCAAAGGCAGCAGATTGGTTTTGCTGTATTTGATACTGATGTAAACGAGCTTCGTGAGATCAAGAGGAAGAACCCTTTTGTTCACACCATTCAGACATCTACAAAGCTTTCGGTAGGTGAGTATCTTGACATTGACACTCACGCAAGAGATACATGGTTCCCTGTTAATGCAATCCTTAACAGCAAGACTCTTACAGAGGGCGCAGGACAGGTTCGCGCCGTATCAAGAATGGCCTTTGAGACTGCAGTACGTGCAGGCAAGATGGAAGAGCTCCACAAGGCTATCGAGGATCTTTACAAGCTTGAAGGTGAGGAGTATCAGCAGGCTCTTCGTGTTATCATCGTAAGCTCCCTGGCAGGGGGTACCGGTTCAGGCCTTATCCTTCCTGTAGCTCTTTATATCAAGAATTATCTGGCTACAAGATTCAGACAGAGCGCCAACATTACCAGAGGTTTCTTCCTGCTTCCCGAAGTTTTCTACAGCGTAATTCCCGGACAGGCTGAGAGAAACAACCTTAAGAGTAATGCCTATGCAACCTTAAGAGAAATCGATGCCTTCATGATGAAGGGAGATTCTACCCTTCCCGACAGATACAAGGATACCGTAAGAATCGAGTTCCCTTCGGTAAGTTCAGGTGAGTTCGAGGAGTACAACGTAAGACCTTACGATTTCTGCTTCCTCTTTGACGCACAGAACGCAGACGGCAAGAAGCTCAACAGCTTCAACCAGTACCTTGATCACGCCGCAAACTGTATCTATGCTCAGTCCATCGGCCCCATGAACAAGAGGAGCAATTCTTCCGAGGACAACACCATCAGAAAGCTGGTTTCCGAGAGGGGAAGAAACAGATATGCCGGCGCAGGTACATCGATGCTCATTTATCCCATGGCTGATGTAAAGAGATACATGGCCATCAACTGGGCAAAAGAGTGCGTTTCCGACATATGGCTCATGTTTGACAGAACCTTCAAGGATCTCCTTCGTCAGAATGCAGAGATGCGCAAGAAGGGTATCCATGCAGCAGATATCAAGGAGTCCAGAAACTATATAGCTTCCGTTGAAGCCAGTGCGGCCAATAAGGATGCCTTTGCCATGGCTATCAGGGACTCATGCTCTATCTATGATGACAACGGCGCTGCCATTACCGGCTACAAGTGGGATGAATACATGAACGCCCTTGAGACCAAGATCAAGAACGACAACAGATCTCTGGTGGGCGATCTTGATACCCAGGGCCAGCAGGCAAGAGATTCCATTGCGAACATTCAGCCCGGCAGCAATGATGAGGCTATGTCTCTTTATGGAGAGGCTTATTGGGCAATTGTAGGTTACAAGAACAAAGCCCTTAAGAGATGCAGCGAGACTGCAAGAACCATCGCTTATTCAATTTTCAGAGCGGATTCAGATAACATTCTCGGAAGAAAAGAGAAATATCAGCTCGAGACTCATATGAGAAGCCAGACCGGCGAATTCATTCACCCTTGCGCCGTTCGTTACTTCCTTTACAAGGTTGAGGAGAACATGACCGCTCAGCTGACTGCTTTACAGAACAAGGTTAAGAGCGAAGAGAAATTCTTTGATACATTTGAGACCACTTACATTGATGATGAGTCCACACCTGAGATGGAGACCATCGACACCATGAACATGAAAGTGACTCTCATGGATAAGATCAGAAGAAGGTTCAGTGCCGACCAGGAAGATCTCATTACAGCCTTCAACGATTACATGGGCAAGATCGACAGCTACCGCGTTGACGCCGTTTATCTGGCAGTTCTTGAGGAGGGTCTCAACTACGTAAGGGGCCTTAGTGAGTCTTTTGCAAGCTTCTTCAAGTCCTTTGACAGCAAGATCGATGGCATGACCAAAGAAGCACGTCAGATCGAGAATAAGTACATGCACCTCAAGGGAACAGCCGCAAGATACGTATGCGCATCCAAGGAATGCCTCCAGGCAATGGCCAAGAAGATGCCTTATTCCGGCGGAACCATTGAGATAGACAACGACCTGGCAGAGGCAATTTACACAAGGGTAAGAAATTACTCAATGCTTTCTGTTAAGTCTGATACAGAGGATTATTTCAGCGCGATCTTTGACAAGGATATCATCAATTACTTCGAGCGCAAGCTTATGGAGACCTATGGCACAGACATCGATGTGGACATCATCACAGCTATAGAAAAAGAGCTTGAGTATGAAGAGAACATTGTTGATACCGCAAAGGTTGAGCAGTACATAAAGAAGGTTATCTCATCGGCCAAGACACTGGCAGCTCCCTTCATAGAGAAGCCTATTGGCGAGGAGAAGGATCCCATTAACTCCTGCGCATTCAACGACAAGCTCAGCCCTTGGGATGATTCACCAAGAGCACAACTCATCAGTTCACAGCTTCTTGACTTTGGTGGTGAGCCCGATGCGGATATCCCTAAGAACATGATTCTGTTCTACAAGTCATTCTACGGCTTAAGGGCCAATGACCTTAGCAAGTTTGCTCCTCCTATGTCAAGCCAGACTCACGAGAGAAGCGGCGGAGAGTACTTCAAGGCTTACTACGAGCTTGTAAGCAAGATTCATCCCGTTCCTTCAAAGAGCAAGGTCATCACCCCTCACATCGACAGATGGTGGCACAACATCACCATGATGCCCGACCTTGATGAGGGTAATCAGGAAAGACAGCTGGATGACATCTGCGCAGCATTCTTCTGGGCATTTGTGGCTCATAAGATCGATCTCTATGATTTTGGTCCGAACCAGAAGGCCTACAAGATGATCGAGAAGCTTGTGGATGACGATGATGATATGACACTTACCGTATCCAACGGAACACCTTGCGATCAGCTTTACGAGGTAATGGACGCAATCGCTATTTATCCTGAGTTTGTAAGAGCAATCCTTGATTCCAGGGATGAGATTGCTGAAAAAGAGGTAGAGGCAGGCAAGACTGCTTTTGACAACGAGCTGGTTGACTACATGAACCATTTCATTGTTAGCAGAGTCAACGATGAGAACAGCACTGTAGTAAGAAGTATTTTTGAGCTTCCGTTCCTTCTCAAGCAGTCAACAACCTCTGAGTCCTACAACGAGAGGGATGGCCTTAGACTCCTCACAGTGGCTATAGAAGAGTCCAAGAAAGTCATGAAGAGATTCAGCTCAGAGAATGATTACACAGATAACGTTGGAACACTGTTCGTTGAGCACTTCAACAGGCTTGTTGAGAACTTAAAGCTCATGAACACCAGCGAGAGAAACATGTATCACGATTACCTCTTTGCAAGGGTTTGCGAGATGCTTGCATCATCTCTCAAGGAGATGGGTCTTAACGATGAGGCAAAAGAGATTAAGGCAAGAGGCGAGGAACTTGCAAAAAGTAAGACGGTATAAAGACATAGGACATAGAATATGTATTCAGTTTTGATACAAAATCAAAAAACAATACAGTTATTCCGGGAATTTTATCCTATTTTCCTTGATCTTTTCAGCAAGGACAAGATAGGCTGCTGCAGGTGGGTGGAGTCAGGAAGGACCATTGACACCGCCCTGCCCGGCCTTAATGAGCTTGTTCTGGACAAAAAGGAATGGCGGGCCATCATTGTCAGAATGGTTGAACTGGACGAGCATGATATGCAGATCCACAAGACCGTTCCCGGCAACCCCTATGACTTTAAGGAGAACAGGCTGGGAAGAAATCAGAAGATCAAAGAGAGTGATATCCCCATTGTTCGACTAACCCATATGCTGGGGGAAGTACCTGCGCCGGAGCTCCATTTCAAGGAAGAGATCAAGCAGGAGAAGAACAAGGCGCCCAAGAGAGTATATACTCCTGAGGCTGTGGACAAGGAAGAGAAGAGGGTATATGAAGAACTACTCAGGAAGTATGAGTATGACGGTCATAAGCCCACTGATATCATCCTGATGACCTTTACCCATGTCAGGAAAAAGAGTGAGCGAAAGAGCACAGAGTACTCCTGGCAGTTCAAGTCCGAGGAAGACGGTTCCGAATTTGGAAGACGAAACAGGTATTCCAGTAATTGCAGATTCGTCAAATACGAATACATCAAAGAGGGAAGAAACCGCAAGGAAGCGGACCTGTTTAATTTCTGGAACTGCGTAATGCTGATGGCATCGGACTCCATTGATCCCAGTACCTTCCAGGCTTACAGGCTCTAATCCATCAGGATTGATTTCAACATGGAAGCTCTTAATGAGAACTTCCAGAAGAAGATGGACGAACTCATAGGTTGCAGGAACTACGTGGAAGAGGAGATGCGCCATGACGTGGAGCTGAGGATGGGAGAAAAGCATCCCAAGCCCAATTACTCAGCCAAGGTTACTGCCGAGGTTACGATTCCCCGTGATGCATCTGTAAGCGTTGACACAAATCTTTTCCATCTCTGTCCCAGAAGTACAAGCAATGAGATGAAGAAGTGGGACGGCCTCAAGGACATAGCTGAGGATACCCTGGAATCCATCTTCAGAAAACAGGACAGGGTTTTGGATGAGAGTGCCAATAGAATGAGGCAGCTGAGCGTAGTCAATGAGGAAGATGTCACCCCCATGGACAAGTATGAAAAGATTGACATGGAGGCGGAGCTATCCAATACCTTTGACGAGATATTAAAAACTCAGAACACAATATCTGATACAAGAAATGTAAGTGGCGAGAGAATAAGCTCTTTAGCAGAATCTGTTAAGGAATATATAGCCGGAAGGATTCCAAGACCCATTGCCTGGGAAGTATTTATCGGTGTGGTAATAGTGGTAATACTTTCTGTGATCCCAGTATTCCTTATACCGGAGAATACAGATACCAGACATATTGGAGCAATGCTCCTTGCATTGATATTTGGAATAGCTGTTCTCGGAATAGCAGAACTTATCGTATTGAATGCCCAGAAGAACAAACTCCTGGAAAAAATGGAAGATTATAACGATGCCATGGAGGACAACCTTGCGGTATTGTCTCAGGACATGAAGTTCTACTCAAAGTTTGTCAGCAACATAGTATCTTTTTCCAGAGGAAGAAGCTTTTTGGAGATCCTCAAGCACAAGAAGTTCAGGCTTGAGACTGAGTATGACCTTCTGCAGACACATCTGACAGAGATCGATGCCATGTTTGAGAAGATCGAGAAATGGTCCAAGGCATTCTTCATACCTGTAAGCTTTACCAGAAACATTGGCAACGAATATCTGGTTGATATTGATGTAAGTCCCAAGGACAACAAGCTCTACACCTTCGAGCACAACAAAGAGTATAATATTCCGCTCAATTATACCGGTGATGAAGTGGTATCACCCTTTGGCTTTATAGAGCGTCTGATTATCGAAAGAGAGGAACTATTCTACGATGCGGGAAGAGATGATTAAGGTTATTTCTTCTATAGCGATATTCGCAATCCTGAATCTGCTTCACCAGCTGGTGAATTCCAGAAGGATCAACCGCAGCAAGCAGCTGTTACTGCCGGCTGTTTCCTTGGTGTACGTTGTTTTGGCAGTTGTTGTGCTCAGAACAAGGTACGAGGATATCGTTCGGCCTCTTGAAACTATTGGCCGCTCACTTCGGATGGATCACACCTATATAGAGATCCTGTATTTGAATGCACTGGTGTATGCAGTGTACGTTTTTGGCAGGATTA
>ODAI010358633.1_pt1 | contig 11138 bp, 7 predicted proteins | sample 1539321 | NCBI WGS metagenome assembly ODAI01 (sample SAMN02144231, study PRJEB22623) | gut metagenome | biome: sheep rumen | host: Ovis aries | place: New Zealand | reverse complement strand
TTCCAGATCGAAACGGAGATGACGGTATTTTCCCTCATCATGCGCTTAAATGTGGTAGAGCTGCCGATTACCTACCGGGATCGCCCGGAAGGCTCCTTTTCGAAATTAAATACCTATAAAGATGGCTGGAAGGTATTGGTAACGCTGTTTGACCTGTATAAGAATTACCGGCCATTCTATTTCTTCTTTCTGATCTTTGTGCTTCTGCTGATCATTGGCATTCCGTTAGCGGTGGCAGGGCACAGCTTTGCCGGTGCCATTTTGATCCTGAGCGCGGTTGTCTTACTGGCAGCTGGCATCGTGCTGGATTCCATCAAGAACCAGACTCTGCAGATTCTGGAAGAAGTACTGAACAACTACGAGCTGAATAACCAATGAAATGGATCATCGCTTCTATCTTCCTGAGCATTCCTCTGCTGAGTGCGCTGGGAATTCATACGCTGCATCGACTTAACGCACCGGTCCGGGGCATCAGTGTCCCGGCTGGACTTGCGTTCTTTTTTGCGTTCCTGCAGGCAGGTTATTATCCGATTCAGTATTTTCATCTGTCGTTTGACCTGATCGTTGCCTGGACCGTTGCGGTCCTGTTATATGCCCTGTATTGCCTGGCGAAGGAGTGGAAAACGGTCAAATGTGAGCTGTTGCAGTGGAAGACGCTCTGGGTGCTGTTTGGCACGGCTGCGTTTCTGGTCGTCTTCTACCTGTGCTTTATTGATCTGGAATATTCCGATTCCCCGATGTATCTGAATTACATCGCTCAGAATATCGGCATTGATCAGCTCAATCTGTTTAACCTTTATACCGGCAGAGTCGGACAGGAATGGGATGGCCTGTATCTGTATCAGGGCTATTACCACTTTGTCTCTGCCTTTGTCGCAATGCTGAATCTTCCATCCCGGTTTGGGCTGGGACAGGGCGTGGAAACCCTGAAGGCAACGGTCTGGGGAATGGGACTGCTGTATTCCCTGGTATCCGGATTCCTGTTTGTGACGATCATTGATTCCCTGAAGTTCAAATCAAAGCCGGTTCGGATCATTGTCACGCTGTTTACGCTGCTGTATCTGAATCTGTATTACTGGCGGGTTGTCTTTGCCTTCTATGGCAATACCTTCCGCAGCCTCTTTATCACATTCCTGCTGTTTCTGATCTGTAAAAAGGAGAAAGGGGAACTCTCCACTTCCTCTTCAAGACTTCTCCTTGCCAGTGTCAGTATGGCAGGGCTTGCGTGTTCGAGTTCGTATCTCTTTATTTCCTTTGCGGTACTGTCCGTCTATGCGGCATACCTGTTTCTGAATCACCGGGAAGGCAGTCTGTATGACATGTCGATCATCGTATTCCCGCTGGCGCTGTATGCGTCGGTTATGATCAGCCGCGGTTCCATTGCCGGTTATGTGATTGGTCTTTTCTTTCTGGTGTATTACATTACTGCCAGAAAACCGCAGGTCCAGTCACTGCTGCGTACGATTGAAAAGTTCCTCTTCCGTCATGCAGTGACAATCTTCTGGATCGGCATTCCTGCCGCCTGTGCGCTGTTTGCGCTCTATATTCACTTCGCAAAGCGGGAATTCCTGTATGGCTATGCTTATTACTTCAATGATCATCAGAACTATGACATGGTGAAGGACTACTTCTTTGTCTATTCCACCTGGTATGACAATCTGATCAATGTGCTGCGCTGGCTGGGACTGATTCTGTTCTGCCTCAATGCCGTCTCTTCTGAACAGCGCTATATGAAAACGGCAGTGCTGTTAACAATACTGGTATTTATGAATCCGCTCTGCACCCCGACGGTTGCCTATTTCATTGCCTCCAATGTTTTTTATCGGGCCTGGGAAGTGGTATTCAATCCGTTTACGGAACTGCTGTATCTCGGCGCAGTCTTCACCGCGTTTGAAAAACAGAAATGGGCACAAGCACTGGTATGTGCGGTACTGGTCAGTGTGACCTGCGTATCCAACGGGCTGGCGCTAACCGGAGATCGCAGCGCGGCCTATGGCTTCTATATTGCCGGTGCGAATGAAGACTACAACCGGATCCAGAAGATGGACCGCTATGGAGAAGAAGCTGTTCTGCAGCTGAAACAGGCTCTGGAGGCAGAGCCGATCACCGACCGTCAGCCGGTAGTGATTTCCCAGGCGGAAGGCACGCGTGTTTATCTTCCGCAGGTGGTGCAGCTGGTTACTGCCCGGGATGCCTATTATGTCGATACCCGCGTGAATGAAGAACTGTACCGCATTGCCAAGCGTCATCATCCCTGGGAGGATGATGGAACGCCAGCCTATGCGGATACCTGCAAGCTTCTGCGGCAGTATGACGTGGATTATATTGTGGATCGGTATTGGGAGAATCCGGAGTTTGATGAAGCTGCCAATGCCTGTTCGGTTGATATCTATCAGAATCGCTATTTCCGTGTAAAGAAGGTAATGAAAGAATGAAGGAAGCGGGCATATGGAAATCCGTGCGGTTTCGGCTGCTGACGATCCTGTTTTATACAGTGCTGCTGGCAGGACTGTTTTTCCCGTATTCGTTTTATCTGGTTAAAGGTCTGGCAACGCATTCGCTTTCCGCCTCGGAAGTTTTTCTCTATGACCATGACTGGATCCAGCAGGGCATTCCGTATTACCGGGAGTTTTTCCGCTGTATCGAGTCCGGCACGTTGCAATGGAGCTGGAATGAATTTCTGGGTACACCGTTTTATGCGACCAAGGCGACCTATGTGATTGGAGATCCGTTTGCCTGGCTTACGTATGGTTTATATAAAACAGCGTTTCATTATCTGCCAACCGCGCTGTTTGTTGTGACGGGGTTGAAGCTATTGGTCGCAGGCCTTGGCTTTGAGGCACTGTTGGAACGCATTTCCAAACAGAAGGCTGCGGCGCTGGTATTCGGCGCCTGCTATATGATGAGCGGCTGGGCTGTGATCTTTCTGGAACAGGTATATTTCTTAAGCTTTTATGCCATTCTTCCATTCATCCTGCTTGGCCTGGAAGCGATCCTGAACGAGAAAGGGCACTACCTGTTCTTTGCGTCCATTCTGCTTGCGCTTACCACAAACCTGTATTTATCCTGGAGTCTTTGTTTCTTCCTGCTGGCGTATTGGCTGGTCCGGGCCATTGGCACAGGCAAAACCGGAAAGGAACTGTTAAAACGGACCGGCAGCGTACTGATTACGTTTACCTGCGCGTTTCTCAGTGCGATGGTTGTTCTGTTGCCGGGGATACTTGTTCTTTTGAACAGTCCGCGGTTAAACGGTAATCTGATAGACTACACGTTCTGGAGCTGGACCAATATCCGTGCGATTCTGTTGAATCTCTTTGTGCCGGTGATCGGCGGGGAAAACCTGCTGTATCACGATTACTGGTATTACTTCTATCAGATCGGCATCTATTGCGGTGCACTGGCACTGCTGGTCATACCGCAGCTGTTTGTTCAGCGGCGCCCGAAGGAAGATAAAGTTCGCTATGGAATCGTATTGGCACTTCTGGTGCTGTCCCTGATCAGCCCGAAGATCGGCATCCTGTTTCATCTGTCGTACAGCCTGCGCTATACCTGCTATATTGCGATCGTGCTTCTCTTGTTGGCCGCAAAAGCATTTGAGCAGCCATTCCATCCGGTGACACTCGGCATTTCCGCAGCGGTTCTGATCGCAATCGCAGCCGTTCTCTCGTTTGGCTGTTCTGGTCTGGCGCCTTCAGAGCTGGTGCAGTATCCGGAGGCGATCCTGCTATGGGTATCGATGGGACTCATCCTGCTGTATACGGCAGGGCTTGCGCTGGAGTCAACGTGGAAGACGGGACGGTTAGCGGTACTGGGACTGGCAGTCATTGAAGTACTGGTATTTTCCAATGTGACGATCCGCACCAAAACCACACAGCGCACACCGGCGGAATACCTCTATCAGGATCAGCAGGTCACCGAAACGTATGCCCGGCTCCATGAAGATGATCCATCTTTCTTCCGGGTAAACCTGCTGGAAGGCGTACAGGCAGATCCTTCTGTTCTGCCCAATACCTCCATGTATTATGGAATACCGGCATTATCCGGTTATGACAGTGTATATTGCAGCGCCCTGCATGATTATCTTGCCTGGCAGGGGCTGTATCCGGATGTCAGCTGGAACTTTCGCATCAATGACTCCCGGATGGATGGCATTCTGAATGCGAAGTATACCATTGTCACTCCGACCACGGCACCGCTGGTCAGTAAAACCGCAAGACTTCTGACGGAGTACTCCAGTGATGTGCTGTTTGTCTATCGCAACGCCAATGCGGCTGGTGCGGCTGTGACAGTCAATACCTTCCTGCCGGAATCGCAGATGCGTGAATGGATGCAGGATATTGAAGGCAACCGGAACCGCATGGTCAATGCGCTGCAGAAGTATACGATTATTGATGACAAGTCATACAGCGCCTGGGGCACCAGTTATACTTCCATCAAACAGAAAGGCTTTGATGGATTCCAGGACGGTACGAAACTTACATTCAAATTGACACTGGAAACTCAATCCCCGGTTCGCTTCAGTATTCCCGCAGATAAAGGCTGGAAGATGCGCGTCGATGACGTGGAAACAGACTGGCAGGGCCGCGACGGCGGGTTCATCCTTGCAATTCTTCCCGAAGGACCCCATACGGTGGAATTTACCTATCATACCCCGGGATTTGGCGCGGGGCTGGTACTGAGCATCGCCGGTCTTGCGGCAGCCATTATCTGGCTGAGCGGAAAGGGCGGAATGCATGCCATGCGTGAAGTTTAGGAATTGTAAACAAATTGTTTAAAAACTTATTGTAATTATGCCAAGGTTCTGTATAATGAACCTTGGTTTTATGTTTTGAAATCATTTGTTTAGTAAAACTAAACACGGTAAAGGGGGTGTCTCGTGGATATCGGAAAGCGAATACGACAGCTTCGCATTCAGAACGGACTCACACTGGAAGAGCTTGCGTCCCGCACGGAACTGACCAAAGGGTTTCTGTCCCAGCTGGAGCGCAACCTGGCCAGCCCGTCGATCCAGACGCTGGAAGATATTACAGAAGCGCTTGGCACAACGATGGCAAAGTTCTTTGCGGAGGATACCGATGAGCGCATTGTGTTTACACCAGATGATGCCTTCATCGATGAACGGGAAAATGAAACCGTTCACTGGATCGTTCCAAACGCACAGAAAAACCGGATGGAACCGATTCTTGTCGAACTGAAGTCCGGCAATACGACTTCGGTCATAGAACCGCATGAGGGCGAAGAGTTCGGTTATGTACTGGCAGGCAGGATCCTGCTGTACCGGGAGGGCACCAAGAAAGGCTTGCCCTTGAAAAAAGGTGACAATTTCTGCATGAGCGGAAAGGAAGCGCACTGGCTTGAAAACAAAGGAAGTCAGACGGCTGTCGTGCTGTGGATCAGCACACCGCCGATTTTCTGAGAAAGGGGAAACGAAATGGCTAAAAAACTGATTCAAGTACAGAATGTTGTGAAGACATTCGACAAGCAGGTCGTACTGAAGGGAATCTCGCTTGACATTATGGAAAACGAGTTTGTGACACTGCTTGGTCCGTCCGGCTGCGGAAAGACCACATTACTGCGGATTATTGCCGGGTTCCTGGAACCATCCGAAGGACATGTCATCATGGATGGGGAAGACATTGCCAATGTGCCTGCCTACAAGCGTGATGTCAATACGGTATTCCAGCATTATGCACTGTTCCCGCATCTGGATGTATACGACAACATTGCCTTTGGCCTCAACATCAAGAAAATGCCGAAAGACATCATCAACCAGAAGGTCATGCGTATGATTTCCCTGGTTGGCCTGGAAGGATTTGAACATCGTGATGTCACACTGATGTCCGGCGGTCAGCAGCAGCGTGTTGCGATTGCCCGTGCGCTTGTCAATGAGCCGCGCGTCCTTCTGCTCGATGAATCGCTTTCCGCACTCGATAAGAACCTGCGTAAGGAAATGCAGCTGGAGCTCAAGGAAATCCAGCGTGAAGTAGGCATTACCTTTATCTTTGTCACACATGACCAGGAAGAAGCTCTGACCATGTCTGATAAGATCGTTGTCATGAAAGACGGCGAGATTGAACAGATCGGCACACCGGTGCAGATCTATAATGAACCGATCAATGAATACTGCGCCCGCTTTATCGGCGACTCCAATATCATTGACGGCGTCATGAAGAAGGATCGTCTCGTTTCCTTTGATGATGCGGACTACGAATGCGTAGACTATGGCTTTGAACAGAATGAAGCGGTCGATATCATGATCCGTCCGGAAGATATCGATATCGTTGAGCGCAACAAGGGACTCCTCAACGGCGAAGTAAAATCAGTCCTCTTTAAGGGCGTGCATTATGAAGTAGTCGCAGAAACAAGCTCCGGTACTTCCAAGACCGTTACCATGCATGTGACAGGGGAGAAGATCGTCGAAAACGAGGAGAAGAAGGAAAAGATCAGCGCTACTTCGTTCTCCATGGATATTGAAGACGTTGAAAACCTCACGGATGGCGAAGTCATTGCCCGTGCCAATGCACAGGCATGGACCTTTGATGATGCGGATGTGTCCATCTCCAAGGTAAGCTATGACCTCAAACCGGAAGCTGGTTCGTATCCCTGCAAGTTCAGCACAGACAACTGTACGGAAATCGATATTGTCATCAATGTTGTTCAGCCTAAGGCGGTTGAGGATGCGTCCAACGAAGAAAGCATTCAGGCATTCGACTTCTATACAACAGTTGCGGATATCCGCGAGTCCGTTGCGCTCGATACCGACCTGATCCGCTGGGCGGATGCGTACGCATGGAATATGGAAGACAACTCCCGTGTTGAAATCTGGGATGTCAAATATGACTTCGATGATGAAACGATCACCGAAGGCGACTACCAGGTGACCTTCAGCACGCAGGGCCGTGAGCTTAAGATCGAGACGACCGATAAGATCGTCGAGGGACAGCGCATTGGTCTCCGTTGGAACCCGGATGATATTCATGTAATGCGGAAGATGGGGTAATAGCCATGAAGTCATTTTCCAAGATGGTATATCCCTATGTCGTGTGGGCAACCATCATGATCGTGGCACCGATGCTGCTGATCGTGCTCTATGCCTTCACCGTACAGGGAAACAGTGTACTGACGCTTCAGTTCACGTTAGATAACTTCGCGCGCTTCTTCTCTGACCAGGTACTTCCAACCGTACTTTGGCGGTCACTGAAGATGGCCTTTGTCACAACGATCATCTGCATTCTGCTTGGCTATCCGACCGCATATGTCATTGCGAAAAACCAGCCGGGCAAACAGGCAGTCATGGTGCTTCTCATCACACTGCCGATGTGGATCAACATGCTTGTGCGCACCTATGCCTGGAGAGGCATTCTCAGCCACATGCATATGAGCGGTGAGATCAAGGTGTATATCGGCATGGTATACAACTTCCTGCCGTTCATGATCCTGCAGATCTATACCGCATTATCCAAGATCGATCCGGCCCTGATCACAGCGGCTCATGACCTTGGAGCCAACAGCTACCAGACATTCCGCCGTGTGATTCTGCCCTTATCTCTCTCCGGCATCGTATCCGGCATCACTCTGGTATTCCTGCCGGCTGTTTCCAGCTTCTTTATTCCCAAGTTCCTCGGCGGCGGACGGTATGTCCTGATCGGTAACCTCATTGAGGATTACTTCATCTCCACCGGCGACTGGAACTTTGGCTCTGCAATCAGTCTGATCATGGCCGTCATTATTCTGATTTCCATGTATATTACGAAAAAGCTGGATCGACAGCCAGCGGAAAAGGAGCGTCGCTGATGGAACAGAAAACAGGTATTTTCCAGAAGATATGGTTCTGGCTGATCATCGCGTTCTTCTATCTTCCGATTATTTACGTGGTGTTCTTCAGCTTCAACCGTTCGAAGTCACTGACCAACTTTACCGGCTTCTCGCTGCGCTGGTATCAGCGGATGTTTGAAAGCCGCCCGATTCTTGAGGCGATCGGCTATACCGTTGCCTGCGCACTCATCGCGACCGTGGTATCCACCATCGTCGGTACGATTACCGCAATTGGTCTTTCCAAAAGCCGCAGGGTGCTGCGGGAAACAATTAATCAGGTCAACAACCTGCCGATGCTGAATCCGGATATCGTTACGGCAATCGGATTCATGCTGTTCTTCACATCCCTGCGCATCCGCACCAGTTTCTGGACGATGGTGCTGGCTCATATTGCCTTCTGTATTCCATATGTCATTCTGTCGGTGATGCCCAAGCTCAGAAGCCTGGACCCGAACATGGCAGAAGCCGCAATGGACCTTGGCTGCACACCGATGCAGGCACTGACAAAGGTCATCGTGCCGCAGATCAAGCCGGGCATTATCTCCGGTGCACTGGTTGCGTTCTCCATGTCGTTTGATGACTTCGTTATTTCGCTGTTTACGACAGGACCTGGCGTTACCAACATCTCGATCTATGTCTATGGAAACGTCAAACGTGTCAATCCGACCATCAATGCGCTTTCTGCACTTCTGGTCGTTGTCATTACCACGGTGCTGATCATTGTCAATGTCGTACCGATGATCCATGAAAGGAGGGCAGGCAAACGTGTCACTGCATCTCAGATTGAAACCGGCATTCACTAGTCTTTGCGCCGCGCTGCTTGTAGGAGGCTGCGCCAAAACAGAAATTCCTGAAGACGCCGTCATTATTGATTCCCAGAAGGAATATGGCTGTAACACCATCAACGTGTACAACGCCGGTGAATACATTGCGGATGAAACCGTACCGATGTTTGAAGAACTATACACAGCGCACGTCAACTACGTTACGTTTGACTCCAATGAAATGCTGTATACCAGACTGCTTGGAGGAAGCCAGTACGATGTACTGGTCCCGAGCGACTACATGATCGAGCGTCTGATGAAGGAGGAACTGATTCAGCCGCTGGATAAAAGCGTTCTCACCAATCTGGAAAACATTGATGAGGAAGTGCTGAACATGACGCGGGTATTTGACCCGGATCTCGTCTATACTGCTCCGTATTTCTACGGCTCGGTAGGTCTTGTCTATAACAATCAGGTGGTAGACAAGGCTGAAATTGAAGAAAAGGGCTGGGACATCCTGCATGATCCGAAATACAAGGGAAGGATTTATGCCTATGACAGCCAGCGTGACATGTTCATGATTGCGCTTAAAGCACTTGGGTACTCCATGAATACGGATAATCCGGATGAGATCCAGGCCGCTTATGACTGGCTGCTGGAAATGAATGAACTGGTAGAGCCGGCTTATGTGACGGATGAAGTAATTGACGGAATGGCAAATGGCGAAATGGATATCGCCATCATGTATTCCGGCGATGCGGCCTATGTCATTCTTGAAAACTATGATATGTCCTATATTGAGCCGAAGCAGGGAACCAACGTGTGGGTGGACGGCATGGTAATACCGTCCAACAGCGCCTGCCCGGCGCTTGCCAATCAGTTTATCAACTTCATGATGGACAATGAGGTGGCCTATGGCAACAGTGAGTATGTCGGCTATACGAGTCCGAATACGGAAGTACGAGATGAATTGGCTGGCGAAGAAGGGGACTTCTTCGAGAATATGGCCTATCTGCCAAGAAGCGGCTATGACAAGGATGAAGTATTCCGCTTCAATGAAAAGATGACCAAACAGCTCAACGCACTGTATACCAAAGTAAAGATGAGCATCAACTGAACAGACAGGGACATGTGGTATTCACGCATGTCCTTTCTTTCGGTATTTTGTACAAAAGATCAGAGTTTGTGATGTATAATTTCCTCTTGTATGAACAAAATTCGGAAAAAATTTGATTTTGAACATCTGAATATCAATGTACGATTTCTGATCGTTATTCTATTAACAGTAGATCTGGTGATCCTTGGCGTCCTGCTCGTTCGTCGCAAGCCGGTGGTGGAAAAGCCGATTGCGGTCATCACACCGACTCCGGAAGCGACCGCTTCCGCAGAACCGGAACCAACGCCTGAGATTGAACGGAATTCCTTACTAAGTCTTCCGTATCACAAAACGGCTTATACCGCAGAAAACCTGACGGAACACTTCACGAGTGAATGGGAGCTGCTGGCACATGAGCCGGCCTATGCGGAAACCTCTAATACCTATGACACACAGACGGTCTCCATCAGTGCGACAGGAGATTCATTGTCTTCCGTTGCCATCAGCCGCGGCGGCATCCCGTTTTACAGCGGTGTTACCTATACCGTTTTTCTGAACATCAGTTCCTCCCTGCCGCGTAACGTCGGCGTGACGGCCCATAACTGGGACAGCGGTGCAGCGGTTGGATCAACGACGCTGGATGTCAATGAAACCATGAATTATTATGAATGGTCCTTCACACCCAACAGCACGACCTATAACGGCGGCTTGTCCATTGACCTAGGCAATAACGGAATTACTGATCCCCATACAGTGGTGATTCAGGGCACCCGGATTGTCGGGGATGATTCCAATGCGGCGGTGCGAACCAGCCAGGTCGGCTATTACACCGATGAACAGAAACAGTGCACGTTTATCTATAGCAGCGGTGATCTCTTTGATGTGGTGAATCAGGAAACCGGAAACATTGCCTATTCCGGTGCGATTGTCGGAAAAACCGAAAACCCTGATACCGGAGAAGTGAACTATTACGGTGACTTTACCAATCTGCGCGAACCGGGGACCTATTTCATCCGTTCTCAGACAGGCGTGATCTCTCATACCTTTACGATCAGCGATGATCCGTTTGTGGAACTTCGCCGTGCGACTCTGCGCATGCTGAGCTATCAGCGCTGCGGAGAAGATCTAGGCGAATGGGCCGACGGCATGTCGCATCCCGCATGTCATACCGGACATTCCAACTTCTATCTGACGGATGTCCTGAAGGATACGACTGGAGGCTGGCATGATGCGGGTGACTATGGCCGTTATGTCAAAACCGGCACAAAGAGCGTCAATGATCTCTTGCTGGCGTATATGAATGTTCCGGAACTGTTTGATGATGCCAATGAAGGGCCTGACAGCGGCAATGGCATCCCGGATATTCTGGATGAAGCACGCTATGAACTGGAATGGCTGCTGAAGATGCAGGAGGAAGGCGGAGGCTTTTTCGTCAAGGCAACTACGATGAGTTTTCCGGATGA
>ODAI012712293.1_pt1 | contig 11139 bp, 13 predicted proteins | sample 1539321 | NCBI WGS metagenome assembly ODAI01 (sample SAMN02144231, study PRJEB22623) | gut metagenome | biome: sheep rumen | host: Ovis aries | place: New Zealand | reverse complement strand
TTATTTTTTGGTCTCGATGGGAAGAGTCAAAATAATATAATTAGAATTATAAGACTTCTTAAAGTTAGGTATGGAAAAACTATTATTATTACAAGTAGGGATAGTGATTTAATTTATAGCATTTGTGATAGTGTAATAGTGATTAATGATGGTGATTTATTAAAAATTGACGATAAGTATAATATTTTTAAAGATAAAGCTTTACTTAAAAAGTGTGGTTTATGTGTTCCTAGATTGATAGAATTTTCCGATATTCTTTTTAGGAAGAAAGGAATTAATATAGGTTATAGGAATGACATTAATGATTTAGTTAAGGATATATACCGTTTTGTAAGATAATATAAAATGTGTTAAAATACTTAAAGAAGGTGTTTAAAATGAGATATTTAATGACTTTTGCTTATGATGGCTCTAGATATAAAGGTTATCAAAAACAGCTTAAGGAAAAAACTATTCAAAGTGAAATTGAGAAGGCTTTAAAAAAAATTAATGGTAATAAGGTTATTTCAATACATGCTTCTGGAAGAACCGATGCTGGTGTGCATGCTTTAAATCAAAAAGCTCATTTTGATATGGATACTAAGGTATCTTTGGATAAGATTAAATCTGCTTTAAACAGCTTACTTCCAGGTGATATTTATATTAAGAATATAGAAGAAGTAGCTGATGATTTTCATGCTAGATTTAATGTTAAGGCCAAGGAATATGTTTATAAAATAAATATGGGTGAGTATAATCCTATTGAAAAGGATTATGTATATCAGTGCAACAAGATGCTTGATGTAGCTGAGATGGAAAGGGCTTTGAAATATTTGGAAGGCACTCATGATTTTAAGTCTTTTACTAAAGCTACTGATAAAAAGGATGATTATGTAAGGACTATTGTCCAAACTAATTTAACTCGTGATTTAAAGAATGTAAATAAAATTAATATTGTTTTTTTAGGAACTGGTTTTATGAGGTATCAGGTTCGAAATATGGTAGGTATTTTACTCGAAGTTGGAGAAGGAAAGAGGAAAAGTGCGGATATAATTGATATTCTTAATGCGAAAGATAGAAAAAAAGCAGGAAAAACTGCTAATCCTGAGGGTCTTTATTTGAAGGATGTTCTATATTAACTTCAAATGTTGTTTCATTTATAAAGTGGTAATTAGTTTTGTGTTTTAACTGTCTTACAAGTCTAAACATTGCCTCATCTTTTGCTTTGCATTCTAACATAATGTCTATATTAGTGTTATATTTTTGTAGTATGTTTATAAATTTTATAAAATCGTCAGAATTTATGTAGTTTGAGTGACTTCTAAATTCTTTTTTATTTTTAGGTGATGAAAAATGCATTTTAGGATTTAGTTTTTCTTTTTTCCATGTGTTTAGTATTCTGGGAAGATAGTCTTCTATTTTTTCATTTTCATTATTACATAAATAATGATGATAATCTAATACCATTGGTATTTTTAATGTTTCACATATATATAATGTATCTTTTATGTTATATATTTTATCGTCGTTTTCTAATATGATTATATTTTGTATTTTTGTATCTAATTTTTTAAAGTTTTTTATAAATCTCTGTATTGATTTTTCTTTATTATCATAAGCTCCTCCTATGTGCACAATTGCTTTTCCATTTATTTTCATTGTTTTAAATATGTTATAATGGTGTTTGAGTATTTTTATACTGTTTTTTATTACTTCTTTTTTATTTGAGTTTAAAACGCAGTAGTGGTCTGGATGGGTATCTAATCTTATATTATAAAATTTGCTCATATATCCTATTATTTCAAATTGTTTTCTGTATTTTTCTATGTCTATATTTATATTTGGATGTGTAGCTAGTGGAATTATATTTGGGCTTAGTCGATAAAAATGAATATTATTTTTAAAATTATATAACATTATTTGTTTTAAGTTTTGTAGGTTTTCTTTAACAATTTTATCTATTTTTATTATTTTATCTTCTTCTTTTAGTTTAGAATAATTTGTATATGTTATGGTTTTAGAGGTTGTAATATCTAGTGTTAGACTTATTGCAACATAACCTAGTCTTATAATCATGTAATCACCATATATATTTTGTGAAAAAAAGTGATTTTTTATTATTTTTGTTGACTTTTTGAGGGTAATTTAATATAATTAGTACTGGTACATTTATTTATCCCACATGAGTAAGTCCTGGGAAAACTTACGAGTGATAAGGAGAAAGGAAATTTTATATGAAAACATTCATGCAAAGAAAAGAGGATGTTCAAAGAGACTGGTATGTTGTTGATGCCGAAGGTCAAACTTTAGGACGTCTTGCTAGTAAGGTAGCTAATGTTTTAAGAGGAAAACATAAACCTACTTATACACCACATGTTGATGGTGGTGATTATGTTATTATTGTTAATGCTGAAAAGGTAGTACTTACTGGTAATAAGCTTAACGATAAGATTTATTATAACCATAGTAGATATACTGGTGGTCTTAGAGAAAGAACTGCTAAGGAAATGGTAGAGAAATATCCAGTAGAAATGATTGAAAGAGCTGTTAAAGGTATGCTTCCAAAAGGTAGACTTGGAAGACAAATGTATAAAAAGTTATTTGTATATGATGGAGAAAATCATCCACATAGTGCTCAAAAACCAAAAGAGCTTAAGGTTGATTAGGAGGGTTTAAATGGCAGAAAGAATTTTTAAAGGAACTGGTAGAAGAAAAGCTTCTATCGCACAAGTTGTAATGGTACCTGGTAAAGGTAATATTACAGTTAATGGAAGAGATGTTAGAGAATTCTTCCCATATGAAACTAATATTATGGATTTAATGCAACCTTTAGTTGCTACAAATAACGAAAAAACATTTGATATTACTGTTAAAGTTAACGGTGGTGGATTTACTGGTCAAACTGGTGCTATTAGACTTGGTATAACTAGAGCTTTACTTGAATATGATAAAGATAATGAAAGTAAGGAAGATAGTTATAGAAAGATTCTAAAAAGAGCTGGTTTTGTTACTCGTGATCCTAGAGTTAAGGAAAGAAAGAAACCTGGACTTAAAGGTGCACGTAGAGCTCCACAATTCAGTAAGAGATAAAAAAGCTTTTTGGAAAGTCCGATTTTTCGGACTTTTTTTGATGCCTAAATATAGAAAATAAGCACTTTTTAATGGCCGTAGGCTACACCTTTATCTATCTTAGACTAGTAGAGCTAGGTGAACAAATTAAAAAATAGTGTGGTATAATAAATTTAATAAAAATAGTATTGTGAAAGTGAGGCAGGACTAAATGTTAGAAAAATTAAAAAAAATTAGGATAGATGTGATATCGTTACTATTGATAGCAATCTGCTCATATTTTTTTGGTATAATGGGACTTGGAATTTCTGCATTATTATTAGTAGTTTATTATTTTAATTCTAAAAGTCACTATTTTATACAAAAATTGATTATATTTTTTTGTTTAATAGGAATAATATTTGCATTTGGTGGTTTATTGTTTATTAATGTTATGGAAAATACTGGAATTGATAGTATTGGAGAAGCGTTAGTATATGGCGCTATGATTAATATTGGAAGAATTATGACTATGATATTTCCAATTATTCTTTTGGTAATTGATAATAGAAAATTTATATTTACAAAAAAGATTTTAACAATAATTGCAATTATATTAATAGGAATACTTTTATATTTTCCTATTCGAAATTTAATTACTACTACAAAAATTAGGGGTGATATTCCAAGTGTTATTGATTTTGAAAATGAATTAAACAAAAGAGGTTTTGAACCTGGTGAAGATGATTATAGATTATATGGTATAAATAGTAAAAATAAAAAGGCAATAAGTCTTTCGTTTGAAAATAATGAAAATGATAAGTATCCATTGTATGTATATTCTGTAATTGATTATCCATGGCTTATATATTATGCTAATGGAGAAATATATGCTGCAAAAGGAAAATATTGGGATTATTATACAGCATATGGTAAAAAATCTGGATATAATGAGGAAAAAATAATATGGGATTATAGTGGTGATGTAATAAGCGAAACAGAAGAAATATTTGTGTATGATATAAAACTAAATCGATATAAAAAAGGAAATACTATAACCTCTGAGGATTTTAATTATTATTCAAATAATAAGAATACAGAAAATTCTGTTTTTATAGATATTCCTAGTATTGAGTCATGGGGATCAAAAATTAAACAAATAGATAGAGTTGATTATGATTCATTGGATAGATTAAAATGATATACCAATTAAAAATATGTAAAAAATGGTGTAAAGTATTAATTATTTTAAAAAATTATGTTGTAGTTTTTATTTTTTATTAATATAATTTTATTGTAGGGAAGGCCTGATAAAATCCTGGGGCTGGATTTTACTAGTGTCGATTCAATTTAAATTTTTATCTTGAAGGATTTGTCTTCCTTCCTTTTTTTTTATATAATATTTTTGGTGGTTTTTATGCTAAAGATTAGTAATGAATGGAAAGATTATGAATGTTTAGATGCCGGATGTGGTGAGAAGCTTGAGAGATGGGGAGATATTATTTTAAGAAGGCCTGATCCTCAAGCTATGTGGAGTATTGATTTTGATGAGTCTTGGAATAAGATAGATGGTTTTTATCATAGATCTGATCGAGGCGGAGGTTACTGGGATTTTAATTCTAAATTACCTGAATACTGGACTGTTAGTTATAAAGAACTTACTTTTAAAGTTACTCCTACTAATTTTAAACATACTGGTTTATTTCCTGAACAAGCCGTTAATTGGGATTTTATGATGAATAAGATTAGAAATGCTGGTAGAGAGATAAAGGTTCTTAATTTATTTGCCTATACTGGAGCTGCTAGTATGGCTTGCGCAAAAGCTGGAGCTAGTGTTGTTCAGGTCGATGCTTCTAAAGGAATGACTGAATGGGCTAAGGAAAATAAGCATTTATGCGGTTTAGATGATGCTCCTATAAGATTTATTGTTGATGATTGTTTGAAGTTTGTTCAAAGAGAGTTTAGACGAGGTAACAAGTATGACGCTATTGTAATGGATCCGCCTAGTTATGGAAGAGGACCTAATAAGGAAGTTTGGAAATTTGAAAAAAACATGACCTATTTACTCGAAGAGTGCCTTAAAATAATGAGTGATAAACCTTTATTTTTACTTATTAATTCTTATACTACAGGCATTTCTAATATAGTTTTAGCTAATATGCTTAAGACGATGATGCTTCCTCTTTATCCTAATGGTAAGATAGATTCTGGTGAAGTAGGTCTTAAAATTACTAAAAATAATTTAGTTTTACCTTGCGGAATATATGGAAGATGGGAAAGTAATGATTGATGTAATTTATGAGGATAATCATCTTCTTATAGTAGTTAAACCTACAGGCATTCCTGTTCAAGCTGACAAAAGTGGTGATATAGACTTTTTAAGTATGCTTAAAGATTATATAAAGAAGAAATATAATAAGCCAGGTAACGTTTATTTAGGACTTGTTCATAGACTTGATAGGCCTGTGTCTGGAATTATGGTTTTTGCGAAAACTAGTAAGTGTGCGAAAAGACTTTCTAGTCAGATTGCTAATCATGAATTTAAGAAAAATTATTATGCGGTAGTATGCGGTGATATAGATTCTTCTGGTATTTATAAGGATAAAATTCTCAAGAATGCTAAGTTAAATAAGAGTTTTATATCTGAGGATGGTAAGGATGCTGAACTTTCATTTATAAAAAAAGGATTTAAAAATGGTTTATCTTTGGCTGATATTAATTTAAAAACTGGAAGAAGTCACCAAATAAGGGTTCAATTTTCTCATCATGGATTTCCTTTATATGGAGATCAAAAATATAATGAGAATACCCCTAAAGATGACATTGCTTTATTTGCTTATAGGGTATCTTTTTATCATCCTATTTCTCATGAGTTTTTAACCTTTTCTCTTCCTCTGCCTTCTAAATATCCTTTTAATTTGTTTAAAAATTAGATTTTTTCTAATTTTTTTTTAATTTTTAGAGGAAATTTTAAAAAAATGTAGAATGTTTATATTAGAGGGGCTAGAAGGGAGAGAAAATGAGAAAAGTAGTATTTGCTGTAATGTTTTTATTTCTTTTTATGAAGCCTGCCTATGCTAATGAGGTTAATATTTCCTTTGTGAGACTTAATGGAATATATTATAATCAGGTAATTAATGGTGTTTTGAATTCTAATCATGTGACTAGTTTTCATTTAGGTGGAAGGATAGCTTATTGTATTGAGCCTGGAGCTGAGATTAGAAATAATACATATAATGAGACCGACTGGTCAAGTTTTAGTTTGCCAGAAGAGACTCGTGATTATGTCGAAAAGGTAGGGTATTATGGATATGAATATACTGGTCATCAGACAGATAGGTATTATATAGCTGCTCAAGAGCTTATTTGGAAGGTGATTCGTCCTGATATTGAGGTATCTTGGACAACTGGAATTAATAAGAGTGGTAATGTGATAGATGTAAGTAAGGAGAAGGCGGAAATAGAGTCTTTGGTTAATAGTCATTCTCTTATACCAAGTTTTTTATCTGATGATATTTCTGGTTTTTTAGGAGATGATATTATTTTAAATGATGAGAATAATGTTTTAGATAATTATGACATCTCTGATAGTAAATATCATGATATTATCCGTGATGGTAATACTTTAAAAATAAAATTAAACAAAGAAAAGGTTCCTGAAGAAGTGATTACTTTGACTAGAAAGCATTACGATACTATGCCTTTAATTGTTTATTATAGGAATAATTCTCAGACTTTAGCGGCTCTTAGAATCTCTAATGAAAAGGAAGTTTCTTTTAAAATAAATAATAAAGAAAAACCTATAGAGGAAGAAGTAGTTGAAGTTCCAGATACTGGCATTGGTCTTAATATATTTGGCTCTATCAGTATGATATTATCTGGTGCTTTAATGATAATTTATGCGATTAAAATTAGTTAGATTTTTAATAATCGTTTGTGTTATTTTTATCTATGTATTTTGTTTAGATGTTTCATATTCTTATCAAAAGTTAGGAAATAGTAATAATGATAAGAATGCCCGCAACATTTCTGAATCTAATTTGCCTAGTGTAGGTAATAAACTAATCCCTGAAGAAAAGAGTGAAGAGGTGTTTGCTAGGGTGAAGATTCCAAAAATTAATATTAATAGAAAATTATATCCTATAGATTCTAGGCAAAATACTGTGGAAAAAAACATTCAGATTTTAAAAGAGTCTAATATGCCAGATGAGACAAATGGTAATTTTATATTAGCAGCTCATAGTGGCTTTTCATCTATTGCTTATTTTCATAATTTGGATAAGCTGAATATTGGAGATGAAGTTACTGTTAATTATTTAAATAATGATTATAAATATATTATTTCAGACAAATATGATGTTTTAAAAACAGGTAAGGTTTCAATAAAAAGAGATAAAAGTAGAAGTACAATTACAATGATAACGTGCAAGGGTGAAGATAAACAGCTTGTTGTCATTGGTTATTTAATTTAAACAAGCTTTTGCTTGTTTTTTTGACTAATTTTTATTTGTAATCATATATTTATATAGGTGGTTGTATGGATAAATATAAATATATTATTTTTGTTTTTTTCGGAGTTATTTTGTGTTTAATAAGGGGAGTATTTGCTAAAGATGATAGTAAAGTGTTACTTTCTAAAGTTATATATATTGATCCAGGTCATGGTGGTGCTGACTGCGGCGCTTATTATAAAAATGTAAAAGAATCTGATGTTAATTTAGAAATCAGTATTAAACTTATGAATGCTTTAAAAAAAGAAGGGGCTACTGTTTATTTAACTAGGTATGGTGATTATGATTTATCTACTCCTGGTGCTTGGAACAGGAAGAGAAGTGATTTATCTAGAAGAGCTAATGTAATTAATAAGTCTAACTGTGATTTATATTTATCTATTCATTTAAATGCTGATGATAGTGGTTTATTTCATGGTGCAGAGGTATATTATGATACGATTAATCCTGAAAATGAAAAAATTGCTAATATTTTTCAGGAAGAATTTAATAAGCATCTAAGCAGTAATAGGGAATTTAAAGAAAATAGTACTAAATATTTACAAAGAAGAGTTAGTAGACCAGGTGTTTTATTGGAAGTTGGTTTTTTATCTAATTCTAGTGAGAGGGCTTTACTTATGAGTGATGTATATCAAAAAAGATTAGTAAATGTTATAAAGGGCGGTATTTATAAATATTTTGAAACTTAGTTAAATAAAGTTTCTTTTTTGTGTTATAATGTAAGATAGGTGGTAATGTGACTGGTAAGATATTTAAAACTTTAGATGAGCAAGTCGATATTTTTAAAAGAAGAGGACTTGTAGTTGATGATGAAGAGAGAGCTAGACAGATACTTTTTAGGGAAAATTATTTCTTTATTAGTGGTTATCGTCATTTATTTACTCAAAATGGTAAAAAGGATTTATTTTTGGAGGGAACTACTTTTGAGGAATTATATGGTACTTTTGTATTTGACCGAAGAATAAGAAATATATTTTTTAAAAATATTTTAATTGTAGAAAACAATATAAAGTCTATTATGAGTTATCAACTTTCTAAGAAGTATGGTTATAAGGAAAAGGATTATCTGAATGTTAAAAATTTTTCTTCTGATAGTATGCAAGCTAGACAGGTTCATGATGTTTTAAGTAAAGTAAGAAGGCAGATAAGAATAAACGGTAGTAAACATACAGCAACTTATCATTATATAAATAATTATGGTTTTATCCCTCTTTGGATTTTAGTTAAGGTTCTTTCTTTTGGAATAATGAGTGAATTTTATGATATTTTAAAATTCGACGATAAGGAAGAAATTGCTAAGGCATATAATTTGGATGTGGAATCTTTAACTATTTATTTATCATTACTATCTAATTTTAGAAATGTTTGTGCTCATGAGGATATTTTATATGATCATAGAGTGCAGAGAAGTATTCCTGACTCGGAATATCACAAACTACTTGATATTCAAAAGGTAGATGAAGAGTATATTTATGGGAAAAATGATTTATTTAGTTTAGTAATTATTTTAAAGTATATGCTTACACGTGAAGAATTTTCTTTGATGATTGACGAAATTAAAAGGGAAGTCGATATACTTGATGATAAGGTAAGTACTGTTCCTTTAGAGGCTATATTAAATAAAATTGGTTTTCCTAGCAACTTTTATGATATAAAGGAATTAGATTAGGAGGTATATTATGCGTGAAAAGTTAGTTAATTTTGCCGTAGTACTTTTAGCTTTTGTTTTAGGTGCTTCTGGTATGTATTATTTTGTATCACAAAATAATGGTCAAAATGTTAGTAATGTTAATAAAAATGTAACTATTACTTCTGATGATTCTATAAATGAATCTATTCAGAAAGTGTATGATTCTGTTGTTGTCGTTAACAATTACAGAAATGGAAGGCTTGCTGGATATGGGTCTGGATTTATATATAAAAAAGATGATAAATATGGATATATAATGACAAATAATCATGTCGTAGAAGGAGCTACAGAGATTAAAATAACTTTAAGTAATGGTGACGATGTTGATGCGAAGGTACTTGGAACCGATAGTTATATGGATGTGGCTGCACTATCTATAGATGCCGATGATGTTAAAGCTATAGCTGAGGTCGGGGAAAGTACTAAAGCTAAGATAGGCGATACTGTATTTACTGTTGGTACTCCTGTAAGTCCTGATTATGCTGGATCTGTAACTAAAGGTATTGTTTCTGGACAGAATAGAGAAATTACTGTATCTAATAATGGAACAAGTTATATGATGGAAGCTATTCAGATAGATGCGTCTATCAATCCAGGTAATAGTGGTGGACCGCTTGTAAATATAAATGGCGAGGTAATTGGAGTTAATTCTGTTAAGCTTGTTGAAAATTCTGTTGAGGGTATGGGATTTGCTATTCCAATAGAAGTTGCTATGTCACAGGTTAGTAAACTTGAAAAAGGTGAAGTTATCGAAAGACCTTTAATTGGTGTTTCTACTTATGATACTGATAATACTTTAATAGCTAATAAAAATAGTGGAGGAATTGTTGTTGGTAGTGTTCAACGTGATTCCGATGCTGAAGCTGCTGGATTACAACAAGGTGATGTAATAGTTAAATTCGATGGGGTTAAAGTTAAGAATTCTGCTCATTTGAAGTTTTTACTTTATAAACACAATATAGGTGATTCTATTAAATTAACTATTACAAGAGGCGGTAATGAAAAAGAGCTAACTTTAAAGTTAACTCATAAAATTGGAGACTAGGAATAGTCTCTTTTATCTTATTTCATTGCATATTCCTTTTTCCGGCACGTAGAAGCAATGACTTTTATATCTTCCACTGTTTTGTTGACCCCACCATGTAATATTACAGTTTTCGTTATTTTTTGGGGCATAAAACCATAAAGCATTTGTTGCGGGATAATAGTATTCTCCTCTTAAGACTCTTTCGGCTAAATTTTGTTCTATTGTTGTTGGACTGCTGTAAAATAATGGACTATTTATTCCTGAGAATCCTCCAGGATTTTGGTATAAAACTTCTGAGATTGTTCTTGTATTTTTAAAGGTTAGGCAGTTTGCTAGTGCTCTATTAACTACTACATTTCCTACCATAAGCATACCAAGATCTCCTTCTCCGATTGCTTCTGCTCTCATTAGTCTTGCAAGTAATTCTTTTTCTTTATTTGTGTAATTTATAATCATAGTTAAATCACCATTATCATTATATGAAAAAACTTGAATTAGTTGAGGTTATGTGTTATAATTTTTTTAGCGACTTAGGGGAATAGTTCAGCTGGTAGAACGTCGGTCTCCAAAACCGAATGTCGTGGGTTCAAATCCTGCTTCCCCTGCCATGAGTTTATTAAAACACTAACTTAATTGTTAGTGCTTTTTAATATATTTTTTATAAAATCGTTTTTTAATTTTGTATATGTAGTTCTATCATTTTGATATTTTTTTGATAGATTTTGTTTTAGTTTTTCATATTCTTTTAGTATTTGATGATTATCATTTAGTATATTTCTAAAATTTATCATGTTTTTGTATCTTTCACTATTTTTTTCTAAAACATGTATTAGAAAAAAAGTTTCTATTTTATTTTCTTTTATTAATAGTATTTCTTTTTTTTC
>ODAI012225608.1_pt1 | contig 11140 bp, 9 predicted proteins | sample 1539321 | NCBI WGS metagenome assembly ODAI01 (sample SAMN02144231, study PRJEB22623) | gut metagenome | biome: sheep rumen | host: Ovis aries | place: New Zealand | reverse complement strand
TTTCAAGTTCCGTTTTAACGGGAGTTAATTTAGGATCAAGCCCTTTTTAAAGGGCTTGCGGGGTGTTGAGGGTGTCTCCCCTACAGGGGAGGTGCCGAAGGCAGAGGGGCTGACCGACAGAGGAGCCCCTTCTGACTGATCTCATAGTTCTCGAGCGTAAGCGACTTCTTTGACAGTCTCAAGCACAGAGTTTTTATACTCTGTGCTTTTTGGTTTTTTATTGCTTCATGTGAACGTCGATCTGCTGATAAGGTATCTCGATATTCTCTTCTATGAACTGTGCCCGGACAAATTCTATCACATCAAAGTAAACGTCCCAGTAGTCCTCGGACTTACACCATACTCTTACTGCAATATCTATGCTGCTGGCACTGTGAGCGCACATACGGATAAAGGGTTTGTCTGCATCATCGCGTAGAATTTTCGGGCATTTTCCGAGAGCTGTTTCAACAGCCTTGACCGCTTTGCTGTAATCGGCATCGTATGATATCGAGAATATATTGTCAACACGGCGTTTTTCAAAATGATTGAGATTTGTGAGAACTGCGTTTGAAGCAGTGCCGTTAGGTATAAACACAGCCCTGTTGTCAAGAGTCACAAGCTTGGTGTAAAGAATATTGATCTCCGTAACAGTTCCCTCAACTCCGTTGACACTTATGTAGCTTCCGATCCTGAACGGCTTCGAGAAAAGTATCAGAAACCCTCCTGCAACATTCGACAGGCTGTTCTGAAGCGCAAGACCTATCGCAACACCGGCAGTTCCTATCACCGTTATTACCGAAGTCGTGGGAACTCCAAGCATCGTCAGGACTACCGTGACGAGCAGAACATACAGCAAAATCTTTACGACCGATTTCAGGAACCTGTTGATCGTCAGATCGAGCTTTGACTTGTCAAGTGCTTTTCCCATGAGCTTTACAGTAAGCTTTGATATTATCATACCTACTATAAGTATAATTATCGCAAATGCGACTATCGGTAATTTTGCGATCAGCCCCGTCAGGAGATCATCGAGAAATTTGTGCACCCCGTTCGCATTTTTTGCAAACTCTTCGCCGAATGTTTCCGACAAAGCTTCAGATATCTTAGGTCCATCGGCCGCAGCAGTCGTTTCAGCCGCTGTCTGAAGAAGCAGTAGTCTCATACATCTTATCCTTTCAGAAGTTCATATACTATTATTAATATTATAGCAGAAACTTCAAAAATTTGCAAGCATTAATTATTCTTGACATTTGCGTCAGAATGGAGTATATTAATATATGGGTTTTCAGGAGTTCCCGGATTTATGATCAATTATCAGACCTGTATTCTGCTCAGATTTATTTTTTATGGGAACTGCTGACAGGTCTGACTTACGGAGATGCTTTATGAACATTATCATAGTTGGCTGCGGCAAGGTCGGTCAGGCACTTGCCGAACAGCTTAACGAAGAAAGCAATGATATAACGGTTATAGATATGCTGCCGTCAAAGGTAAATGAGACGGCAGCAAAATATGATGTTCTCGGAGTTGTCGGAAACGGTGCGACTCACCTTACACAACAGGAGGCAGGGATAAAAGAAGCCGATCTGCTGATAGCGGTGACTGGTTCTGATGAACTCAACCTGTTGTGCTGCCTTATTGCAAAAAAAGCCGGCAACTGCCACACTATCGCCCGCGTAAGAAGTCCGCAGTACAGCAGCGAAGCGCCTTACCTCAAAGAAGAACTCGGACTTGCTATGGTGATAAATCCGGAACAGGCTGCCGCAGGGGAGATAGCGAGGGTGCTGAGATTTCCGTCGGCAATGAAGATAGATACCTTTGCTAAAGGAAGAGTCGAGCTTATAAAATTCAAGCTGCCGGAAGACAGCCCTCTTGCGGGACTCGCGGTAAAGGAAATATCCACAAAGCTGCATTGCGACGTGCTTGTATGCACTGTCGAAAGGGGCAGCAACGCTTACATAGCAAACGGTGAGTTCAGATTTCTCGATAAGGACATAATTTCGATAATCGCTTCCCCGAAAAATGCAAACGCGTTCTTCAAACACATAAACTACAAAATGAACTCCGTCAAAGATGTTATGATCGTCGGCGGCGGAGATATCACCCACTATCTGTCCGAGCTGCTGAACCGTTCGGGCATTAGCGTGAAGATCATAGAGAAAGACCCCTCGCGCTGTGAGGAACTTACAGAAGAGCTTGAATTTGCAACAGTCATACACGGTGACGCGGTAGATCAGGAGACACTGCTTGAAGAGGGTATTGCAAATACCGGAGGATTTGTAGCACTGACAAATCTCGACGAAGAGAACATTCTTCTGTCTCTCTTTGCAAAGTCTGTAAGCAGCGGAAAGCTTGTAACAAAGGTAAACCGGATAGATTTCGACGATGTTATCAGGCATCTTGAACTCGATACCGTCATCTATCCGAAGAACATTACCTCAGAGAGCATAGTCCGCTATGTCCGCGCTATGAAGAACACCATAGGAAGCAATGTCGAGACGCTCTACAGCATAATAAAGGGCAAGATAGATGCGTCGGAGTTCATAATAAAGGACAATTCAGCAATAGTCGGAAAGCCGCTCATGCAGCTGAAAATAAAGCCGAACGTTCTTGTTGCTTCTATAATGAGGGATAAGAAGGTCATAATCCCAAGAGGAAGCGACACCATTGAGGTCGGCGACAACGTTATAATCGTTTCAAGCTTTGCGCTTCACGATATAACCGATATTCTTGAAAAGTAAAATACGGTGATATATGAATTACAGAATGATAGGAAATATCCTCGGTTGGCTGATGCTGTTCGAGGGGATATTTCTTGCGGTACCTACCATAACGGCTGCAATATGCCTTGAAAGCACTTTTTTTGTATTTGTCGGGACAGCACTGTTCTGCATTGCCGCAGGGCTTCTGATAACACGGAAAAAGCCGTCGAATACGACGCTGTACTCACGTGAGGGATTTATCATAGTTTCCCTCAGCTGGATACTGCTGTCGCTTATCGGAGCTGTGCCGATGTTTCTTTCCGGAGCGATACCGTCATTTGTTGACGCACTGTTTGAATCGGTATCGGGATTTTCAACGACCGGCGCAACTATCGTAAACAATGTCGAAGCCCTGCCGAAGTCAGTTCTTATTTGGCGCAGCTTCACCCACTGGGTAGGCGGAATGGGAGTCCTCGTATTCATTATGGCGTTTCTCCCGCTTTCCGGCGGTCAGAATATGCATATAATGAAGGCTGAGTCTCCGGGACCGTCGGTAGGAAAGCTTGTTCCCCATGTCAGGACAACGGCGCTGCTGCTTTACAGTATATATCTTGCGCTGACACTGACAGAATTTGTTGTGCTTCTGATAAGCGGAATGGATCCGTTTGAAGCTCTCAACACTGCGGTCGCCACAGCCGGAACAGGCGGTTTCGGCCTGAAAAACAACAGTATGGGCGGTTATTCGCCGCAGATACAGATCGTGGTAACGGTATTTATGATACTGTTTGCTATAAATTTCAACTCTTATTTCTTCATAATAAGGCTGAAAATGAAGGAAGCCTTCACTACCGAAGTCATAGTATTTCTTATCATAGTCGCAATGTCCTCGACGCTGATAGCATTCAACATAAACGGTATATATCACGATCTGGGAGATTCATTCAGACATTCGACATTCACAGTCGCGTCGATAATGTCAACCACCGGGTTCAGCACCGAAGATTTCAATATGTGGCCTGAGCTTTCAAGGTCGCTTATCGTGATGCTGATGTTTGTCGGAGGCTGTGCAGGCAGCACCTGCGGAGGAATAAAGATCTCGCGTTTCCTTATCCTGTTCAAGGGAATGAAGAAAGAACTCGATGTTCTCATTCACCCCAAACAGATCAAGAAAATAAAGATAGACGGTCACACAGTCGAGCATGAAGTCGTGCGCTCGGTAAATGTATATCTGGTCTGCTATGTTCTTGTATTCGCGGTATCAATGCTGATACTGTCATTTGACAATCTCGACCTTATCACGAATTTCACCGCAGTTGCCTCCGCTGTGAACAACGTCGGTCCGGGTCTTGATCTTGTCGGTCCGGCTTCTAATTTCAGCATATTCTCCGACCCTACAAAAATAGTTCTGATCTTCGATATGCTTGCCGGCAGACTTGAACTTTTCCCGATATTGCTGCTGTTCGCTCCGAATACATGGAAAAAGTGATAAACAGCTGCAAATAAAGCGGACAACAAAATATGTCAATTTTTTCTTGTAATTATCGTTATAATGTGCTATAATACTAAAGGGAACCTCTAAAGGAATATCTGAAACCTCATCTGAGAGAAAACGCACCATTCACGCGGCTTTTACATTTTCTCTTTTCAAAGTGGATTCAGAAATACCCATAAAACAAACAGAAAGGTGATATTTAGAATGAAAAAGTATATTGCAGAATTTATCGGCACTTGTGTACTTGTTACACTGGGCTGCGGAACTGCGATGCTGGTAGGCTGTGATGCCGTAAACGGAGGCGGCTACATTCTTACGGCACTCGCGTTCGGATTGGTCATAGTAGGAATGGCGTACTGCGTCGGAAATATTTCCGGCTGCCACATTAATCCTGCTGTTTCGCTGGGTGTTCTTATCAACGGCGGAATGAGCGTGAAGGACTTCTTCTGCTATATCATAGCACAGTGTCTCGGTGCATTCGCAGGCTCAGGCATTCTCGCGCTGATATTCTCATTCGGGAATGTCAAGGATATGACATCGCCTGAAGGAATGACACTTGCAGGCTTCGGAGCAAACGGACTCGGCGGTGTAAACGGCAGCATACTTGCAGGTGCTGTAGTCGAAGTCGTTCTGACATTCATATTTGTTCTGACTATCCTCGGCGTAACATCAAAGAAAGCTGCTCACGGCTCATTCGGCGGACTTGTTATCGGTCTTACGCTGACACTGGTACACATTCTCGGGATCGGTCTTACCGGAACTTCCGTAAACCCCGCAAGAAGCATTGCTCCCGCAGTTTTCGCGGCTATCAACGGCAATATGGCTCCCCTGAACTCTCTGTGGGTATTCATTGTTGCTCCGCTTGTAGGCGCAGCTCTTGCAGCCGGTATTTACAGACTCCTTGAAAAAGAATAATATTCGCTGCGATTGAGACACACGAGAGATCGCTGCGCTTGAGAGGATACAGATTGGGGCTCGTCTGTCGGTCAGCCCCCTTTGGCTCCTACGTCGCCACCTCCCCCAGTGGGGGAGACACCCCAAACCCCGCTACTTTTCAATGTGAAACGTAGCAAAAGCAAATCCCGTTACACGGAGATCAGATAATCACTTCATAATAAGAAAGCACGGAGCAATTCATACGCTCTGTGCTTTCTTGTTATGAAGAAAACTGTTCATGTTCCGCTTTAGCGGTTTTCGCCTTTGCTTTCTTTGCGCTGCCGCTTTTATGCGCGCCTCCTGCGCTTTTTTGCGGCAACTTCCGCAGCATCGTGCTGCGCGGCGTTCCGAAAGAAGCGGGGTTTGGGGTGTCTCACCCACTGGGGGAGGTGGCGACGTAGAAGCCAAAGGGGGCTGACCGACAGACGAGCCCCAATCTGTATCCTCTCAAACGCCGGTGATCCTTTCGAGGAAATCGCCGCCGCAGAGTCTGATCTGCTCGATCATTTCTTCATCGCTTATGACGGTGATACGACCGGCATCGTACTGAGCATCTATCCACTCTTTTATTTTTGCGATGAATGGCTCTTTTTTGTTCACCGCTTTTTCGGGAGGAAGTCTGTAATAGTTATTTATCCAGAGCGCGATGCCTGCAAGACCGCAGACATTGCTGACTGCGACAAGCGGAGGACGGTCAAGGATAGTTTCTGTATCAAATATATTATAGATCTCAGGATCTTTGAGAAGACCGTCGGCGTGGATCCCTGCACGGGTGAGGTTGAAATTTCTGCCTACGAACGGGGTCATGGGCGGAAGATCATAGTGAGTCTCCTTTACTATATAATCCGCGATCTCGGTGATGACTCTCGGTTCCATACCGTCAAACGTTCCACGAAGCTGAGCATACTCAAATACCATAGCTTCAAGCGGAACATTTCCGGTCCTCTCCCCTATTCCGAGCAGCGAACAGTTCACTGCCTGTGCGCCGTAAAGCCAGGCGGTCGATGCGTTTACGACTCCCTTGTAGAAATCATTGTGACCGTGCCATTCAAGCATTTCGCACGGTACTCCCGAATAGTGCTGCAAGCCATAGATTATTCCCGAAACGCTTCTCGGAAGCGCAACTCCGGGGTACGGAACTCCATATCCCATCGTGTCGCAGGCTCTTATCTTTATCGGTATGCCGCTTTCGTGCGAAAGCTTCATCAGTTCGCTTGCAAAAGGCACTACAAATCCATAGAAGTCGGCTCTTGTAATGTCCTCAAAATGACATCTCGGACGCAGTCCGGCTTCGATAGCGTCGGATACTATCCCGATGTACTTATCGAGAGCCTGCTTTCTGGTAAGCCCCATTTTGTTGAAAATATGATAATCAGAGCAGCTGACAAGTATTCCGGTCTCTTTGATGCCGATGTCGCGGACAAGGGCAAAATCAGACTTTGTGGCTCTTATCCATGTTGTGATCTCGGGGAACTCATATCCCAGTTCCATGCACTTCTCAAGCGCTCTTCTGTCTTTCTCCGAATATACGAAAAACTCAGTCTGCCTTATGATGCCGTTCTTACCGCCGAGTTTGTGGAGCAGCTCATAGATATGTACCATCTGATCGGTGGTATATGGCGCTCTCGACTGCTGACCGTCACGGAATGTAGTATCAGTAATATATATCTTATCCGGCATATTCATCGGAACACGCCTGTAGTTGTATGCGATCTTCGGCACCTCAGTATATGGGAACATCTCACGGAACAGTTCAGGCTCCGGAATGTCCTGAAGCTCGTACTTATACGGGTCCTGTTCAAGCAGATTGCTCTTGTCGCTGAGTGTTATATCATTCATTTTTATTCTCCCTTTCAGAATCGTTGCAAACCTATTATATTACCGCAATTTACTTTTGTCAACAAAACAACGGGAAAATCGGCTTTTTAACACCTTTTTCCCGCTTTTGCAATTATAAACTGTCAAAAATGCATAAACACCTCAGATGTCACTTCTGTATCATTATTGATTTACTCTGAGCCACATCTCGGCCGCAGCACATTCGGTAGAGCGTTTATCCGCATCAACAGCACCTGCATCAAGGGCACGTCTTCCTACCTCATACCTGCCGAGATCAGTTCCTCCGAGGCATGGGGAGGTTATTACGACCGGCATGATTTTTGCAAGTTCGGAGATCACAAGCGTTATTTCATTATCCGGAATACCGCCGGCTCCGTATGTTTCCATTACTATGCCTGCCCTGTCCTCAGCTATCGCCATGATGTCAAGACCGTATGTGAACGGCGTTATGCGTACAACCGCAGGAAATTTACCGTTTCGTGCAGGAAAAGCATAAGTCTTTTTGGGAACAAATCCCGAATAACTGCGGAATGCGTCCTTTTCCACGCTGCTGACCTTGATGATGTCGGCACCGTTTATCACCCTGCCTGCAAACGCAAGATAAACACCGTTGTACTCGCCGGCTGCCGCAGTGCGTACAGCAAATTCTATGTTCGCCGCGGCATCGCTGCCCTCAGTCTCCGGCGGAAGCATCGAACCGGTAAGTATAACCGGTTTGCAGTCTGTCAGGGTGAACGCAAGAACAGCACCTGTGTAAGCTATGGTATCTGTCCCGTGAAGTATGACAAATCCGTCGTACTGCTGAATATTCTCGTTTATCGTGTTGTATAACCTGCGCCAGTGTATGGGCATGATATCGGTGCTGTCTATTGAAAACAGATCAAGCTTTGTTATCTCGATACCTTCGATCTTGGGTATCAGCTTGCTGCTTACAGGTGCCGGTCTTATGCCGAAACTCGAATTGATACCGGATATTGTTCCGCCGGTGGTGATTAATAGGATCTTCTTCATCTGAACAGTCCTCCGTCAAAATATTTTTCCTGAAATTCAACTGCTTTGGCAATATATTCGTCTGAATAGTCTCTGCCGTCCGCTGAAACTATCCATTTATCCTCGATGTCGTTGTATCTGTGCCATACTGCAATGACCTTTCCGGTATATTCGGTGACCGGCTTGTCTTCACCGAGAAGATAGATGTCCTGTTCGGCACCGTCACCGGCAAATACCCCGTCAACATACCCGTAGTTCAGAGTATAGGTCATTCCGGGGATCCTGGGGTGCTGCGAGCCGAGAGGACGGTCGATCTTTCCGCTTACAGTTCTTCCGATGATGCCGGAAAAATCGGGCTTTACATCTTCTTTCACTGCATCGGCTTCAATGAAGTAATGAAGTCCGCCGCCGTTCCATGTTTCTGTCTTTATATCGTCGATGTGGCGCAGCTTGTTTATGCGGAACTCATGGAGAAGTTCCCTTATATCCTGCTCATTCACAAAGCAGTGAGGTATGCCGCCTTCCGGACCGCCGACAAAACGCAGTGTGTTCTCATCAATATGCGGATATCCCGACCTTGTGAATGCCCAGCCGTCTTTTGAGCAGAGATCGAAGAAGATCTCCCCTCCGGGCTTCAATACTCTGTGTATCTCACCGAGTATCTGCTTCAGCCCCTCTGTATCGGTATGCGAAAGAACGTGGTAAGAGTAGATACAGTCAAAGGCGTTATCGGCAAACGGAAGTTTTTTCATATCTCCGACCACGGTACGGAAATCCGTGCCGTTTTTCTTCTGCCACTCACGAAGATTGTTCACACCATATTCCGAAAGATCCATAGCTGTGACCTTAAAGCCGTGAGCATCGAAAAATATCGAATGTCTCCCCAGCCCACAGCCGAGATCGAGCAGCCGCTTTCTGTCCTCACCATTCCATTTTGCAGCGTAATAGTAGCTTTCCTCGGAAGGTATCAGCCATGTTTCCTGCTGCATATTTTTCCAGTCCCAGGCTTTTGATTCAACCATATATGATCCACCAATCCTGCCCCTCCCTGAAGGGAGGGGCATTATTACTGCGGGGACCGCGTCCCCGCACCCCTGCTCTCCGGGGCTGCGCCCCGACTGCTTATTTCGCGGGACTCTGTCCCGCACCCTGTCTGTACGCGGGGACTCCGTCCCCGCCCCCCTGCTTTCCGGGGCTTCGCCCCTCCGTTATACGGTATTTATATGAATATCTGCCAGAGCAGACTCATATTCTTCCTCACTGTAAAGGGTATTAAGAGCTTCGAGAAGACCTTTTGAGGAAATGCGTTCTGGGAGCTTCAGGATACGGCAAAGTGATTTTCTCAGCTCGGAGCTGTTTTCTCCGCCGGATAATCCGTCGGTCACAAGACGCTGTTTGTCTATCCACATTTCGCGCTGTCCGGTACCGCCGATCACTCCGGCATCTTCAAACGCTTTAATAAGCAGGGATTTATCTATTCCCTCAACTCCGAGCTTACCCTCTTTTGAGGGGGCCGATTTGCGTTTTTCCTTGCCGATTATATCGGGGATATAGATGTTCACTATCCTGCATTCGCCAAGTCTGCTTTTGAGCATATTTCGTATCTGAAATCCTGCGCCATCGCTGTCCGTGAGAATTATTATTCCCGTTTTTTTCGCATATTTCCGTATCATGTCGAGTTTCCGGCGATCCCTGTAGATAGAGAACCCGCCGGTAGTGATGATGATACCGTCAATTATGCTGTCGAGCTTGATCTTATCGTATTTTCCTTCAACTACGACCGGCATATCAAGGTGTATCTTTTCATCTCCGGAAACTTCGCTCACAGTGCTCACCTCATTCTGTTCTCACGGCAGATAAACAGCTTTGTCACCGTTTCTTCTATGAGCGTCCTGCCGTCTCCGGGCATTGATTTCATCTTTATATCCGCGTCGAACAGCAGTCCCACTGTTTCACGCAGATAACCTGTTTCGAGCCTTGCGGCTGCCGGATAGACTTTATTTGCAAATCCCCACGCTCTGCCCTTGAAATAACCGAACATCTTTGCCGCATCATTTGGGTTCATTCCCTCGGACTTTGCCAGCTTTGCAAAATACAGATCGAGATAAGCTCCCGACAATGCTGAAAGTATCCCGACAGGAGTTTCCTGCTCCGCAAAAAGCTCGTCTATTACCCGGAACGCCTCGGCTTTTCTGCCTGAATTTATCGCACCAGCAAGATCGAACACCTCCGCGTCGAGCTGTTTCGGCACAAGTGCCTCTATCGCCGTGCGGTCTATTGTTCCGCCTTTTCCCGCGTAAGACATGAGTTTAGATGTCTCGTCGCTCGCCGAAGACATTCTTCCCCCTACTCTTTCGGTAAGAAACAGCGCATCGTCATAAGAAAGAACGATACCTGCTTTTGCAGCTTTCTTCACACAAAGTTCTGCTATCTTAGGGGGCTTCATAAGATCTATAGCGCAGACAGCTCCCGCTTTTTCAACCGCAGCAATGAATTTTTTTGTCTTCGCCTTCTTCTCGTCAGGTTCAGCACCCGTGCAGAAAAACACAAGTATTGTGGTATCAGGAATATCAGATATGATATTCAGGTATCCCGACAGCTTTACTTCATCGAATTTCTCCGGATCGGGATCCTTCACGGTAATGACCTTGCGTTCAGCAAACACAGGCAAAGCTTCGGCATAATCGGAAAGAAGCTCAGCATCGGGACACTCGTCCAAACGCTGAAGATTGAAGTCCAGCGCATCATCTCCGACTGTCTTCTTTATGATCTTGTCGGTGTACATAGAGATGAGAAACGGCTCCTTGCCGTATATCAGATACACCCGCTCAAATCTGCCCGCCCGTATGTCGGCGGATAAAACGTCTTCTGTTATTTTCAAAATATCACCGCCTGTGATCTTGCCGCTGCCGCTTGAGATCTGCCGCTGCCGCTTGAGATCGGTCGCTGTCGCTTGAGATCGGTCGCTGTCGCTTGAGAAGCGGGGCTCTGCCCCGCACCCCGCTTCTTTTCAAAGTGAAAAGAAGCAAAAGCTACTCGCTTCGCATTAAAAAATAAAACACTCTGTTCTTTTTTAAGGCTATACCGCACAAAGATTGTACGTGAATTGCGCCGTCAGACTTTTCGTCAGATTGTACAGAAATGACGCAGGCTTGCTGGCGCAAGTCAAGGAATTTCTGTGCAAGATGACGGAAAAGAT
>ODAI011622604.1_pt1 | contig 11140 bp, 7 predicted proteins | sample 1539321 | NCBI WGS metagenome assembly ODAI01 (sample SAMN02144231, study PRJEB22623) | gut metagenome | biome: sheep rumen | host: Ovis aries | place: New Zealand | reverse complement strand
TCGCTTTTTTAAAGGAAAGCATGTCTCTTCGGGATGATTTGTATGTGATAGTAATGTCGGCGACAATCAACGCGGAAAAAATCAGCGGATACTTGGGAGGCGGAAAATCTTGTCCTGTCCATTCTGTTCCGGGAAGACTTTTTCCTGTGAAAGTGGAATACCGGGACGGGGTATCGGTTTCCAGGGCAATAAGAGAGGAGCTTGACAAGGGAAAAAATCAGGATGAGGGTTCTATTTTGGTCTTTTTGCCGGGGATTCGTGAGATACGAGAGGTGAAGGAGTCTCTTTCCGGGGTGGATGCGGAAATCTGCGTTTTGCACAGTTCGGTTCCAATGGATGAGCAGAAGAAGGTCCTCAGAAAAAATGAGTCGGAAAGGCGAAGGGTGATTTTAAGCTCGGCGATTGCGGAGACTTCTCTTACGGTTCCAGATGTGACTGTGGTGATTGACAGCGGATGGGCAAGGCAAAATGTTTTCATTCAGTCTGCGGGTATGGAAAAACTTGTGACGCAGAGGATTACGGCTTTTAGTGCTGGTCAGAGGATGGGACGGGCCGGTCGCGTGAGGGAGGGAAAATGCATCCGTCTGTGGAATGAGCATGAGAGATTGGTTCAGGAGGTTGCGCCTGAAATTCTTCGCTCCGATTTGGCTCCCCTTGTTCTTGAATGTGCGGCGTGGGGAAACATGGAGTGGGGCAGGGTTCAATTTTTGGACAATCCTTCCGAGGGTGCATGGAAATCTGCCGTGGGACTTCTGGAGATGCTTGGCTGCGTAAGGGACGGGAAAATCACGGAGCTTGGAAAAATCTGTCTTGGGATGGGGCTTCATCCGCGTCTTTCTTGTGTGGCTTTGAGCGGTGCGGGAAACGGTCATCTTGAGTTTTCCACAGGAATTGCAGTTGATTTTGCGATGAGAAATCCGCAGCAGGGTAAAATCCTTGAAAGATATAGAAAAAGCCTGATTTTAAGGGCTAAAAAGCTGCTTGAAACTCACCGTTTGGACACTGTTTTTCCACAAAAATTTACGGAGTTTTCCACAGCTTGTGCACTACTCTGTGGATATCCTGACCGCTTGGGTGTCCGGCAAAGTGACAATCCTGCAAAATACCAGTTTCCGTCGGGGAGAATGGCTCTGGTTGTGGAAAAGTGCCCCAGCTATCCGAAATACATTGTGGCCCCTGATGTGGACGCTGGTGAGACGCAGGGAAAAATTTTTTCATTTGAAGCTCTGGAGAACAATGTCGCCGAGGATTTTATCAGGTCACATTCGCGGGTTTTCAACGTGAGTGATTTTGAGGACAACGGATTTAAGCTCTGCAAAATTGAGTATACGGCATTTGGAAAAATCATTTTGAGTCAAAGGCGGCTTAAAGTGGAGGAGGGGGATTATGGGAGGGCCGTCTGCAACAGGGTTCGCTCGGAGGGACTTTCGTTTTTGCCTTTGAGCGATGGAGCGAAGGGATTTTTGAGGCGCGTTGATTTTTTCCTTGAGAATGTTGATTCCAAAAATGAGTCGGGACAAAGAATCAGATTGAGAAGAGATTCCCTTGAGTCATCCGTGGAGGAGTGGCTTTTGCCTTTTATTCCTGGAAATCAAAAAGTGTCCGGGGACGTGGTTTTTCATGCGCTTGAGTATTTTTTGGAAAGCGGGGAGATAAACCGAAATGTGCCCGGGGATTTTGTTTTGCCGAACGGAAAAAAGAGGAGGCTCACTTATGAAAAGCATGGTGAGAAAATCATTCCGGTTTTGGAAATCATCATACAGCAGATTTTCGGGTGTCTGGAAAGTCCCAAAATCATGGGTGTGCCAATCCTTTTCAAAATGCTTTCTCCTGCCCGCCGACCCTTGCAGATAACGAGCGATTTGGAAAACTTTTGGCAAAACACGTGGCCGGAACTTTGTTCGGAGATGAAAGGCCGCTACCCCAAGCACAACTGGGATTACCGGGTGGTGTCGGAGGATGGTTAGCTTGTGCATTTACGGACACCCCGAATTTCAGGATGCCCGCTTTTTGATTCGGATGTGGGTGATTTATCTCAGGGCTGTTTTCAGCACCTCAAGATTTTTCTTCATCGCGGAAAGATAATTTCTTCCACCCTTGATGTCTGACTCTGTGACTGACTGCAATGAGTCCATCTCAAGCACTTCCTGATTTTTTTCCTTTGTGTTTGAGATGATTGTCCTCGCAATCTTCTTGTCGCTCTTTTCAATGGTGAGAACTGATTTGAGTCCAAGCTCGTCAACCTTCTTTGAAAGGAAAGTGATTGTCTCAAAGCTCGCCTCGGATTCCGCGCTGCAACCGACAAATGCCGCGAAATAGGAAAGTCCGTAATCATCCACAAGATAGCGGAAGGGGAAACGGTCGCCGAAGAGCACGGTCTTTTTTGAGGAAGTTGCGACTGCCTTTTCATACTCCCTGTCCAAATCGGAAATCTGCTTTACGTAGGATGCCGCATTTGATTTGTAGACGCTTGAGTTTGCGGAATCAAGGCTCTGGATTTTTCCTGAAAGATGGTTCACAATCACCACGGCATTTTTGAGTGAAAGCCACACGTGCTCGTCGACCTCAACCTCATCCTCGTCATGGTGATGCGCGTCAGGATGATGTTCATGCTCAGTCTCTTCTCCCTGCATTCCTTCCACAACCTCTTCTTCCTTAACTTTGTCGCCAAGGACTTCCATCATGTTCACTACGACCATGTTTTTGTTCTTCGCGTTTGAAAGGACCTTCTCAACCCACTCATCACTCTCACCTCCGACATAGACCAGCATGTCGCAGCTTGAAATGGAAGCGATGTCCTTGACCGACGGCTGATAGCTGTGCAGGTCGGTTCCGTTTTTCTGGAGCAGGGTGACATTGAAGCCGGATGCCTTGCCGCCCAAAATGTTCATAACCCAGTCGTACTCAGGGTAGGTCACGCACACAATTGATTTTTTTGCCGCGAACGCACTTGCACCGCAAAGCATAAAAATGGATGCGAGCAATACTTTGAAAATCTTTTTCATCTTTTTCTCCTATTAGGCTCAATTTCGATTTTTATAAGTCCATGTCATTGCCGGACTTGATCCGGCAATCCTTTTAGCAGATTATCGGGTCAAGCCCGATAATGACAGGATTCTTAAAAAAACGACTGTCGCCTATTATATTTTCTACGCAAGACACTTTTCCAGTCTGGAAAGGATTTTCGCCTTGTCATAATTTTTGCCGATAAACACAATCTGATTCATCCTGTCACCATATTCAGCGTCCCAGGAATTCCTGAGCTCCTCGTCCTCCGCAAGGCACTCTTTCTGTGTCTTTTTGTCCAGAGCCGCCACCCAATATGCGATGGCCATTACGGAAGTGTTTCTACCCGCCTGCTCGAACAAAAGAACATCCTGAGGTCTTTCCTTGAACCAGATGTATCCCTTCGCTCGGATTATGTCCTTGGGGAAATCGTCGTTGATAAAATCAAGGAATTTTTTCTCGTCAAAGGGCTTTTTGTATTCGTAAGAAAAACTGGAGATTCCGTACTCGTCGGTCTCGCCCCTGTTTTCCTGTGAAAGCGAGTTGATTGCCTTTTGGATTGCCGATGAGGAATCCACCATCTCGTAATTGAATTTCTGCGTGGAGATGATTCGGTCAATGTCCACCTTTCCATGCTCCGTCTTGATGATTTCTGCCTTGGGCTGGAAGTCGCGGATAAGATTTATCACCTGCTCAATCTGCTCCTCATTCAGCAAGTCGATTTTGTTCAGGACGATTGTGTTGCAGAATTCCATCTGGTCAACAATCAGAGTTGTGACATCATTTGAAGAAAGATTGTTCTCGTCCTTAACGTCGTAGTCCTGCAGGTCCGTCATAAACTCGCGGTAGATTCTGTCTGCGTCCACAACCGTAACGATGTTTGAAAGATAGACGTTCGTGTCAGGATTGTCATCCTCGAAAGCAAGGAAAGACGCTGCGATGGCACCCGGATCACTGATTCCCGAAGCCTCCACGAAAACAGTCTCGATTGAGTCGTTGTCCGAAATCTGCTCCACCTGCTTGATGAACTCCTCGCGCAAAGTACAGCAAATGCATCCGTTCTGCATCTCGTACATTTCGCTCTGAGCCACGGCGGAACCATTCTTTTTTATAATTGAAGCGTCAATGTTGATGCTTCCCATGTCGTTCACGATAAGCGCGACCCTTCTTTTTTCTTGGCGAAGGATTTCGTTGAGCAGAGTCGTCTTACCGGAACCCAAATATCCCGTGATGAGAGTTACCGGTTTCTTTTCCATTTTTATTTCCCGTTCAAATTTGATTTTTTGCAAAGCGGCCCCAAGGATTTTTAACTTGAGGCGTTGAAAATTTGAATGGGGAATCTAGTCGTTCAGGCGGATTTTTTGCGAAACCAGAGTTGTGGACTCAAGAACTGATTTTGCGAATGTTACGGATTTATTTTTTTGTGTGGTTTTGAAAATGCGCTCGATGAAAAAAAGCGACAGGACAAAAGACAAAAGCTTCAGATTCTGCGCTGAGGTCTGAGTCACAAAGCAGATGGGGCAGTCTTCCCCGGAGCATTCATGGTGCATTTCATGGGCCGTAAAAAGCACGGTCGAGATTGTGAAGATGATTAGGAGAACCGAAAGCAGAAGGCGTGCTCTGTCTGAATTGATTTTGCGAAAGCTCATCTTCATGTCAATGCTCACCTTGCTTCCTGCATTTCTGGCAGATTCCGTTCAGCGACGAAAGGTTCAGGTTGATTTGCAGTCCCAAATCCTCCGAAAGCGATTTCAGATACTCGCTGGTTTTTTCATCCGAAAGATGGATTACCGATCCGCATTTGCAGCACTGGAAATGGATGTGCTCCTCGCAGTGATTTTCCTCCTCGGCTGTCTGGTAAACAAATCCGTCGGCGATGAGTGACTTGTGTTTTATGAGCTTGCCGTTTTCGGTCATCTTGTCCAGATTTCTGTAGACCGTCGTTTTGTTCACGCTCACACCGTGGGATGTCAAAAAATCAGAAAGCTCCCCGGCTGTAAATCCGCAGTCCATTTTCGTCTGGATGAATTGAGAAATCAAATCTGTTGTCTTAGTGTGATAGGACTTTTGCAACATAGTTGCAATTTACAACAAAGCGGATTTTTTGTCAAGGGACTTTTTGAATTTTTCCAGACGATTTTAGCCCATGGATTCTTTAAGCGAAAGCACGGCATTTTTACAGCAGTCGGGACACTCACAGAGCACCTTGTCCTCACCGATGCCCTTGAGTTTTTTGCAGATTGTGTCACCGCATTTTTCCTTGAAATTCAAAAGCATGGATTTTGCAATCTTCGCAGTTCCTTTTCCTTCCGAAAGAATTCCTGCGACCATGACGGCACCAATAAGAGCACCGCATGTGGATTCCATGCATCCCATTCCCACGGCAAATCCCGCGCTGAGTTTCATGTAATCATCCGGGGAAAGAGGCATCTTGTCCTCAAACGCCTTGAGCACCACCTGAGTACAGTTTCCCTGCCCGGTCGATTTCAAATCATAAGCCAAATCCGCTCTTTCGTCAAAGTTCAAATTTTCTTCCATGTGAATCTCCTTTATGCAAATCAAACTGAAGTGTGCAATTAAAAAATCTATTTATAAAAAGTAAGTCTTCATCAATCCCTTTCCTTTTACGTCGATTTCAATGTTCTCGGTGTAGGAAAAATGGTCGGCTGTCTGAACCCGGGTTGATTCCGTCACGTGGATTTTCATGGGAACTCCCGTGCTTTCCATTCGGCTTGCAACGTTAACGGTGTCGCCCCAGATGTCGTAAATGAATTTTGTTTTTCCAATGACTCCTGCAACAAGGGGACCTGAGTTCAATCCAAGCCTGATTTGAAGTTTGTATGGGGAAGCTTCGTTAAAGGCTCGGACATCGCTTAAAAGACCCTTCGCAAAGAGAACCATTTTTTCGGCGCCGTCATTCTTACTCTCCTGAGAAAGTCCTGCGGCTGCCATGTAGGAATCCCCAATCGTCTTGATTTTTTCAATGCCCTCGCGCTGTGCTCTTTCGTCGAACATGGAAAACATTTTGTTCAGCATGGTGACAACTTCTTCCGCGCTCATCTCTCCGCTGATTTTTGTGAATCCAACGATGTCTGTAAAAAGAACAGTTACGTTCGGATATTCCTTAGCCAAAGTGCGGTCCGGGTGAGCCGTAAGTTCTTTTGCAATCTCCTTGGGAAGGATGTTAATGAGAAGACTTTCTGAGCGGTTCTTTTCCGACTCAAGTTCTTTTGTGCGCTCCTTTACGGTGGTCTCAAGCTTTTTGTTTTCTTCCTCCACACGGATGAGTTTTCCTTCCAAAAGCGTGATTGTGGTCGCGATGATAAAAAGGGCGGAAAGCAGCACGATGAAAATATCAAAAAGGATATTCGACAGCGGCTTTAAAACGCTTGTGTATTTGAATTCGATTTTTTGTTTAAGCGGATTGTAATCATGCGGCGTGTACATGATGCATCCGAAACCGAGATTTTTCAGAGGTGTGATTCTGTAAAAATCAGTTCCATGGATATTTTCCTTGTCACCTTCCTGTGGTTTTTTGACGTTCAACGCATTGTTTGAAAGAGAAAAAGTTCCGTTCCAGGGGCCAGGATCCACAGAGCATTTTTCCGGGACAGAAATTGAAAAACTCCAGTCCGTGATGACAGTGCTTTTCATGTTGTTGAAAATGATTCCGTCGTATTGAGCTCCTGTTCTGAAAGGATCACCTTCGTCAACCCAGTGTTTTTCCGCATTCCGTACAAAGGTCACACAGACTGATTTTGAGCTGTCGTTTTCCGAATAGGGATTTTCGAGTGTCAGGGTCTTTTCAGGAAGGGACAGTCCTGTGATTGAGATGAGTGTCAGAATCAAAAGGACTCCTCCAAGACTCACGGAGAGTGTCTGCCAAAAATGATTTCTTGCGACTCTTTTTTGCTTTTCCGGCGCTGTGTTTTTTATTTTGTAGATTGGACTTAAAATTGTGTCTGCGCGTTCACCGGAATAAAACTCAAGCTCCATCAGTTTAATGGAAGTGAAAAAAAGGTGCAGTGCTCCGATTCCAAGAGAAATGTTTATCCAGGAAAATCCATAGACTAAAAGAATCAAGATTACGCCCATCAGAGGAAAAAAGAAATAAATCAAAAGGGAAACGAAGACGTTTGTCTGAAGCTTTTTTTTGTTCTGTAAAAGCATTGTGAGTGTGATAAGAGCCGGCAAAAGTCCGAGACCGATGCTCAGTGGATAAAACGTGTTCCGGTGGTAGATGTTGTTTTCGTCAAAATAATAGAACAAACCCGTGAACTGGCTGATTATGGTAAGGATGATTCCGACAATGCAGAAAAAAAGGACGATGAAAAGCTGGGGTGGAATTCCGTCTTTTAATGCTGATTTCGGACTCAGGATAAGTGAGAAATTCAGACGTGACTGTTTTATGAACTCACAGACATAAAAGCAAAAGAAAAATGACGCTGAAAAATTGCAGATGAAAACAAGGAAATTGCTCAGACGCACCAAGTAGAAACCGGTCGTGCTTGTGTTTCCGCGGTAAATGTAGGCCAACGCATCAAAAAAGAGCAAAAAGCCGGTGAAGAATTCTATGAAGATGAGTGTTCGTCTTCCGTTTTGTTTTATCGTGTGTCCCGAGCACAAAAAAATCCCAGTCTGAAAACAAAAGAAGGCGAGAAAAATGAGTGTGACAATGCTGATGGTTCTTGTAAAATCTGTCATTTGATTTTCCTGCGTTATGATTCTAGGGAAACTCGAAAAACTTCTGATTGAGGTCGCATTTTCAGAGTTACCTCTATTGTGACATTATACCAGTAATTGAATAAAATTTAAAGGAAAAAATGGCAGAAGATATAAATGGAAAAGAGAATCTCTTTAGCAGTATGCTTTCTTCCATCATGAATGCAGATACGGTTGATGGCAATCTGCAAAATCCATTCGGGGATTATTGGGTCAGTCCGAATAAGGATGAGTATTTTCTTGAAATCAATGTCCCTGATGATTATAGGGAAAATAAAGTTCTTGAGCCAGACACTTTTGTAAATCTGAATGAAGACCTTTATCAGATGCACAAGATGGACGATTACAACCTTAATTATGGTGAAGTCCCTTCCGTCAACAAGAATGAATTTACAAGCTTTTCCTCTTGAAGATTGCTTTATCGACATTGAATTTGACGAGAAGCTTATAGAATCTCTTTCTGAAAATGTATCAGAAGAAGAATTGATTAAGGTATTAAATCCAATAGCATAAGAAAAAGAGTGGAACCAATTACTACAGAAAATGATGGAGACCTGAAAGAAATCTACCCGCATCTGGTTCAGTGCAAAGATTTGGAACGACTCACGGGACAGATTCTGAATATTGTGTCGAAACAGTTGAGTTAAATAGTATTTTGAAATTAAAAAACGGTGCAAAGCGTAATTTCGGCTTGCGTTTTATGTCGTTTTAATTTATGTTTTATATGAGGTTTAATATGTCAACAAAAGAGAATTGGGAAAATCAGCTTCCGTACATTGGAGATTATGAACTTGGAATCCACAAAAGTCCTGCAAAAAAACTTTCGGAGATTCTTTCGCTCTGTACAGTCGAACAGCTGAAGTATTATTTTTACAACTATAATATCGATGAGACGGGGCTTCCTTCTAAAAAAGAGGAGCTTGCGGAAGCGGCGGAAAAACTTATCACGGAAAACTGCGCGAATCATTTAATCTATGATGAAGAAATCACTTTTGATTTTTATCAGCAGTATTTAAATTGCAGGGATGGCGAAACCGGTATTTGCGTTGCGGGTCTTTGCGAGCCGAAGATGAAAGAATGTGATGATAAGTCTGAAATCCTCATGTACATATTGAAATCTGGGAATGTAAAAAGATTTTTGAATAAAGGTCTTTTGTTCAAGTTCGATTCAGAAAATGGGGAAGAAACATTTGTCATTGCAGATGAAGTTTACGAAAAAGTTACAGGGCTCATTCAAAAAGACGGGACACACCCTTTTGGCTCAATGCATGAATGCAAGGAATTTGCCGATATGCTGCTTTCAATATATGGGGTTTTAACCGTTCGGGATTTTAAAACTCTTTGGGAAAGTGCTTATCCAAAATTTCCAATGTCAAGGGAAGAAATCATTGAGTTCATGCGTGCTTCCTCAAAGGATGATTTTGCATACAATTTTTATGAAGGCAAAAGCATAATTTCTCATATTGTTCTCAATGAAAATCAGGCACAGGAAATTTTGGATGCAAGGGCGAACCATACGCTCTTTGTTCCTTCACGGGAAAATCTGTTGGACTGGTTTGAAGATTCCAGAAATCCCGACACCACGGATGCATTTGATTCTCACGGCAAGTTTGAGTCCGAGTATAAAAATCCTTATTTTATCAGGATGAAAAACTTTCTAGAAAAGACAAGAAAAGAATACGAAGATTCAGAGGATATTCTTACAGACATTATGTTTTACATCAAAGACGGATTTATGATGACTCAGGTGGTTAACATATTGAATGAAGATTATGAACTTACGGAGGAACTTTCAACAAGGGAGGCTCAGGAGTTCTTCAAAATCTATCAGGAACTCAATAATTCAACGCATTTGTGGGTAAATTACGGCTCAACTCCAAATGACTTGTTCGATCAAAAGGCTCCTGACTTGCGCTATTTTTCCCCGCAAGCGTCCTTTGGGCAAAATCAAAGTTTGCCTGACATAGTTACTTTCCCCAAAGTCGGCAGAAATGAACCCTGTCCATGCGGCAGCGGAAAGAAATACAAGCACTGCCACGGAAAATAAACAATGGCCTGACTGATGGATAGTGATATGGGTATGAAAGTGCGGTATAGCGGGAGGAGGAGATAAAGCTATGAATCAAAAAACAGATTTTGAGAATTGGTTGTATAATGGAGGTACAACTTCAGATAGCCCAGGTTATATTAATCATGCAGTACAAGTTTTGGATTCTTGGTTGGATGAAAAACTCCCGGACAAGAATATTGGAAATTTATTTCGTTATACTGATTATAATTCGTATTCCAAAGAATTGGAAAGGATAAAACAGTTGCCAGATTTTGATATAGTGAATAAAAGCGATCAAAATGGACGGACAAAAGCTGCATTAAACAAATACAAAGAATTTTTATTGCAGAAAAACAATGGAAAGAAATTCGAGCAAAAAACTTTTCAGAAGGTTACTATGAAAGAACAAATTGAACAATACAAAAATCTACTGCTGAACACCCACAACCTAATCCTCCACGGAGCACCAGGAACAGGAAAGACGCACCTTGCCCGAGATATTGCAGAGGCAATGGGATGCTCTGATAACGAGATTGGCTTTGTGCAGTTTCACCCAAGCTACGACTACACGGATTTTGTTGAGGGCTTGCGGCCTGTAAACGACGGTGGCAGTGGGCAGATTGTTTTTGAGCGCAAGGACGGTGTGTTCAAGGAATTTTGCAAAAAAGCTATATTCCAAGATTTGAGGAAGTCTCTTCCTGTAACAAAAGTAAAAGATTCTTCATTTGATATTGTATATAAAAGTTTGCTCGATGATGTAAAATCTGGAAAAATAACATCTTATAAAACGGCACGAGGATCTTATCCATTGAGATTAAAAGAAGATGGTCGGTTGCTTTATAGGGAAAATTCTCCTCGCACAGAGTCAGAAGAAAATATGAAATTGATGTATGATTATTTTCTGAATAAACGTATTTACGATTTGTCAAATTATGATAGAGATAAATATTGGAGTTTGATTTCTGAATTAACAAATGGACATACAAAAACAATCGATTATCCTGAATATGGTTGGACTTTACAAGTTTTATTAGATAGGGCAAAAAAATTCGAAAGCGAAAAACAAAATGATTGTGAAGTAGTAGAAGTTCAAACTTTAGCGGATAACAACACCTCATTTGTCTTCATCATCGATGAAATCAACCGAGGAGAGATGAGCAAGATTTTCGGTGAATTGTTTTTCTCCATTGACCCTGGATATCGTGGAAAAGATGGTTTGATTAAAACACAGTATCAAAACCTGATAACCGAAAGCAATGTATTTTACGACGGATTCTATGTCCCCGAAAACGTCTACATAATCGGCACGATGAACGACATTGACCGCAACGTTGAGAGCATGGACTTTGCTTTCCGCAGACG
>ODAI010671324.1_pt1 | contig 11140 bp, 12 predicted proteins | sample 1539321 | NCBI WGS metagenome assembly ODAI01 (sample SAMN02144231, study PRJEB22623) | gut metagenome | biome: sheep rumen | host: Ovis aries | place: New Zealand | reverse complement strand
TTGCAAGAATGGTATCGTATTGTTCAAAAAGCAAATGAATATATAACGAAAGCTGAACCTTGGAAAAAATGGAAAGAGGATTCTACAAAAGAAGAAGCAATAAAAGATTTACAACTTTTATTATATGTTATTAAAAATTTAACAATATTATCTTCTCCAATATTAACTAATGGATTTGAAAAACTTAAGGGTATCCTATGAATAGAAGAATTAAATAGTATTGATACCTCAAAAAATATGGATGCTAAAGTAATTGAAAATGCATTTAAGTTAAAGGAGTTTAAGGTTAAACTCTCTCCAGAAATTTTGTATCAAAGAATAGAAGATTAATATAGAAAGGCTCATTTCAAGTGAGTCTTTTTTAAAATAGAATGGCTCCTCAAACTCACACCCAAATATGAACAGCTAATAAAAATAGAATTCCAACAATAATAAAAAATAGTAGGAACAAGAAAAACTTCATACTTTTTGAATGCTGAAAATTATATTTTTTTCGATTTTTCTGTATCTCTACATCTTTCTTATCGAGTCTTTTAACAAGTTTATTGTAAGTCTTCTCATTAATCCCTCATTCTTTTAGTGATTCTTTAAGAAAATATCTTTCTTCTGAAAAAATTGTTTGTTGCTTATCCATTATGCTAAAACTTTTCATAAATACAGTTAAGATATATTATTTTAATCTCTTTTTTCAATCATTAACAAAAAGTTATAAAATTTGCAAAATATAGAATTTTTATTAAAATTAAATAACGAATTTATTATTTTATTCATCATAAATAAAAACCAAAATGGAAAAAGAAAATTACGAGGTATATCAAAAAGATCCAAAGAAGTATGTGGCATATCTTAATGAGCTGATGCTTGAAAAAAATGCAACAGATATGTATTTGACATATAATGAACCTCCTACAATGAGAATTATGGAAGAAGTTAATAGAGAGAAAGACTTGCCAAAGTTGGATGATGAAATGTTAAATAAAATTGCATTGGCTATGATGAATAAAACAGGGCTTGATTACTTTGAAAAATATTGAGCACTAGATCTTTGAGTTTGATTTAAATGAAGAAGATATAGAGTAAATATTTCAAGACAAAGAGGTCATGTAATGATAGTTTCAAGATTGTTGAGGAATACAATCCCTACATTAGATGCTCTTGCGTTGCCTCCTATCTTCAGACAATTAGCTCATAGAGAAAATGGTATAGTATTCTTAGCATGACCAACTTGATCATGAAAATCAACAACTCTAGCAGCTGTTATTGAAGAGATTAATACTTCTAAAAAGAAACATATTCTAACAATAGAAGATCCGATTGAATATATTTTCGAAGCTAAAGAAAGTATTATAGATCAAAAGGAATTAGGAAAAGACGTTGCTTCTTTCTCAGATGCCATGAAGTATGCATTAAGACAAAGACCTGATGTAATTCTCTTTTGAGAAATCAGAGACTTGGAGAGTATTAGAAATGCTATTCTGCTTTCAGAAACAGGACACTTGGTATTAACAACTGTCCATGCAAGATCTTCAGAGCAGGCTTTGAATAAAATTATTTGATCATTCCCTTCTGAGGAACAAAGTCATATCAGAACTCAATTATCTGAAAACATGGCGGCAATTGTTGTACAAAAATTGTTAAAGAGAATAGATAAACCAGGATTAGTTTTATGACAAGAAATTCTTATTAATACAACAGCTGTAACAAATATTATTAGAGAAAATAAATTGAATCAATTGAAAAGTGTAATGTATACAAGTAGAGTTTCATGATGAATGCAACTTATGGAAGAAAGTCTATTAAGTCTTTTTGAATCTAAAAAGATTAGTCTTGAACAGGCTTTGGAAGCAGCAAACGATCCTTCTTATATTAAGAGAGAATTAATAAATAAGGGATACCTTAGATAATTATTGAAAAACTATTAAGTTATACGCTACCTTCGGGTAGCTTTTTTTGTTTTTATTAGTCATAGAATTCTAAAAGTGAAATCTTTGAGATAAAATATGATAAAAGTTTTAATTTTGATGGCTGATTTTTGACTTTTTTGAAAAAATTTTGTATAATTGTAGTGAAGACTTTTTATTTATATTTAAATAAGCATGGGAATTGCTGAAGAAAATAATGGAGCAATCTGAGAAGAATCATTGGCTAATCAACTATCTGAAAGCTCTTCTTGAGGAGATTATCCATCATTTGATCAAGAACCTACAAATACAGAAAATTCTGCACCTATTTCTGATGTTATGCAAGAATGATCTACTGATCAACAACTATTGTCTGAACCACAACCAACAGATTGAATTGACGCAATACAACAGAATATGTGACCAATGAAGATAACAGAGGAGGCGTTAGAATCAATGAAAGAACAAGAAATGGCAGAACAAGAAGCTGCAGCAGATCAGTCTCTTGGTTCTAATCTTACAGAAACTCCGATAACAAATGAAGAATCATATGATTATGATAATACTGCATCACTTCAAGATTCTAGTTTAATGGATGATTGAAGTCCATTATGAGACTATGGATATTGAGACAGTAAGGTAGTAATTAAGAGATATAACACTTGATTTGTTTGGTCAGTGCTATGAATGATAGTTTTTGGATGATTAGCTTATTTGTCATACTTATTTTACCAATATCTTGAATATAAATCATTACCAGTAATCCCAAGTGACAGAGAAGAAACAGTAACAATGGTTTCAAATAACTATGATGATTATGGACAAAAACTATGATTATTTAATCTTGAAACATATAAGGTAATCTATCTTGAAAATGAGATAAATAAAGTTGATGATTTGTTGAATGATTCAACATTGAACTTTAACCAGAAAAAAGATGACCTTCAAAGGTCTTTGCTAAGATTATGAAATGAAATTATTAGAATCAAAGGTGAAACTAAAGTTTTAAGAGAGAAGATGAACAAAGAATGATTCTTCCCTCAAGAATTAGTTTGAATACTTGAAGCTGATAATGCAATTAGTTCAATACAAAGAAGTCTTATTTCACTAGAGGTTGTAAAATTCTCAAGTGCATTAAGAGTGTTCTCTTTGATGGATGATATTGTAAAAGAGATAGCAGATAACTTTGATTTTACAAGAACAAATGTAAGAGAAAGATTAGAAGAATTAATAGATAGATGAGAACAAGATGTAGAATACTATCTTAATGTCTGTTATAATAATCCATATGAACCAGAAGAATGTACAAATATTAACGACTTTGATAAATATTATAAGACAATTAAAGATGAGGAAGATTTTGATACAGATTTCTTTAAGAAGTTAATGAAGTACATAAATAATCAAATAGAATATAATGAGATGCCTAGTTTCTCAATAACATTTAACAGCTTTGATTGAAAGAGTAATAGTATTACATTCTCAGTTGAAGTTAATACTACAATTGAAGATGAAACAGCATTGATTCAACAGTGAATAAAGAGTCCACATATATTTATTATCTCAGAACTTATTAAATTACTAAAACAATCTACATTTATTGTTTGAAAGGCAATTGATGCAAGAAATGTTAAAGTAGTACCAAAGGTGATAAATGTAGCATGAAGACAATTTAATGTTCAAAATTCAGTAAATACTTATACGTTACCAATCCAAAAAACAACAGAAAGAGAAATCTTCGACTTTATTGAAACATACTTAATAGATCTTCAAGAAACAGGATTTGATATGACGGGTTTCTTGATGTCAGGATTTGATATGTCATGATTTATGATGTCGTGATTAAATATGACGGGATTCGATATGACTTGAGATATGCTTTCATGAGATGTTTTAACATGAAGTGTTTTAACTTGAGAAACATTTACATGAGAAACATTAACTTGAGATATTGAATATACATGATGAATGATTGATGAATTAACTTGAGATGATACAGTTGTAGAAGTTGTATATAGTTGAGAAGTTGATGAACAAGCATGATTTATATCAGATGAACAGCTATAAAATTAATCCTTTATATATTGACCTATAAACAAAATGGATGAAGAAAAAAGAGATCAGTCACTTTCAGACCAAGTAAAGAACATGTGGGGTAAAATTGCATGAGCACTTTGAAAGTGATGAGAGAATAAAAAAGAGTTTACATTTTGAGTAAGTAAAGAAGCTTACATGATTGCTTTACTTCTCTTTATTGTATCCATTTGAGCTTTTGTTTTGTCTGCATATTATACATGGCAAAAGAATGAAGAGCTTAATGCTAGAGCTTGGGAATTAAAAGAATTAAGTAATTATAATCTTCCTGAATTCTCAAAAGAAATGAGTACTGAAGGTGTTGATCTACCAACAAATGTTCAATGAATGGTTGATTTGTATGATAAATCAGTACAGGATAAGAAAAGAATCGAAGGAGAGCTAAACTTTAAGACAAGTATTTATAATGAATTCTTAAGAAATTTCTTATTGCCATCATTAAATATATGGAAAAATCCATATACAAAAGAAATTGATATAACAATGATGTGAAAGAAATATCTAGATTTAAACCCTTATCAAGATATCTCATTACTATCTCAATGGAGTTCTATTATTAGAGATAGTTGAAAAGAAGTATGATTAAATGAAGTAACAGATATGAAAATATGAGATATTATAGAGGATAAGACATGACACTTTAAAATCCCTATTACGGTATCATTTACTTCAAATTCAAAAAGAGCATTCCTTCTTTTAGTAGATAAATTATCATTAACATCAAATATTAGTAATATCTGATTATTAAATGACTTTTTGTATTATCTCTTCAATACAATTAGAGAATTAAAAGAAGATGAGATCCAAGCAATATTAGAGGAATTCAATGAGAATGATTCTACAAAAATGGAAAAGTGAGAAGATATGGATGATAAATATTTCGAAAATATGATTATATCTCGTTATCTCTATAATTGGATTTTATGAGATGATGAGGAACCATGTCGTTTAATTGACGAAGAAGTAATCGATGCAACAGTAAAAAAGAGTATTGTTTGTAATGATAAGGATTCTGAAATCTGTTACTTCGATTTTAGAGATAAATATAGAAATATCCCAGAATTGGCATATTCAATTTGAATTGAGTCTGTGGTTAATAAACCATTGGCATTGAAGAGATTTATACAAGATCTTCCTCCGTTGATAGCTATCGAATCATTTACTTTTGATAAACAAAAATCAAATAATGCTTTATCTTTAGTATCAAATACAGAGTATGTAGGTCAAGTTAATTTCAATATTTATGGTAGATGAATTACAGAAGGAGAAATAAATGAAATAACTAAAAAATTAGCAGAGGATTGTTTCTGATCTTGAACTACAAATGATCTAGAATTAAAGAGTGTCCTTGCTCCAGTTCAAGCAGCAATAGAACAAATTGATGAATTATGACAAAATAGTGTAGGTAGAATGTCAAATCTTATTGAGTTAAGAGAAATATTAAATGAAGATTCTAAGAAGTATTGAAACTTATCTCCATATAATAAGATGATTAGAAAATTTGAGTACTATAGAATGCTTAAGAATATCTGAGGTATCTGTGAGTAATTAAGATTAAATAACAAAAAATAGAGACTAATGTCTCTATTTTTTTATGAATAATATTCTTTCATTAGAAAGGAAGATCATCTCCTCCAGCTGCTTCTCAAGCAGACTTTTCAATTCTCCAGCAAGTGATGCTGTTAAACCATCTTCCTGGTTGATTCTTTGATTCATTAGCTCTAGCGTTCAAATGAACTGTTATCAAATCTCCAGTATTTACATCAGCTAATAGATTAATCTTGTCTCTAAAAAAATCTACAGCGATAGATCCTTTATATTCTCTATCTGTGTTTTCTTCTAAAACGATAGTTTGTTTTTCGACACCTTCTCCTATTGTCTCTTTAGGTCCGATAAACTTAACAAATCCTTGATACTGCATACTATTAAGTGTAATGAATAAAATAAAGCAATAAACTTTATGCTAAAATATTGTTTTGAAAAGTAAATACAAGAGAAAATTAAAAAAGAGGGGCGTCTGAGTTAATATTTATGAAACATTTGGCTCAATCATGTAGTTGGCCTCTAATTTTTCTACTTCATCTAAGTTTAGAGAATCGAGATTAATATGATATTCTCATTTGAAAGTTAGAAAAATATTTCAGTTATTATAAATATAGTGTAGTTTATTATCATAATCTCAAAAATAGTTTTCATCATAAACTTGATCAAGGAATACTTCTCAATATTCATTTCAAACAGAATCTATTTCAGACTTTTTAATCATTTTAACTAGCTCATTATTAGCAATATCTCGAACCCAAACATTAGATTTCTGTCAAATATACAAAATTCAATAACGTGGTATCCATCAATTTTTATGAAAATAAGAATAGAGCAGAGGTTTTGAAATTGAATAAAATTTAATTTGATCGTTTTTTAATGTTTTCAATAAGTTTAAAGCAAGTGTTCCGACTCTCAAATTTGTAAATCATCCAGGTCCATTTAAAACAATATATTCATCAAAACTATACTTTTTATCAAGTTCTATAAGAGATTTTCCAATCTCATTCTCAACTCAGTTCCTATCCAAAAAAACAGTTCCATCAGGAGTGGAAATTGCTATTTTATCTGAAGAAATATCAATAAAAGCTTTCATAATATTAATTTTCAAATATAAACTATTCAAACATCCTTTGTAAGTCCTCATCTCTAATCATTTTAGGATTCCACATAGGATCGAATGTGGTTTCTACTTCGACTTCATAATCAGGAGCAGGAATAAGTGCTGCATTTTTTACGCTCTCTAAAAGAAAATCTGCCATAGGGCATACAGGAGTTGTAAAAGTCATAACTATTTTAATTTTCTTTTCTTCTTCGTTAATATCTATAGAATAGATGAGACCAAGAGTATAAATATCTACGACAGGGAAATCTGGATCGTAAACTGTTTGTAATGAAACCTCTATATTATGATAAAGTTCTTTCATTATCTTTTCTTAAAGGATCTGTAAAAATAGCATATTGCATAGCAATGAAGAGAATTAAGCAAAGAATTCAAATCCATTTTGTCCATAATTCAGCAACGAGTAATAATACATTTATTAAACAGAAAAGTCAGAAAAGAAATGATGTTTTATAAGCATCTTTCTTCATTCTTTCATTTGATACTTTAGTAATAAAGAGCCATTGTGCTCGATAAAAAACGAAATAGCTCAAGCCCCAAAGCAACAAGAAAACTCAGATTAATCAGAGAGTTAACGCTATTGCTAAATCATCTTTTGGACTAATCATTGTGAAATCAATTACAAGCAATATAATTCAAAAAATGGTTTTTATTAGAGATGCACTTGCATAAATTCAAAAATTCTTCATATGTGATAAGGTTTAAGAAATCTTAAATATTAACAGTTACTTCTTCATGTTCTAATTCTTGATTCTCTTGCTCTAGAAGTGTCTCTGTATCTAGTTCTGCACGAGAAGGAAGATAGAATGGATTAGCTCAATTTTCATAAATCTTTCCATAAATAATATCCCAAATACCTTGTCATAAAATCATAAGAGGAAATGATAGTAATGGAGTTAATAGCATTAATGTTTTTGCTCAATCAGTGTTAACATTACTCTGTAATGATGGAGCCAACATTCAAGATAATGCCATAATGGAAATACAAAATCATAAACAACATCCCATTAAAGACGATGCAGAATAATTTGGGTTTACTACAAATTCTATTTGACAAGATGAAACAAAAGTAGCCAAACAAACATAAAGTACAAACACAACAATAGAAGCATTAGGTAAATCTTTAAACATCAAGAAAACAACAGCAATACCAATTGCAAGAATTCCATTAGTAAGAAGCAAAAGTCCTACAGTTTTCCCAATATCGCTATATTTTCAAGAGAAAAAGAACGTATAAATAACCATTAATACAAGATTTCAACCAAAAGCAATTACAAATCATAGAATTAAGTTAACAATCCATGAAAACTGGTTCTCAGTAGCAATAAATCCTAATCAAGATGATGTTACTTCTCAGCTTCATCACATTAATGTACCTAAGATTCAAGCAAGTGTAAAGTAAACTACAGCCATAAGAGCTCAAACAACAAGTCCAATACCTATTTTTCATAAAAGAGCCCATCATCAAATCGTACTAGGGGCATTTACTAAACGGTCTAATTGTTTTCTTTGTTCACTAGCAATCTTATTCGGATTAATAGGCGCCATACCTCAGTCAATTCATGGAATCACAAATGAAACAGAAGATGCTTGATTCAAATTTTCCATTACAAATATATTTATGATAAAAGTTTATAATTAATTGATATTTACTGTTGAGAGTTCCTTAACAAAAGTTTTTACATTTGAAGAGTCTTCGCTTGTATAAGATAACATTACAACAACTTGATTCTTTAGTTCAATAAACTCCTGTGCAGCATAGAGTTCTTTTGAAGAATCTTTTATTTTATATGTTTTTAAAATAGCTTGATATTCTCATATTGTCTTTTTTTCAGATTTTTCATCTGATAGTGTAAAGTCTCAAAGATCTTTAAGCTGATTTATGGAGGATTGAACATATGATGAAAGTCATATATTCTGTCCCCTTAGATTTTCATAATCATATGCAATAATTAAACTATCAAGTATCGCATTCTCATCATTAGATATCTCCTGGAACATTAAATCTCAATTGTCTTCATCAAAGGTCGTGACTTGCATCTCAACTTTTAGATTTGGTGTCCATTTAATATCTCAAGATTCGATATCTAATTTGTAAGTTTTTCAACATCATGCTAAGAGTAACATGATAGAAAAAATTGATAGTGAAAGATATTTTTTCATTATAAAATGATATAACAAAGAGCTAAAATGATTCAAACTACTACTCAAATAATAAAAGATTTGTTTAGTATAGCTTGTTCTACAGATAAATCATAAGTAGATGGATTCTTTCATTGCCAAATGATGGCTATAAGGTTACCAATCATCAAACCACAGAATACTAAATAACCAGGCATAGCTATCTCTTTTACTACTCAAAATGCTCCTTCTCAGAGAATAATATCTCATCTAACAAGAAGAACTCACATAATAATAGTAAAGATATAGAAAAATCATCTTAACACTTGAAATAATACGGCCATATTCAAGTATAGAAAGTAAATTAAATAAAAGATATGATTTTATAAGGGAAAATCAAGTTTTAATTATTTGCTAAAAACAATTTGATAAGTTTAAGTAAATTACTATATTCTAGACTAATAATTTTAATTAATATGACAAATATATGGCAGAACTTCGTCCTAGTGGATTTCCTGAATATAGTCCATCTCAACAGTTAATTTTTGATAAATTGAAATGAATTATTGAGAAAAATTATCAATCTTTTTGATATACTCATATTCAGACCCCTGCTGTAGAAAGAAATTCTGTCCTTCTATCAAAAAATTGAGAAGAAACAGGGAAACAAATCTTTTGATTATACTGAATGGCTCAATGAAAAGATGATTTAAAAGAATACTGACTTCATTTTGACCTAACAGTTCCATTTGCAAGATATACATTAGATTGGGAAAATCAGTTAGCATTTCCTTTCAAAAGATATCAAATTCAACCAGTTTGGAGAGGGGAGAGAGCTCAAAAATGAAGATACAGAGAATTCTATCAATGTGATATTGATGTAATTTGGAAATGAGAAAAAAAGTATCTTTATTATGATGCAGAAATTATAGCAACGCTTTGAAAAACATTAGAAGATATATTTAATTCTTGTGAAATTAATGATATCCCCGTTTTCCATATTAGTAATAAAAAATTAATTAAGTCTTTCTTGTGAAGTATAACTTCGGATGAAGAACAAGCACAAAAGATTTCTAATCTTATAGATAAAATAAATAAGATATGAGAGGATAATTTTAGGGCTACATTGAAAGATGATTTATGAATTTCAGATGAAATAATAAGTAAAATATTCTCTTTTATAAATTATAAATCAAATTCAGTTGAAGAGCTTGATTCTTTGAAAAGTCTTTGTTGAGTTGATGAGTATCAAAACGGAGTAGAAGAGTTGAAAGAGGTCCTATGATGTCTTTCACATTTAAAAGATTCAATGTGACTTTCTTTTGAGTGGGCTGTAGATCTAAAAATTATAAGAGGACTTGATTATTATACAGGAACTATTTTTGAAGCTAATTTTAAATCTGATGAATGACTTTGATCAATATGCTGATGATGAAGATATGAAAATTTAACATGATATATAGATCCTAAGAAAAATGATTATTGTTGAGTAGGATGAAGTATTGGAATAAGTAGAATTTTATGAAAGATTTTTGATGAAAAAGAATCATCAAAGTGAACTATAGCGGATTATTTGTTCCTTAATTTTGAGGATACATTTATGGATGTAATAAATTTATCTGCTAATTTTATAAAAGATTGAAAGTCTGTTGAAATATATCCTGAATCAGAAAAATTATGAAAACAGTTCTGATATGCAGATAAAAAATGAATACCATATGTTATAGTATATTGAGCATGAGAAAAAGAACAAGGAATATATAAAATTAAAGACATGAAAACAGGAGAAGAAAAACAAGTTAAAATAGGGAAATAAATGTTGTATTACGTACGATAGATATAAAGTGAAAATGTCAAGTATTGATTTTAATTTTTGCTTGCGAAACAAACTGGGATTTTTATTATAGGTCATGAAAAGGAAATAAATTTCTAATTTTTCTTTTATTATTAAGATTAGTTTCATGGACGAAAAAGAATTACAAGAAAACCAAGGATCTGAAAGTGAAAACAATGAATCTAATGAATCATCTAATTCATCAGAGTCACAAGCTTCAGATAATCAACAGGAATTCTCTTATGTTCCAACAGGTGAGAAAAATTTAATAACAAACTCTGTTGAAAAAGAGATTACACAGTCATATATCGATTATGCGATGTCTGTTATTATTTCTCGTGCACTCCCAGATACAAGAGATTGATTTAAACCAGTGTTAAGAAGAATTCTCTTCTGAATGGCTTGAATGAATAACTTTTATAGAGAAAAACATAAAAAATCAGCAAGAATCGTTTGAGAAGTAATGTGAAAATACCATCCACATGGTGATTCTTCAATATATGAAGCAATGGTTAGACTTGCTCA
>ODAI014714876.1_pt1 | contig 11141 bp, 9 predicted proteins | sample 1539321 | NCBI WGS metagenome assembly ODAI01 (sample SAMN02144231, study PRJEB22623) | gut metagenome | biome: sheep rumen | host: Ovis aries | place: New Zealand | reverse complement strand
TTCTTTCGGAAACCGAGCCGTCAAGATGCAGGTGATATTCCGATCTGGCATTTTTATTAAGAATCATATCAACCTCAAAACATCAAACAAATCTAAACCGCAGCCACGAAACTCTTAACAAGCTCTCTGAACTGCTTTCCGACCCTGTCCGCCGTTTCCTTTACCTCCTCATGTGATAAAGGCTTATCCGAAATGCCAGTTGCCATATTGGTAATACAGCTTATGCCGGCAACCTTTATTTTCATATGGTTCAGGGCCATTGCCTCGCATGCAGTGCTCATTCCGACTGCATCGGCACCGAGCATTGAAAACATCCTTACCTCAGCCGGGGTTTCATAATTCGGACCCGAGGTCTGAAGATAAATTCCGTCCCCTAAATCGATATCAAGTTTTTCCGCACATTCATGCAGAGTTCTGATCAGCTCTTTATTGTAGACACAGCTCATATCGGGAAATCTTTCGCCGAGTATATCATTCGGTCCGATGAGAGGCGAAGGAACAAAGTTTGAAATATGGTCATTTATGCACATCAGGGTTCCCGGTCTGAAGCTTTTGTTGAGTCCGCCGGCGGCATTAGTAAGAAGTATTGTGTCGGCGCCCAAAAGTCCCATGACCCTTACGGGCATGACAACCTGTTCCATTGAATAGCCTTCATAGTAATGCACTCTGCCGCTCATAAGAACAACAGGCTTTCCCTCAAGATATCCGAAAATATATTCACCCTTATGGCCGTCAACCGTTGACTTCGGAAAACTTTTGATCGAGGTGTACGGAATCGCCTCGGCTATGTCAACCTCTTCAATCAGTCCGCCGAGTCCCGAGCCCAGTACTATACCCATTTCAGGCCGGAAATCTGTCATTTTGCGGATTTCGCTCAATACGCCGAATAATTTTCTTGAAACCTCAAAAAATCCCGAGATTTCCTTATACGCAAGGTCGGCTCCCCTGCCGCCTTCAAGTTTCTGCAGAAATGTTTTTAAATTATCCATAAGCACCCCGTTTGATTTTTTACCACGGAAATCAGTAAGACATCGCCACCATAAGCGCAGGGAAGAACTGTTTCTTTCTCGAAACTATTCCCTCAAGCACGGCAACATTATTTTCAACCTTTATGCCGAAGGCTTCCTCAAGCAGTGCCTTTGCCCTGTCTCCCGCAAATAGAACCCTCGTTGTCGTCTTCTTAATGTCGGTAAGAAGGAAAAACAGAAGGTCTACGCCCCAGTTATTGTTGTAATTTTTGATATATTCCTTGATTTTGTTTTCTATGTCGCCAAGCTCGGATTCGCTGACCGAATTGATCTGTCCGACACCGAGCGTGGTATCGTCAACTGTAAATTTTTTATAGTCCTGATAAAAGATTTCTTCGGCACTTCTGTGATGAAGCATTGAGCCGGCAACAAACATTTTGTCGGCATACTCGTCAATGTCTATTCCGGCAATTTTTGCAAGCTCCTTTGCCGCATCGATATCGGTCTCGGTGCAGGCCGGCGATTTAAAAGGGAGGGAATCGCTGATTATTGCGGAAACTAAAAGCCCTGCAATCTTCTTTTCGATTTCAACATTGTTTTCTTTATAGATTTTGTAAATTATCGTTGCAGTACATCCGAGCGGCTGGTTTCTGAAAACCATGGGGGCAAAGGTAGTGATCGTACCGAGCCTGTGGTGATCGATTATCTCGATTATCTCCGCATCCTCAATGCCGTCAACCGCCTGGTCCTTGTCATTGTGATCTACAAGTATTACCTTTTTCCTTGTCATATCCATCAGGTTGCGGCGGCTTATCATCCCCTGATACACTCCCTTATGGTCGATAACCGGGAAGTCACGGTAGCGCTTTTTCGCCATAACGTTTTTGATTTCATCAATAAAGGCATCAGTCCTGAAGCTTATCAGATTATTGCTTGTCTTAAAGCTTTGAGCCGGAACAGCCTGGTTGATGAGCCTTGCGACCGTAAAAATCTCATGAGGGCTTACCATGATAACACAGCCTCTGTCCTCTGCCAGCTTCTGAATTGTTTTTGCAACCTTTGCGCCCTCGCATATAACCATGCAGGCGGCTTCCATTTCAATTGCGCAGAGCTGGTTTTCATAACGGTTCCCGAGTATGACTATGTCACCCTTTTCGATATATTCCTCCATAACGGCAGGATTGTCATTTGCGATAACAACCTTGCCCTTGTCATATATTTTACCGTCAATGCTTCCGGTCAGCAGCGTGGCATCCAATGCCTTAAGTATATTGATATATGGCGTGTTCGAATTTGAAAGAAGCGTTGTATTGTTAAGATCGAGCATGACATGTGCAATGTCGCTGTTCGTGATGAGGCCGGTCATATTTCCCTCTTCATTGCAAATAGGAAGGGTATAAAGACTGTCTGCCCTCATCATTGCCCATGCATCCTTAAGGCTGGTATCGGCCTTTATCGGGTCTACCTCATGTATGTCTATATCCTTGACCTGAGTGCTTACATCGTCAATATAATCCGGCTTGTCTACTCCGAAATAACCTAGCACAAACTCGGTTTCGGCATTTACCTCTCCCGCACATTTTGCCACATGCAAAACATTACCGATCCTGTTTTTAAGGTCCGCATAGGCTATTGCGGAGCAGATCGAATCGGTATCAGGATTCTTATGTCCAATAACAATCACTTTTTTCTTATGTGTCTTCATCCGGTATCTCGCTTCCGATATTTTTTTCATCAAACCCTTAACTGGCTTTGCTTGAACTGTTTTTCAAGTTCCCTCTTCTGATCCTTTTTGGCTATCGTATCTCGCTTGTCGTAAAGCTTTTTGCCTCTGCACACACCGACCTTTACCTTGACATAGTTACCCTTAAGATAAACCTGCAGGGGAATCAGAGTATAGCCGGGCTGCGATGAGATCCCCGTAAGCTTACGTATCTCGGCTTTGTTAAGCAGCAGCTTTCTCTCCCTTAAAGGATCGCGGTTAAATATATTTCCTTTTTCATAAGGACTGATATGCATGTTACGGACAAACAGCTCGCCCGAATGTACCGAGATGTAGGCTTCTTTTACGGAGCACTGTCCCATGCGAATGGATTTTACCTCCGTACCCACAAGTACGATTCCGGCCTCGTATTCATCCTCAACAAAATAGTCGTAATAGGCCTTTTTGTTGTTTGCGATCAGTTTTACAGAATCTTTTCCCATTTCTTTTTCCTTTAATACTGATTATAACAGACTTAATCCTCGTAATCAAACATAAAATCAATTGTTTTGGTCTGCTTGTCGGCATTTGTCACAATGATCTTAACTCTTTCGCCAAGTCTGTATTCTTTTCCTGTACGTCTGGACTTAGCCATATACATTGTTTTGTCGCATTCAAAGTAGTCATCCTCAATATCCGCGAAGCGTATCATTCCCTCGCATGTATTGGAAAGCTCGACATAAATGCCCCAGCTTGTTATGCCGCTGATGACACCTTCAAAGCTCTTTCCGATGAAGCCCTTCATATATTCGGCCTTCTTCATCTTGTCGGTTTCTCTTTCTGCTTCCTCAGCTCTTCTTTCTGTTTTTGAACAGCGGGCGGCTATATCGGGAAGTATTTCATTATAATGCATAAGACGGTCATTTATCGTCCCGTGCAGGTATTCCTTGATTATCCTGTGGATCTGAAGATCGGGGTAACGCCTGATCGGTGAAGTAAAATGACAGTAATATTTGCTCGCAAGTCCGAAGTGTCCGAGGCACTCTGTGGAATATCTCGCCTGCTTCATGCTCCTGAGCGTAAGTCTTGAAATAATTGCTTCCTCTTCGCTTCCCTCTATCTCGCAAAGGAGCTTTTGTATTTCCTTACTGTGAACTTCATTTCTGATATGAAGCTTATGTCCGAAATTGCGTACAAACTCACGCAGCGTTTCCATTTTTTCCTCATCGGGCTCTTCGTGAACCCTGTAGACAAACGGAAGCTCCTGCCAGTAAAACTCCTCGGCTATCGTCTCGTTTGCCGCCAGCATGAAATCCTCGATTATCTTGGTTGCTGTGTTGCGTTCGTACGGTTTGATGTTTGTTACAAAGCCCTTCTCGTCAAGTTCGATCTTGCATTCCGGCAGGTCGAAATCTATTGAGCCTCTTTCGTTCCTTCTTTTTCTGATTATTGCCGACAGCTCCGCCATAAGATCGAACATATCAACAAAATCCTTATATTTTTCAAGGGTTTCGCTGTTGCTTCTTTCAAGTATTGCAAAGACATCGGTGTATGACATTCTTCTGTCCACATTAACTACCGTCTCTTCGATTTTATGGTCGATTATCTTTCCTTCCGAATTGATATCCATAAAGCATGAAAGGGCAAGCCTGTCGGTTCCCGCATTTAGCGAACATATCCCGTTGGAAAGCTGCGCGGGCAGCATAGGAATGACACGGTCCGTAAGATAACAGCTTGTTCCGCGGTTTATGGCTTCCTTATCAAGCGCGGAACCCTCGGTCACATAATTGCTGACATCTGCAATATGAACGCCCAGGTGATAAATCCCGTCTTCGCTTTTTTCTATCGTTATGGCGTCGTCAAGGTCTTTTGCATCCTCGCCGTCTATCGTCACCGTTCTTAAATTCCTGATATCATGCCTTCCCGCAAACTCTGAAGGATCCGGATCGATATATCCTGCGTTCTCGACACTTTCCTTTACCTCTTCCGGAAACTCATATGGTATGCCCATATCAAGCACGACACTCATTATGTCCACACCGGGGTCGTTGACATTGCCGATGATTTCTGTGATGCGTCCTTCCGGATTATGGTTTTTGTCTCCGTAATTTATCAGCTCACATACAACCTTCATTCCGGATGTCGCAGATTTTGAGTTTCTGTTGTCGACAAAAACATCAAAATTAATCTTCTGATTATCGGGCACAACAAAACAGAAGTCCTTTTTTTTCTGTACGACTCCCACTATCTGTTTGATCCCGTGATCGGTGATAGCGACAATCTCGCCCTCTCGTCTGTGCTTTCCGCCTTTATCATCGTCAAAGCCTTCAGAGCGAAGTTTTACTTTTACGATATCACCGTGAAGGGCTCCGTAAGTATATTTTTCGGGTATGAATATATCTTCGCTTTCTCCGTCCACATCAACAAAGCCGAAACCTCTTTCGTTTGCTATGAATCTGCCGCTCAGTATTCTTGCGGAAGAAAGACCGTATTTGCCGCTTAAATCCTTGCTTATCAGTCCTTCGTTTACAAGCTCGTCAAGCAATGCATTAAGATCCCCTCTTTCCTCCTTGGGTACCGAAAGAAAGCCTGCAAGCTCTTTGAAGCCCATAGGTTTTATTTTACCGTCTTTAAACAGAGATCTGAGCATTTCTTTTCTCTGGTTCTTTTCCTCAAAAGTCATAATACCTCCTCTTACCGTAAAAAAAGCACTCCGATGTTTACCGGAGTGCCTCTGATGATCAAATCCTACCAATTCATATTCAGCAAAACAGAAATGATTATGAACAGTATTGCAAGTACTGCGGTTATCTTGGTAAGAGCGCCCTCAATCGAACGTCCCTTATTCTTGCCCCAGTAGGTATCGGCTACACCGTTAATCGTTCCTGAAAGTCCTGCACTCTTGCCTTCCTGCATCAGCACGATAACAACCAAAGCAATGCAGATAATAATGTATATGATAGTAAGTGCTGTTCTTAAAGCTGCCATTTTCATCCTCCAACAGTATGATATCAAAAATAACAGAACATATTATATCACAGACAAGTTCAATAATCAAGCATTATTTTATCTGAGAAGCAATGATTTTCCTGTCATTTCTGCGGGCTTCGGCATTTCCATGATATCGAGCAGGGTAGGAACGATATCTGCAAGGCATCCGCCCTCTTTAAGCTTCCACTCAGGCTCGCCGTTAACGAGTATGAAGGGAACGGGGTTGGTGGTATGTGCAGTGTGAGGTTTTCCGGTTGTGAAATCAATCATCTTCTCAGCATTTCCGTGGTCTGCGCATATGAACATTACGCCGCCTGCTTCTTTGAGAGCTTCAACAGCATTGCCTACAAGACCGTCAACTGTCTCGATAGCCTTTACGGCAGCGGAAATAACGCCGGTATGTCCGACCATATCGGGATTGGCAAAGTTAATGATGATAACGTCATATTTATCTGATCTTATTGCCTCAACAAGATTCTTTCCTACCTCGGGAGCGCTCATCTCTGGCTTAAGGTCGTAGGTGGCAACTTCCTTGGGGGAATTTACGAGTATTCTGTCCTCATCCTTGTTGGGCTCTTCAAGACCGCCGTTGAAGAAGAAGGTAACATGTGCATACTTCTCAGTCTCGGCAAGCCTTAACTGTTTCTTTCCGTTCTTTGCAAGATATTCGCCGAACGTATTTGTAATGCTCTCTTTTTTGAACGCTACAAGCTTGTTCGGGATTGTTTCATCATAGTCCTTGAAGCATACATAGCAAAGAGGCATGAATTCACGTTCAAACTTGTTAAACTCGGGATCGCAGAAAACTCTGGTGATCTCTCTTGCGCGGTCGGGACGGAAATTATAGAAAATTACCGAATCATTGGGTCTTACAAGTGAAAGCGGCTTTCCGTTTTCATCTGTTATAACGGTCGGAAGCACAAATTCATCGGTTACACCGTTGTCATAGGACTTCTGAACAGCCCCGGTAGCGCTTGTATCCATGATACCCTCGCCCTTAACCAAAGAGTCATAGGCTTTTTCGACACGGTCATAGTTATTGTCTCTGTCCATTGCATAGTAACGGCCCGAAACCGATGCTACCTTGCCAACGCCAAGCTCTGCCATCTTCTCTTCAAGCATTGCAATATAGCCCTTACCGGATGCCGGAGGTGTGTCACGTCCGTCAAGGAAGGCATGTACGAATACCCTGTCAAAATCATTTTTTTTGCAAAGCTCAAGAAGACCGTAAACATGGGTTATATGGCTGTGTACGCCGCCGTCTGAAAGAAGGCCCCAGAGATGAAGGTCCGAATTATTCTTTTTGCAGTTATCAATTGCGGCAAGAAGTTCCTTATTTTCAAAGAAGGTTCCGTCGTTGATGTCCTTTGTGATCCTTGTAAGATCCTGATAGATTATCCTGCCGGCGCCCATGTTCATGTGACCGACCTCGGAATTGCCCATCTGTCCGTCAGGAAGTCCGACAAACATACCGGATGCCTGTCCTTCAACAAAAGGACATTCCTTCATCAGTCTGTCCATTACGGGTGTTTTTGCAAGCGAAATTGCGTTGCCCTCAGACGGTGCGTCAAGTCCGTAACCGTCAAGAATCATCAGTACTACAGGTTTTTTGCTCATTTATTATTCCTCTCTTTCTGATTTTACATTTTAATACAGCGTTTATATCCGTCAGACACAATATGTTCTCAGTATATTTCTTATTTTTACCCTGAGTTCAAGATAGGATTCATCATTTCTTGAATGAGAAACAAGTTCTCTGCAGATTTCATAGCCATTGTGACTGTTGATGATATATACAAAATATATTCCGGCAATTTCGGAATCAACGCTTGCGATGATATCATAGGAGCTGTTAAGGTGATATTTGATCTCGCTGAGCTTTCCGCTCAGGACGTAATCCTCGACAGCATTTGAGAAATTAGAAACTATATCGTCAATCTGTCTTTCGGTAAGCCTGATCGTTTCCGGCACAAATTCTACCGAAAGTTCATTGTTTAGCCTGATCGTGCCTTTGATTTCTTCGGCATTTACGGGGAAACTCAGAGTTCCCAGATTTGCTTTCGCAAACTCCATTGCTTTTTCTTTTGTGTCCACACCTTCGGCCTCAATAACAGAATAGCCGCTCATCTCATAAATTACAGGGATTTTCCATTTCATATGATAAAGATATCCTTTTAAAATTATTGGTTTGCTTACGCTTACCGATACATATTATATACTATTTGCTTTATTTTGTAAATATTGTTTTTGTCAATAAGCCCAAAACACAAAGCTGCCCTCCGGAAAAATCCGGAGAGCAGATTCTATGATTTGTACCTATAAGAAAAAGAATGGAAAATTACAATCTCAATGTCTGTCCGTTAACGGTTACAAGCACGTCTCTGTGGTATTTTGCAATACCGTTATTGAACTGAACTGTTGTATGAGGGATTCCGAGTGCGCTGAGTACCATTGAATATGCATCGGTCTCGCCCCAGCAGTCTGCAGCACCGAGGAAGAAAACGCCGTATGCTGCGGAAGTATCTCCGCCGACTGCTCTGTATGTTGAATGCTTGTAGTAATCACCGGTCCAGTACCATGCTACGAATACCTTGAAGATATCGGTTCCCTCACAATGCTCCCAATTATTGAAAGCCTTGATCTTTCCTGTTTTAATGAACTGGTTCTGAAGTACCTGTCTTAAAGTTACGCCGGTCTTCTTTCCTGCTTTGGTGTAAAGACCTGCATCATCATCAAGCTTGGCTGTAAGGATCTTCGCAGCCATCTCTCTTGCTTTTGCTCTTGCCATGTCACCGTGAGCTGTGTTAGAATAGGAAGAAAGCTTAGCGGTGTTCATGTTTGTTGTATTAACTTTTGCAGTTGAAACTTTTGCAGTTGTGGGAACGGGTGTTGCCGTTGCCTTTACTGTATTTGTCTTAGTAGGAGCAGCTGCGGGAGTTGCGGTAGCTTTTACCTGAGCCTTGGCAGGTGCTTTTGTAGGAGCCTTTGTAGGAGCCTTTGTAGGAGCCTTGGTCGGAACAGGTGTTGCGGTAGGCTTGGGAGTGGGGCTTACATATTTGTTTGCAAATACGTATTTGTTGCTTACATAGCCAACCTTACCAAAGTAGTTTACTCTGTACCAGCCTGTCTGAATGCATTTGCCGGTAACCTTAACTTCACCGTTAAGTCCGTAGCTTCCTATCATCTTTCCTTCGAGGCCCGGAAGATTTCTTACTGTAAGTGCCTGTGCCGCATACATTATTGTGTTCATTTCCTTAAATGTAAATGCGGGAGTAGGTGTTGCGGTAGGTGTCGGAGTTGATGTGGGAGTAGGTGTTGCAAACTCGACCATATCGGGATTCTCATCTTCCGAGATTATCACAATGTTTTCTGCAGGTACGGGAGTGGGATCTGCCTCTTTTGTTTCATCGGCTGTATCGGTATTTGTTTCATCTGTTACAAATCTGATACCGAGATCGACATCCTCTCCTGCCTGGATTTCAATGTCATTGTTAAGCAGATTGTTTTCGGGAGCCTTTGTTGCTTCCGCGATAATAAATCCGCTTTTGGATAATGTAGTTTTACTGTCAGCTCTTACACCGCCGCAGGCTGTCATCATTGCTGATGCTGCAGCGACAGCTGCTATAAGTTGAAGTTTTTTTGATTTCAATTTCTTAACGTCCCCTGTTTTATTGATTCGTAACATTTTTCTTACGTTTTCATCTTCGTTTGTTACGTAATTGTTACGAATTTGTTACATTATAACTCACATTCCTCAGAAAAGCAAGCCCCAAATTAAATTTTTTTAAATTTTCTTATTTTTTTAAATTTCTTGTTGCTAAATTGTTAAATATCTGTTATTATATTTTCGGTCGGCATTGTATACATGTATTCCCGCTGTATATAATGCAAGTATGAGATTATATTTTCGAATATTCTGTCTGATGAAATCTGCATTGGGGCGTATCGGGTTTCTTCCTTATATTTTAGTGACAGAATATTCCGCTCCGGAAAGAGGTAAGTAATGTTTAAAATCCTTGAAGCACGTTCGCTTGCCAATAATATCTTCCTTATGGATATTGAGGCTCCCCGTGTTGCAAAGCATTGTCTTCCCGGACAGTTTGTAATTGTCCGTTCTCACGAAGACAGTGAAAGAATTCCTTTAACGATCTGTGATTACGACAGAGAAAAAGGATCCGTAACAATTGTTGTACAGATTATCGGCGCAGGTACTCTCCGCCTTTCAAAGCTTACAACAGGAGAATATCTCCATGATTTTGTCGGTCCTCTCGGAAAGCCTTCCGAGCTTTGCAAGGAACCGATAGATGAATTAAAAAAGAAGAAAATAGTTTTTGTTGCCGGCGGTCTCGGCACTGCTCCCGTTTATCCTCAGGCCAAATGGCTTCATGAGCACGGTATAAGCTGTGATGTTATCATCGGAGCAAAAACAAAAGACCTTATTATTCTTGAAAAGGAAATGGAATCTGTTTCAAACCTTTTCCTTACAACCGATGACGGTTCCTACGGCCGTTCCGGTATGGTAACAAAGGTTCTCGAGGATCTTGTTACAAATGAGGGCCATTCCTATGATCTTTGCATCACGATCGGTCCCATGATAATGATGAAGTTTGTATGTTTGCTTACAAAGAAGCTTGAAATACCTACTGTTGTTTCAATGAATCCCGTTATGGTCGACGGGACCGGAATGTGCGGCGGCTGCAGACTTGTGGTTGATAACCAGGTTAAGTTTGCATGTGTTGACGGTCCCGAATTTGACGGACACAAGGTTGATTTTGATCAGGCAATGAAGAGAAGCGCAATGTACCGCAGCGAAGAAGGCCGCCGTTTCCTTGAAGAAAAGGAAGGCGAAGCTCATCACGGCGGATGTGCAGGCTGAAACGGAGGGTATTGATAAATGGCTATTGAAGTAAATGTTTTAAAAAGCGTACCCGTCCGCGAACAGGATCCCTTGGTACGTGCAACAAATTTTGACGAAGTCTGCTACGGTTACAATGCTGAAGAGGCAATGGCCGAGGCATCAAGATGTATACAGTGTAAAAATGCCAAATGTGTTACCGGCTGCCCCGTACAGATCAACATTCCGGCATTCATAAATCAGGTTAAGGAAGGAAACTTCAAGGGAGCATATGATACAATTTCACTCGCTTCCGCTCTTCCTTCGATCTGCGGACGTGTATGTCCCCAGGAAACCCAGTGCGAAGGTGTCTGCATCAGAGGCATCAAAGGCCAGAGCGTTGCGATCGGCAAGCTTGAACGTTTTGTCGGTGACTGGGCAAGAGAAAACAATATCAAGCCCGTTATTGACATTAAAAGCAACGGCAAAAAGGTTGCTGTCATCGGTTCGGGCCCCGCAGGACTCACCTGTGCAGGCGATCTTGCCAAAATGGGCTATGATGTAACAATTTTCGAGGCTCTTCATGAAGCCGGCGGAGTTCTTGTATACGGTATTCCCGAGTTCCGTCTTCCCAAGGACGAGGTAG
>ODAI012570032.1_pt1 | contig 11141 bp, 8 predicted proteins | sample 1539321 | NCBI WGS metagenome assembly ODAI01 (sample SAMN02144231, study PRJEB22623) | gut metagenome | biome: sheep rumen | host: Ovis aries | place: New Zealand | reverse complement strand
TGATATAGTTTGAGAAAGAATCAAAGCAATCGCAGAACCGGGAATTCCCCACCCGAATTTCAAAATAAATAATAGTGCTAATATGATATTTAAAATTGATGATATGATTAAGCAATACAATGGTGTCTTGCTATCTCCTAATGCCCTTAATGTGTTGGCGAGCAGATTGTAAAAATTCCCCGTAATAAGCCCGAATACTACTATTTGAATATACCAATAAGCATCGTGGAAAATGTTTTGCGGGATATTCATCAACTTCATAATTGTCGGCATAAATACAAGACATAATGCAGTAAAGACAGTTGTAAATACAGTACTGATTATTATGGATAAAGAAAAAGATTTCTTTACTCCGTCTGTATCTTTAGCCCCAAACCTTTGACCGGTAACGACTGCAAAACCGTTTGTTAATCCGACAATAATAAACATTATAAGGAAGAACAGGGGCGCAGTTGCGCCAACCGCCGCAAGTGCGGTCATCCCTAAAGTTCTGCCTACAATAACGATATCTGCAATATTGTAGAGCTGCTGAAAAATATTTCCTATTAGCAAGGGGATAGAAAATATTATAAGCAGCCTAAGCGGATTCCCTACGGTTAAGTCTTTCTCCATAGCGACATTGTAGCACAAATATTTGCGCTATATATGCCCTAGTCGTTCTTGAAACATTTACCGATTAGGTTCATAACAGTTGCGCTGCCTAAGATAGCAAGTCCGGCTATTCCTGCAAAAGCTTTCTTTGTGCTCAATTTTTCAACATATTCAGCGGCAGTATTCCATTTTACTTTCTTCAAAACTTTTTGTAACAGGTCACGACCGTCTTTAGTAAATTCTTTTGCACATTTTTTAGCTGTGTCAACACTTACAAAAGTATCGGCGCGATTTGCTTTATCAAGAGCATAAGTAGCTATGTGGGCGCCTGTTGCAACTACCCCCAACGGTACTGCTGTTGATAAAAATTGACCGCGATTGTTGTTGTAATCGTAATTACCGTAATAACTCATAAACACCTACTTTATAAATTTATAAAACTAACCATATATATAAAGTATTTTTCGTTTCAAATATTGCCTGTTGTTAATATTTATTAAGCAAATGCTTTTCGGAATTTTTTATTTGCTTTGAATTTCAGTTATTTGAAATTGGATTAATTCCTGTCATTTATACTTCCTCTTGTAATTATATTTATATAAAGTATTTTTATAATGCGGAATTGCTATTTTTTTGTAAAGATATTCCGTTTAAAATAAATTTTCTTGCATCAAGTGCTTCTGTTTTTGTAAGAGGTTGTATATTTTTAAGTTTGTATTCAAGTCCAAGTTCTTCATATTTTTTTATCGCCATGTTGTGATACGGTAAAACATCTAGTGCCTGAACAGTTTTTAGAGTACTTATAAATTTACCCAATTCTGTCAAATACTTCTCTTTATAAGTAATATCAGGTACGACAACGTGCCTTATCCACATCGGTACATTGTTGTCTGAAAGATATTTTGCAAATTCCAATATATTTTTATTTGAGTGACCTGTAAGTTTTTTGTGTTCTTCGTCATCGATGTGCTTTATATCAAGCATTACCAGGTCTGTATATTTTATTAATTCATCGAACTTTGCGGTATTATTTTGAGAAAAACATATTCCTGATGTATCCAAGGCTGTATGTATATTTTTTGATTTTGCTTCTGTAAACAATTTTGTCAAAAAATCCATCTGTAATAAGGGTTCTCCACCTGTTGCCGTAATTCCGCCTTTGCAAAATTCTTTTACCCCTTCATATTTTTCAAGAAGTTCTGAAACTCCAAATTGTTGACTTTGGCTTAAACTCCAAGTGTCAGGATTGTGACAATACAGACAGCGCATAGGGCAGCCCTGAAAAAATACGACAAAACGAACCCCCGGACCGTCAACTGTGCCGAATGTCTCTATTGAGTGAATGTTTCCCTTTGTATCCATTTTTATGTATTACAAATTCCTGTGGAATGTTCTTGAAATAACGTCATCCTGTTGTTCTTTTGTTAATTTATTGAAATTAACAGCATAACCTGAAACTCTTACTGTTAATTGCGGATATTTTTCCGGATGAGCTTGAGCATCAAGTAAAGTTTCACGATTAAAGACGTTTACATTCAAATGATGACCGCCCTTTTCGACGTATCCGTCAAGTAAATTTATCAAATTTTCTTCTTGTTGAGTTGTAGGCATAATTATTCTCCTTTATTGTCAACTTTACTCAAAAATACAAAATCATTTGAGTTTCCGGCGCAACAGCCTTGATCCAAATTTATATTTAAATCACCTAAGAATACTTCATCTTTTCCTAGTGCATTAGGAATAATAGAGAAAGTATTAGAGATGCCGTCTTGTGCATCTTTAAACGGTAATTTAGCAACAGAAGCCAGAGAAGCGACAGCTCCATTACTATCGCGTCCGTGCATAGGATTAGCCCCAGGAGCAAGCGGAATGCCCGCTTTTCTTCCGTCAGGAGTGTTTCCTGTTTTCTTTCCGTAAACAACGTTTGATGTAATTGTTAAAATTGACATTGTCGGTATAGAGTTACGGTAGGTATAATGTTTTCTGATTTTATTCATAAATGTATGAACAAGATTTACTGCAATGCTGTCAACTCTGTCATCGTTGTTTCCGTATTTAGGGAAATCACCTTCAACATCATAATCAACAACAATGCCGTTTTCATCCCTTATAGTTTTTACTTTTGCATATTTTATTGCGGAAAGCGAATCCGCAACTACCGATAATCCGGCAATACCGGTTGCAAAATATCGTTTTACGTCCCTGTCATGCAATGCCATTTGAGCTTTTTCATAGCAGTATTTGTCATGCATATAGTGAATTACATTCAATGTATTTACGTATAATCCTGCAAGCCATTCCATCATATCGTCGTATTTTTCCATAACTTCATCATAATCCAAGTATTCTGAAGTTATCGGACGATATTTTGGGCCGATTTGTTCTTTTAATCTTTCGTCAATGCCGCCGTTAATAGCATATAACAGACATTTTGCCAAATTCGCTCTTGCTCCGAAAAATTGCATTTCTTTTCCGACTCTCATAGAAGATACACAACATGCAATTGCATAATCATCTCCGTGTGTCACTCTCATTAAGTCATCATTTTCATACTGAATAGATGAAGTTGTGATAGAAATATGTGCGGCATATTGTTTGAAATTATGCGGTAATTTTGTTGACCATAATACCGTCATATTAGGTTCAGGTGCCGTACCTAAATTTTCTAATGTATGCAAATATCTGAATGAATTTTTTGTAACAAGTGTTCTTCCGTCGACTCCCATTCCGCCGATTGATTCGGTAATCCAAGTCGGGTCACCTGAAAACAGTTCATTATATTCAGGAGTTCTTGCAAATTTTACCAACCTCAATTTCATTATAAAGTGGTCTATCAATTCCTGAGCCTGAGCTTCCGTTATAATTCCGTCTTTCAAATCCCTTTCAATAAATATATCCAAGAATGTTGAGGTTCTGCCGATACTCATTGCGGCGCCGTTTTGCTCTTTTACGGCTGCCAAATATCCAAAATATAGCCATTGAACTGCTTCCTTTGCATTCCTTGCCGGCTTTGAAATATCAATGTCATATTTTGCAGCCATTATTTTAATTTCATTTAATGCTCGAATTTGCTCGGCAAGTTCTTCTTTTAATTGTATATTTTCAGGTCTCATATCTCCGTCTACGGAAGCATGTTGTTCCTGTTTATCTTCTATAAGTCTGTCAATACCGTATAATGCGATACGACGGTAATCGCCAATAATACGCCCCCTTCCGTATGCATCAGGCAATCCTGTCAAAATAGCTGCGTGTCTTGCTTTACGCATTTCCGGTGTGTATACATCAAAAACTCCTTGGTTATGCGTTTTTCTGTATTTTTTAAAGATTTTTGCGACATCTTTATCAACTTCATATCCGTATGAATTGCATGCTCCTTCAGCCATTCTTATTCCGCCAAAAGGCTGCATAGAACGCTTTAAGGGTTTATCTGTCTGCAATCCTACAATTTGTTCAAAATCTTTATCAATATACCCTGCTTCGTGGGAGGTTATTGTCGATACAATTTTTGTATCCATATCCAATACTCCGCCGTTTGCTCTTTCTTTTTCAAATAAATCTAAGCATTTTTGCCATAGATGAGTTGTTGCTTCTGTCGGTCCTGCTAAGAAGCTTGAGTCCCCTGTATATGGTGTGTAATTACGCTGTATAAAATCTCTTACATCAATTTCTTGCGACCATTTGCCTGAAACGAACGGTCTGTCAGAATAGATTTTACTGCTGCTATTACTACTACTATTTACTGTGTTTTGTACAATTGTTTCTGCCATTATTTCCTTCCCCTATCTGAGTAAATGCTATTTTGCTAACATATCCGTTTCAAATTATAATATATATAAGAAAAAAAAGCTAATATATGACAATATTTTAATTAAGATTATTAAGCAAATTTTAAAATTTTATTAATTCTGCTGAGTTAATGTTATAAAATGCTCTGCCGGCTTTAACAAAATTATCCGGCTTATCGCTTACATAGAATTTATCTGTGCCGGAAGTTTGGTCGTTTTTTAATAATCCTAAATCGGCTAAATCTCTCTTTATATAATCCGTATAAGCTTTTGCAGGATTGATAAATGTTTCTTTTTGTTTAAATTTTGATAATTGATTTATCAGGTATGGATAATGTGTGCACCCCAATATAATTTTTTGTGGATTATGCGTTAACATTTTTTCCATCATCTTTTTTACGGAGTTGAAAGCTCGTTCCGATTCCGTATCTTCGGCTTCAACGAGTTTTACCCATTCAGGACAGGCAATTTCAACAACATTTATTTTGGGATTGTATGTATTTATCCATTTTGAATAAGCATGAGAATTAATTGTTGCAGGTGTTGCAAAAACCCCTATTATTTCTGCTGATTCTGATGCGAAAATCTTTGATACGGATTGTATAAGCGGATATAATTTAAAGTTATATTTATCTTTTAAATCCTCATATACGACGGCTGATGTCGTATTGCAAGCCATTATAACCGCTTTAACGTTTTGTTCTTCAAAGAATTTAAATGCTTTTGAAGAATATTCAATTAATTGTTCTTTCGTTTTTTCGCCGTAGGGCATATTTTTAGTATCACCAAAAAATATGCAATCTTCGTTTGGCAAAACTTTTCTAAATTCGGCAAGTACAGTAAGCCCGCCGACGCCGGAATCAAAAAATCCTATTGGGTTATTTTGAAGACTTGAAATAATTGTTTATACCCTCCACAATAGCATTTGCCGTTGCTTGTTTTCTGGCTTCCGTAAGCAACTGTACCCTCTCTCCGTAATTTGATAAAAATCCTATTTCAATCAAAATCGCCGGAGAAGTTGTATGATTAATTACATAAAATTTCGATTTAAAAGTCCCTCTGTTATTAGCTTTTATGGTACTTATTAAGGAAGAATGTACCGTCTGAGCAAGAGGAATACTTTCTTGATGATAATAATGTGTTTCTATCCCGTTTGGAGAATCGCTTGTACTTGAGTTTACGTGAATGCTGACGAATATGTCAGGGGCATAAGCCTCACTGAAAGCTACTCTGTCTTGTAATGATACATAAGAATCATCGGAGCGAGTCATCAAAACCCCGTATCCTTGTGCCTTTAACATTTTCTCAACACGTTTTGCCACATCAAGTGTTATGAATTTTTCGTATACTCCGTTACGAATAGCACCTGCATCAGAGCCGCCATGCCCAGGGTCTATAACTACTCTAAACTTACCGTCAGTTCCTTTGGGCATATTGATAGGCGGTTTAACTTCAATCACAGGAGTGTCAATATGCATAATTGACATTCTTGAAGAATCCCTTGGAGCTTTTATTTGTACTTTGAGTGATTTTCCGTCCATTCCCAAAAATGTGTTTACAAGGCTGTCATGCTCTATCGGAATAGATAGTTGTAATCCGCGAGAGGCCTTAGTTATTTTGGCTTGAAATAGCGGAGTATCTATAATTGCTTTATTAAAAGTTTCTTGATTATAATTTGAGACATTCAATAAATACAATATTACTTCAGAATTAGTTCTGTCAAAACCGTGCACAATAGGTGCATTGAAATTCAAGGTTAGTGCATTCGTTAAGGAATCTACTTTTGTATTATTAACTCCTGTAACAGAAACATTGGCTCCGGAAATTTTCAAATTATTCAGGTAGTCGGTGTTAGTAAGCACAAGTGTTTGATTATCCCTTGAATACACCGGAATATACTTAGTTACGTTATCAGTTGTTATGACCACTCGAGCTTTATTTACTGAAAATTGACCTATGCGGACAGATTCCCCGGCCCCGATAGAAATTTCTCTGTTTCTTATAGAGCGGTTTACCAGTGTGTTTGGTAAATCAAAAACTATGCGAAGCGGATTCGTTAATATCATCGGTTTTTCTATGGCGGCAGAGCCGATACCGTTTATTGTTACTATACCGTTTGCAGTCGTTATTTTATCTACGTAATATCTTGTGTTTAATTTTAATTCTTGAGAAATATTACCTTGGAATGCGTTATTTAAGGCATTATCAATTCGTGCAATTGTTTCCGCAGGATCTGACGGAGTGGTGGAAATTGTCATGTATTCGTAAAAGTCACTTGAGGATGAGTGGTCGTCACGATATGTATTTTGCATATAAGGGTTTTGAGCAATGTTACCCTTAAATTTTACAAAAAGCCCGTTTTTTAATGTATTGAAGGTCATATTTGATACATCAAAATTATCATCATAATTTACTACGACACGGACTATGGCTGGATTTGCCGAAAATTGAGAAACTTTAACCTCTTTTATTCCGTCGGTTGAAAATACCCAATCTTTCTTCGGCCCCTGTAAAACCGCACCGGGTAAGTCAAAATATAATCTTGTAGGGTTAGATAATTTTACGACTTTTATGTCTGAAATTTCCGGTATCTCCGTTAGAGATGAAGATGTCAATGATATTATAGAACTTGACACATCAAAATTCGCAGACGTTATTTTAAACAGCTCTTCCGCTGTCGACTTAGGGGTAATGCCGAACATAAGGCATATAAACATTATAAATATTAATATATATTTTTTCATAAAATCCTAATCTACAAATCTCTGTTGACTTTTTTTGTCAATTCCCACCTATATTATACTATTTAAAAACTTTTTTTCAAATTAATAATTTTTGTAAATATTTTGTTTAAAAGTATAAAGTTTTGCTGATTTGTACCGATAACAGAAATAGAACAAGAAGAGGTTATTGTGTTTGACAATATATATACAAAATACGAAGATACAAAAATGTTTATTAGCGAGTGCAACGCTAATGACGTTATTAATGTCATAAAAGATGCCGAAAAAAACGGTCATCTTACTGCCGAATTGTGTGCATACATGTCAAAAGCATACGTTTTTGCTTATAATAACGAAATGGCTCTTCATTATGCTCTAAGGTCTGTCGAACTTAATCCGACTTATTCGTATGGTTATGTCCGTACAGCTTTTGCGTATGCAAGGCTGGGGGAGCCGGAAAATTCTTTGAAATATACAAGATTGGCCGAAATTACAAATAGTGATGATAATATTTTTGTTTTAAGTTTTTTGGCCGTTTTATATAACTATTGCGGGCAACAAGAAAAAGTTGAAGAAATAATAAAGATGATAAAGGCAAATTACGAAAATACTGCGTTGTATAATTATTGCCTTGGTTTTATATACAGTCAGGATGAACCTGAGGAGGCAATAAATTTCTTTAAAAAAGCCGAATCTTTAGGATATGGTGACAAATTTAATCTTTGGACGAGTTTGGCGGATAATTATTCCTTGTTGGATGATTTTGACAAAGCTGAAGAATACAGTGATAAATGCCTTCAATTGGGTGAAGGCTCTGTTTCTTTAAGAATAAAGGCTGAATGTCTAAAAGAAAAAGGCGAATATTCTGCCGCTGTTCCATACTTGAGAAAAAAGTATAAAATAAGTCATAGCATTGAGAATAAGCTTAAAACTTTGACTTTGCTAATATACTGCATAATGTATTCGGAGTATGCCGATAAGACTGAAAGATATATAAAATTCGCATTTAAAAATTTCCCAAAAGATTATCATTTGTACTATGTAGCTGCATCTTATTATGAGTCAGAAGAGCAGTATGACAAAGCTATAAACATATATACAGAAATGCTTAATTTGAGTGACAATGCCGGGGATACTTATGCCAGCATCTCATATTGTTATTCTCAGCAGGGACTGTATGACAGAGCTTTGCATTTTGCGAATAAATCTATTGAAAAAAATCCCGAAAACGCTTATGGTCACTACCGTAAAGGTAGAGTCCTAGCTGCTATGAAAGTTTTTGACGAAGCGATAAAAAGTTTTGAAAGTTCAATCGAATACAATCGCTCGGATATAGATTCTTTTCAGTGGATTTCATATTGTTATTCTATGTTGAATAATTATGAGAAGTCTTTAGAATACGCCAATAGAGCTATATTATTGGATAAAACCGATTGCTATTCATACTTTAGAAAAGCTTGGGCATATCAGGAGTTAGGCCGATATAAAGAGGCTTTAACTTATTATGATGAATGTATAAGGTGTGATAATCGCTATATTGACGCGTATATAAATGCATCTTATGTATATTCAAAAATCGGTGATTCAAAACAATCATTGATATATGCCAATAAAGCTCTTTTGTTAAATAAGGACTATTCTTATGCTCATTACAGAAAAGCTTGGGCTTTGCAAGAAAGCGGGCGATATGAAGAGGCTTTTGACGGTTACAGTAAAGCAATCGAGCTGGATCCGACGGATATCTATAATTATTTGGGAATAGCTTGTATATCTCTTAATAATCAAGAGAATGAAAATGCTTTATTATACGCAAACAAAGCTCTGTTTATTGACCGTAATTGCGGCGGTGCATATTATTATAAGAGTTTAGCTCTGAGTAATCTCGGTAAAATTAAAGAGGCTGAAGTAGCGTATTCAAAAGCATTGCAATTAGGATATTTGCCGGAATAGTTTTTTCTATGTTTCCTCAGAACGCGCAGCCTTTACAAGGGATTGTCTAATTGCGGTTTCCAGTGATGCTCGGTCATCCTTTGATATAGTCTGTCCGTTTATTTGAATGTTGCCGGCGCTGTCTTTTGCAAATACATCATTTCCGATTCTTGTTGAATCTCCGGCAGGAACGTTAGAAAGATTTTGCATCATAGATTGAATTTTTAAATTAAGTTCTCGCTCTTTTTGTGCGGCAGTGGCTTCTCTTGTCGTACTTGTTGTAGAACGTGTTGTTCCGGGGGATGATGTTGTTGCTCCGGGGGTAGAACCCATGCCTTGATTTTGTTCCTGTTGTTCTAATTGTGTGATTTTCCTTGCGGCTTCTTCGCTTGTTCTTGTCAAGCTGCCAAGCGCTTCTGTACTTATGTTTTGGTTTTGTTTTGCAGTCTCTAAATTTTCGGTTGCTTCTTCTCTTGCCGCGGTTGCTTTTTTCAAATCCGCTTCTGCTTGTTTAAGAGCTTTTTCAGCTTCACCTTGTTCTTTGACAGCTTCTTCATTCGCTTTCTTGGCATCTTCAAGTGCTTTTTTAGCATTTTGCTGTTCAGTTTCCGCTTGGCGGACTTTTGCTTCTGCGTTTGCAACAGCGCTGCTGTCATATGTTCCGCCGGCGGCTTGAGCAGCTTGCGCAGCCGCTTTTACAGACTGCAAATTTGCTTTCGCATTTGCTAAGTTTTGATTTGCTGCGTTTAAGTTCGTTTCAGCCTTCCCGACAGCTTCTTTTGTTGTCGTTACTTTTTGATCGGCAGCCTTCTTTTTATTCGTAGCTTCTGTATGCTTTGATTTTGCAGCCTGTTCTTGCGAAACTGCTTGATCTTTTGCTGACGTAGCTTGAGTTGTTGCTAATTTATCTTTTTCGTTTTGATTGCCGACTGCGGTTTTGTCAGTATCGGTTGTTGCCTTAGCATCTTTTGCTGCCGCTGAGGTGGAAGCATTGCTTACGGTTGCTGCATCTTTTGCAGCTGTTTGCTGTGCTGAGTTATCGGCTTTCTTTTTGCCAAATATTGTTGTAATCGCAGAGCCAACTGCGGAGCCAACATCTTTTAATGCTGTTGATACATTCTGAACAGTTCCTGGCATATATTGTTGTCTTACACCTTGCTTTATTGCGTTCATTTGTGCGTTTTTCATTTGTTCTTGGTATGCTACTTCCCAAGCTGTTATCTGAGAGCCGCCGGCACTGACACCAATAGCGGATGAACCCCGATTAAATCGTGATTGCATTGCACGTGCGCCGGTATTGCCATACCCTTGTGTTGTTGAGCTCGTTCCCGTATTTTTCGTATTGGCAGACGATATTGTTTTTGCTTTACCCTCGGTAAAGACACTCTTATTCAGGTTATTAGAACTCGTTGCTTTTGCATCCGTTGCTGCCGGCTTCTGCGACGAGGTCGCCTGCCCGAATTTTAGTCTCTGTATTTGTTGATTTTTGTCGTAATCGCCGTTAATTCCAAAGCCCATAATTAATGTTCAGGATTTTGTCCTGCCTCTCTCTTGTTGTACGTAAAGATATATAATCTCTCATATATATAAAGTTTTTTTGAATTCTTGAAATTCAAGTGTTTGAAAATTTGTAACAAAATTTAATATATTTAGGGGAAGATAATTTTTAAAATTATACTAAAATATTTTTATGGCTAGTTTTATGGACAAATTCAAGCAAGCTATGCTTGATAAAAAAAAGAAAGCATTAATAAAATCTATAAAGGAAAAACAAATTGCACAAGGTATTTCCGGTAAACAAATCGTTACGGCAAATGATACCGTTACCATTAATGCAAAAGCACAGGAAGCAATAGACTCAGTCAGAGCTAAAATGGTTGAGTTGAATAAAAGGTTTAAGGGTAATCCAAGTAAGATATTGGAATATGTAAAAAATAACGGAACAAAAGTTTATAGAATTGAAAATGCCGATACAATGTTAAGTAAAATTCATGAGCATACAGGTTTTCTAATTCCTTTGCAGGGGGCGAAAGCTATGTTTGTAAACACCCTTATTGGAGGCAAAATGGCTTCGGGTACGGATGCGATGTTTATTGTAGATGCCGATAAAGAT
>ODAI010721533.1_pt1 | contig 11141 bp, 13 predicted proteins | sample 1539321 | NCBI WGS metagenome assembly ODAI01 (sample SAMN02144231, study PRJEB22623) | gut metagenome | biome: sheep rumen | host: Ovis aries | place: New Zealand | reverse complement strand
TTACATAATGACACCGAAAAACAGGAGACCGACACGGCCCGGGAGCTTTACAACTTATACCACGGCCGCACCGATCAGAGCGACAGCCTGCAGCGGCTGCAGAACATCATGCAAAGCATGAGCGCCGAGCAGCTGGAGCAACTTGCAGGAATCGCGGCAGCTATGGCAAGGTAAGGGAGGTTTTGATTTATGGAAGCGGCTACCAAAAAGAAAAGAGGCAGGCCCCGGAGCATAACCCGGGAAGTTATAGAGGAATTTCCTACAGAAAAGACAACCCGCGGCGCTATGAATGAATTTTATGCATGTTGTTGTATTTTAAAAATAGCAGAGGCCAAGAATGGGCAGGAATCTTTTTTTGTAACAGCGCAGGGATCATTTAGGCGGCAAGGCATAGCCGAGCAAATAGGGCGCATATATGACGCCGAGCTACTAACCAAAGACCAGTGCAAAGAGCTGCTGCAGATAGTCATAGCAGATTATGAAAACGGCAGCAGCGTTAAAGAGATAGAAACCAAGCTAAGAGCATTTAGGAAGATGCTGCAGGGCTAGAGGGGATTTATCTTTATAGGCAGAATTACCAATGCAGGCACCCACGGCCGGCCCAGATCCCGACCAGAGGCAAGACAGATTTTAAACAATATGCACAAAGAAAAAGAAATAGCACAACATGAGCAAGAGATTAAACAAAGGAGGTTTTAAATATGAGAAACATTCAAAACTTAATTAATGAGGGGCTGCACATTATGGAGAAACACCCGCGCAGATGTATGACACCGCACGAGCTTTACACATTAAAGCATGAGGGCGATATATTTGAAGCATTAACAAATGCTTACTACATGGGCGTAGCGACCGGCAGCAAGATAGCAAAGCAGGAGGGCAAATAATGGAAAAATGGCTAGTATTCAGAGATGACACCACCGGCCGGGAGTTATGCGCGTACACGATCCGGGGCACGTTTGACGGGGAAGCAGAGGCAACCGCCGAAATGTTAGCAGCAGAAAACGGCCTGCAGGTCGACCAGATCAGCGCAACCATTGAAAGCAGGTGAGAGCATGAACACAGCAGAAACATTAATGCAGCTGCAGGACGCGTTATTTTACCGCTATAAGCTGGACAGCGCACCGGCCGGGGAAATGCTGCAGAAAATCACCCGGGAGCTATCCGGGGCCATATTAGAGGCACCGGGCCTATTGGAAGCAATCACGCCGGCAGACCTTGACCAGCTAACAGCCAATAACTACCACACCGCAAGACGGGCGGCAGAAATGGCCTTGAAACAATCCTAATCCAACTAATATTGAATAGCTGAATTAGAAAATGTTTTAAATCCCTTGTGTAATAAACACAAGAGGAAACGCCTGTAAAAAGAATAACAACAGGAGGTATAAAACCATGAATTTATACAGAGCATTACAGGAGGACCAGCAAGCGCGCTGCAACAGCTTCCTAAACAAATATGCTTTTTTCGCATTTAGCAAAGATCAGTTTGACAAAGGTCTGCAAAAGTTAGAGATAACAGAAGCAGATGCAGGGCAGCTTGTAAGAATCCCGGGCGGTGGCTATATGCTAAAAGAACACGCCCCGGCATTTAAACAGATGATGCAGGACTTTAACAAAGAACGTTTAGAGGCCATGCACGACACCCAGACCGGCAGGCAGTTTACAATAGATATGTTTCGAACGGAATTAAATGACCATGAATACAGTTATACTGGCGACCCGGCCGAGGCGCTGGAGGCATTAGGCTATACTTTAGAGGAAATATTTGACGATCCTTATTTACTTGAAACATTCAAAGAGGCAGCGCGGGAGGCGGGATAAATGCAAATACTAACCATAGCCATACAAAAGGGAGGCACCGGCAAGACCACGACAGCCGCAGCCCTAGTTAATGCAGCTGTATATTTAGGGCACCGGGCACTTGCAATAGACCTAGACCCACAAGGGCAGTTATCTTTTACCATTGGAGCAAACACAAAGAAGCCCGGCAGTTATGATATGCTTGAGGGCACACCGGCGGCCCGGTTAATACAACACATTAGGCCAGGCCTTGACGCGATCCCGGCAAGCTGGAACCTGCAAACGGTCACAAGTAAAGCAGGATCAGCAAGGCGGCTACAGCGGGCACTAGCACCGATAAAAGAACGCTATGACATAATTGTTATAGACACACCGGCGACAGCCGGAGAGCTCCAATACAACGCGCTGCAGGCGTCTACAGGGCTAGTTATTCCTTTACAGGCTGATATATATGACCTACAGGGATTTTATCAGACAATCGACACGGCCCGGCAGATACAGGCAAGCAACCCAGAACTATCTTTTATAGGCGCAGTATGTAGCAAGTATGAGGGGCGCAGCACCATAGCCCGGCAGATGCTGGACACGATCAGAGGCGCGGCCGAGGGCATGGGGGTAACATATTTAGGAGAGATCAGAAAAGCGGTAGCAGTACAGGAAGCGGCAACCCTGCAGCGGTCACTATTTGACTATGCACCCAAGAGCAAACCGGCTGCAGACTACATAGCATTATACAAGCGTATAACACAGGAGGTTTAAACAATGGCAAAGAAGGACTTTACACAGGTTAACACCGGCAGAGTATATGAAACAATAGAAGAAGCAACAGCAGAAACACAAGAGGAGATTATAACACCCAGAACGCACAGAGCGCGCAAAGAATACACACCACAAGAAGCACTTGAGTTTCTGCAGGAAATGAAGACAGCCGGCCGAAAGGGCGTTAAGCTGCCGCGCATCAATTTAGCATTTGCCCCAGATACATACGAATACGTTCAAATCATGAGCAGAGTAAGAGGCGAGAGTTTAACAGCATTTGTTAATCTGGCACTCCGGGAGCACATGAGAGAGCACGCCGACATTTACGAAAAAGCCATAGAGTTTAGAAACAGCCTGTAAAAAAGGAGGGCGATTTAATGACCAATGACCCGAGAAAAACCGACAATCAGCAGGAGCCTATAAAGGATAAACCTGCAAGGGATCCCGGCGAAATGCTAAAGGTTAAATTTGACCCGGATAATTACGATCCGACATTAGACCCAGACAACCCGGAATTTGACAATGAAAAGTTTAAACAAACTTTTGCACAGGCCCGGGAAGCAATCAAAGAGGCACTTGATAAACAGGAGGAATTTGCCGCGGCCATAGTTGAGCAAATGAACACTAACCCAGTGCTGCAAAGCTATTTACAGGCAGCGGCCAAGCTGCAGGAGAGCATAGCAGAGGAATTAAAAAAGCAGCTGCCGGGCATAGACTTAAGCATTGATTCTATAAACGTTGACGGGATCATAATGCCAGCTAAAGACCTTATAAAACAGCTGGCAACGTATAATTTAGAAGTCCCGCCGGAACTGCGAAATATCTTGAATGAAACAGCCGACGCGGCAAGACGCGAAAGCGCAATCATTGAAGAAGTCAAAGAGCTGGAGCCTTATATTCAAAAAGAACTGAAAAAAAAGAAGTACGGCGGCCGCGATCTTGATACACTATGGGATGAAGCCGAAACCACAAACGGCGGCAGCTTCGGAAGCCCAGCGCCTAGCAGTTTATTTTCACAGGCCATAAAGGCGGCACGAATAGCAAAAGCAAGAGATAAAGCCAGCTATGAAGCAAAAGCCGTTCCTCAATTATTCGACAAACAGTATCTATCACTTTATAACGGAACTGCAAGCAACGAACTATTAATGCTTGCAGTAAAACAAATAAAATATAAAGGTGACTACATTCAACAGACACCGGCAGGAAATATTATCACCATAGAAAAATTTGAAGAACTGCAGACAGCATGGAGCACATTTACAAGAAAGGTTCTTGATGCTTCTTTGATATATCTTGCAGACGCCAATTTTTACAGAGATAAAAACGATAATATTGTCATTACTGTAAAACTGCCCTTAAAAGAATTTGGCGAGGTATGCGGGCAAAACTTCACACCGGCCACAACCGAAACGCCAGAAGAACGCCGAAAAGAAAGCGAACGGATAAAGGACAGATTAAAACACTTTAAAGAACAGTTAAGAAAAAGTTTACATGATATTTCATGCACCACTTGGACGGGAGAAGAAACAAGAGGCACCAATAAAGGCGACTATAAAGAAATGAGGATAATTTCTAGTCACAGCATACAAAAGGGAATTATAACAATAAATTTTGATGTTGAGGCCGCAAGATATTTTATTAATTCTCACATAATGACATATCCCACAGCCCTATTTAAAATTGATAACAGAGATTCTAATAGTTATATGATAGGGCGAAAACTGGCGATGCAAAACGGCATGAATAACAATATTATAAGCGGCACCAATACAGCAATCAAGGTAAAAACATTACTTGAAGCAACCCCGGATATTATCAGCTATGAAGCCTTGACAAAAGGCGATAATAGAAACTGGAAACAAAAAATAAAGCTGCCGCTTGAACGTGCCCTAAACAAAAATAAAGAAATAGGAGTTATAGAAAAATGGGAATACCGCGACACGAAAACGGGCAGAAAATGCAGCGCGGCGCAGGTCGATAATTTCACATGGGATCAGTACAATAAATTAACAATAGATTTTATTATGAATCTTTCAGAAGACCAGAAGGAACGGCAGCGCGAAATTATAAAACAAAGTATGCAGCGACAAGAGGAAAAGCCTGTAAAGAAAAGTTCGGGAAGACCCAGAAAAAAGGAATAAAAAGGGGGGGGAGGTTGGAGTAACAAACGGGGGGAGGTTGGAGTAACAAACGGGGGGAGGTTGGAGTAACAAACGGGGGGAGGTTGGAGTAACACCGACACCGCCAAAACCCTTTAAAATCAACGGTTCCCGAAATGTAAAAAAATCCAATAGTATTTAAGATTCTTAAAGAATCTTTATAGGAGCTGCCGCCTTACCTTGACAGGCGGCGGGCAGCCCTTCACAATCAAAGACCATGAGCGTATAATCACAGAAAAGAAAACACCTGCAGAGCTGGCAAGGATTTTATTTTTACAGGAGAACACCACACCCCTAGCCGGGTAAAGCATAGGGAAAAGCCCTAGACCGAAGGGTGAAGGTTGATTTTCCTCTGCAAGAGAGCACCGGGCCCCATGGGCCAGTATAGACCCGGATCAGACCCGACCGGCGAGCAGTCTTTTTTCCGGGACATATTCGCGCGCGTATACCCCCATACAGGCCAACAGCAGGAAGAAGCGCCCGACCGATGGCCCATCCTTCACCGCCGATAATTCGCAGTACTGCCCCCGGCAGACGATGCACCCACAACAACCAGACGACCGGCGGGAAGTCTATCAAAAAAACGGTTCCCCCCGCGGATCTTCAGAGAATTTGAGAGAGTAAGACAAACTTATTCTTTTATAGGCAGATTTACTGCAAGATGGCAGGGGTTTAAAATTGGAGCGGCAACCCAGCAAGTAAAGCCATTCCTAAACGATAAAAACAAAAAAAGGCGACTGTGCAAAACCCAGCAAATAAGCACAGCCGCCGACCAATGACCCGTAAACAGCTAGCATGAGCCGCCCGGGTAATGCTAGTATAACATATTTTCCCGGGCAGAAAGCAGGAAACATGAAAGAAACTTTTAAAACTGTTTTTGCAAATGATGTTAGTATAACCCTGTCCGCACTGGAGGAAATTGACAAGCCTGTTATGAAAGAGGCTATTGCCGAACTGATCACGGCAGGAAATCCAGACATATCTATTTCACTGGCACGACAGGCCGCCGCCGCGCTAATTGTTGCAGTTGAAAACTTTTGGCCAGATGACATTAAGGACTAAAGGAGGCGCAGCCATGGATAGAGAAACAACAAGGCAGACAATCCGGGAAAGCTGGAAAAAAATATTTCCTGCAGATAATTCTAAAAAAGGCGTTATTTGCCCATTATGTCAAAGCGGCAGCGGGCCGAACGGCACCGGGATAACAGAAAACCCACGGCGGCCCGGTTCCCTTAAATGCTGGAAATGTGGTTTTCAAGGTGATGCTATCGACCTTATAAAAGAATGGCAAGGGTTAACCTATAACGAAGCACTGGAGGCGGCAGCCGAAGAACTCAGCATAACAATAGACGAGGAACCCGGCAAGGCGTCAAATAAGGCTGATAAAGGCCCACAGGAGGCCCATAACCCAACAGACAATAAACAGACTACCCAAACGGCAAAAGAGGCAGGAAACGGCCCACAGGAAGCCACCCCGGCAGATTATACAGAGTATTATAAAGCCTGCCGGGCACGCTTGAACGATCCCGAGGCAATTTCTTATTTACAGGCAAGAGGAATCAGCCCGGAAACGGCCACCCGGTTATGGTTAGGGTATGACCCTGCAGCCGATCCCGCAAGCGCTCCGGGAGCCATGGGAAACGAATATAAACCACACCCGGCGCCGCGTATTATCATACCGACAACCCGGGCGCATTATGTGGGCAGGGCCATAGACCCGGACACGCCAAAAGGCTATATAAAGATGAATCCCAGCAGGGAAAAGGGCGCGGGCAGCATTGGCCTATTTAACAATATGGGATTATACAAGGGAGCCGCCACGGTATTTATAACAGAGGGTGCATTTGATGCACTTTCAGTCATTGAAGCAGGGCAGGAAGCCATAGCATTAAATTCTACAAGCAACACCGAAAAGCTGATTAAACAGCTTGAAGCTAAACCGACCGCGGCAAAGCTAGTTTTATGCCTAGATAATGACGAGGCCGGCAACAAGGCGACAGAGGGATTAAAAGAAGCTCTGCAGCGGTTAAATGTTAACTATGTGACTGCTGATATTTGCGGGGGCCACAAAGACCCAAACGAGGCATTAACTTCCGACCGCATGGCATTTATTGAAGCCGTAGAGGTTGCAGCAGCTATGCCGGGCTCCGAAAAGCCCAAAGATGACATAGATAAATTTCTTGAAGATATACAATCGGAAAAATACAAGCCATATAAAACGGGATTATCATTTTTTGATGAACTATTATGCGGAGGCCCTGTAAGAGAAACATTACTTTTATTACTGGCTGCCCCGGGCGTAGGAAAAACCACATTATGCGCCCAGATAGCCGAACGAATGGCAAAGGATAAAAAGCCGGTTATTTATATCAATTTAGAAATGAGTAAAAACCAGATGCTAGCAAAGGCAATTAGCAGCCGGGCAACAAAAGCAGGAACTAGAATGTCAATGCTGCAGGTCATGCAAGGCTACAACTGGACAGAAACACAGCGCCGGGCAATTTTGAGCGCTGCAGAGGAATACAGAAAAGAGGTTCAAGCGTTTTTATCATACAACCCGGACAATTTAGGCAGTGACTTAAACGAGATCAGAGATTATCTGAAAAAGAAGGGCGATGCTGCCATGGCTGAAGGCAAAGAAGCGCCGGTTATTATTCTGGATTATTTGCACTTAATTAATAGCAAGGAAAACATAGATGATAAAAATTTAATTAAAAAAGCAGTGATAATGCTAAAGCATTATGCTTTAACTTATAAAACCTTTGTTATAGGCATAGCGGCAACAAACAGAACCAGTAACACGGCCGGCAGGATCACACTTGAAAGCGGCCGCGACAGCAGCAACATAGAATATACAGCAGACTATCAATTAGCTTTAAATTATGAGGACTTGGAAAACGGCAAAGCAGACGCAAGCGACGCCGACAAGATAGCTGCCCTGCAGGCAGAAAGCCCGAGGCGTATGATTTTAAGAATATTAAAAAGCAGGCTATGCCCACCCGGAAGGGCTGCGCGTGTTTTCTTTGATGCTGAAAGCGGCACATTTTACGGAGCTGCAAATGGGGATTTTTACCATGCACCGGCAAAAGCTGAAGAAAAACACAAAGACAGCGACCCGACAGAGTTTGCAAAACTTGGCACACGAACCGGCACAAAAAGAGATCAGAAACGGGCCTTGTTACGTGAGGCTATTGCTGCAGTCAAAAACAGGGCCGAGACAGTCGGGGAACCTATTACACTTTATGCGCTTAGTGAAAAAATGGATATGACACAAAGACAGGTTGAAAACATTATAAAAGAGCTTGGCGGCTATAAAGTATTAAAAAACGGAAATATTGAATTTACCGGTGATATAGATTTATCAAAAACGATTGAAGAAATAAATTAAGGGAGAGGGCCAAACAGCAAGAGAGCTGCAGGCCCTTTTCTTTATAGGCTTATTCTTGTTGTTATTCTTGTTATTGTTATTATTCTATGATATAATATACACAAGGGATTTTATATAATTCAGATAACACAAGGTATATAAACGGAGGTGACGAAATGACAGATAAAGCCAAAGAAGCCCGCCGAGCCTATAAAAGAGAATGGAACCGCAAAAACCCGGATAAGGTCAGAGCAGCGCAGGAGCGTTATTGGCGGAGAAAAGCAGAAAAGGAAGAACAGGCCGACCCGGAAAAAATCGAAAATTAAAAAAGGTTATTGCAGGCTGGACAGCTTGTTATAACATAAATGGCGACCCGTTAAGGGATTGCACGCACGCCACGCGGCCCCGATCCCCCCGAACTCTGCAAATGCTTTGATATATTCTGCAAGTGTAATTTTTAATTTATCTTAGTTGTTCACCGATGCAAAAACGGGGGAAGGGCAGCCGCCAAAGTGTAAAAAGCCATACAAGCCGCCGAGTGTATAAATATCTGGCTGAAAACTTGGCAAGCAGTGCACCGGGGCACCCCGGCGCTAATTTTGGGGATTATCCCAAACCCTAAAAAGCTATAAAAAGAGGTGAAACCATGAACACGCCTAATTACTTAAAATACATTAGACAGGAAGCACAGCGCGATAGAATCAGATCGTTATGCACAGATGACCCGACCGAAAAAGAAAAGTATGAGGCCCGGAGCGCAAGAGGTGCAAGTATTATGAAAAAAATTGATGCTATGATGCATAAAAAAATTGAAAGGGCTATTATGGTATGAAAAAAGTAACAGTTAATGACTGCGACCAGATGCAGCGGGAAGCCGATCAGCGGCAGCGCCGGGCAGATGAAGAACGAAGCAAACTTGAAATTGAATTAGGAATATTAAAAGGCGAGGCCCAGGCGGCAGCCGATGCCGGCGCTATTGACGAATATAAGGCAAAAACAAAGAAGGCCGATGATGTGGCTATGAGCATTTTTGTTTTAAAGTCAAAGAAGCCAGAAAAGCCAGTGACTGAAGAAATGGCCCGGGAGGCATGGGCTAATTATTCAGCAGACTATAACAAGGCATTTGACGCCAAATACAAAGCATTTGAACGGGCAAAGGATCAGCTAATATCTTTATACCGTGAATTGCTGCAGATGCAGACAGAGGCATTTTTAACCCGTGAGCGGCTGGCTGATTATATTGATTTTAAACATGGATTCACCGCGCCGGGCCTCCCGGATGAAAAGATCGACAGCAAATTCCCTTGTCATATGCTGCCATATTCAGCCAGTGACGTTAAATCTTTATCTGCAAAAACGGAAGACCCGGACGCAATTTATTATCTGTTAAGCCGGGGAAAAGCTGCAGACTTTGATAGTTTGATAAATGATCGGGAGCCGGTTATTTTGCGCGCACTCCTTAAAGAGCACCGCGTCATGAATGAATAAGTTAAACCTCTGTTGAAAATCTTTTTTTCAACTGTTAAAATCTTTTTTTCACCTAAAGGGCAGACAAGCTAAAAACTTGCCTGTCCTTTTCCTTTACAGGGGAGGCACCTCCGTGGGCAAGATTTCTTGTCTTCGGTACTTCTGTCCTTTTCCTTTACAGGGGAGGCACCCCCGGAGGGCCTGCAGGCAACCCACCAGCGGCCGGCGCTGATTTACCCCCAAAGCCACACAAGAAACAAGGGGAGGTAAGGGCGCACTTATACATAACAGAAATTGTTATGGAGTGACGCGCAAGAGGGCACCGGGAAGCCATTTTTTTATATTCACTGATAAATTATGCCTGTAAAAATAAAAGCCCTAGAAACGGCCAGAAACGGCCTTAAAATGGATTGTATGAAAATATGGCTTATAACACATATTGCACAAGAGATTTTATTTTACACATATGAACTAATAAATGATTGATTATTTTATAAAATCAATATATAATAGAAAAAGAATAAGAACACGGCAATAAATAAAGGCAGGAGGCGCAACGCATGAACGACATAACAACACAAGGGGCCATAATACCGGCAAGCGACCTGCAGCCGGCATTATTCGACAATTTTATAAAATACATAGACCGGGGAGAAAAGACCACGCGCACATATATAACAAATTTACGGCAGTTTGCCGCATGGTTAAATTATGAGCAGATCAGCAGGCCCGGGCGGCAAGAGATTATTCTTTACAGGCAGTATTTATCTGCAGAGCATGAGGCTATAAAGCTGGACAGCGCCGGGGGCTGGACATACCGAACCGACAGCAGAGGCAACCGCTACACGGTTATTTGTAAGCCCAACACGGTAAAACAATATCTGCAGAGTGTACGGCAGTTTTTTAGCTGGACAGCTTCAGAGGGTCTTTATCCTAATATTGCGGCAAACGTGCACACACCGAAAATTAGGCAGGACATACACCGCAAAGAAGCCCTAACCGCCGCCGATGTTTTGAGCATTGAGAAAAGCATACAGGCCCAGACAGTCGCAAAGGAAAGCGCTGCAGCCTGTAAAGAAAAGGACACGGCCGGCAGGATCAGCAGAGCCACGGAGCAGGGCAAGCGCTTATTTGCTATGTATACCCTAGCAGTAAATGCAGGGCTGCGAACTATCGAAATCAGCCGGGCAAACATCAAAGATTTAGAAATCAAGGGCGGCAACGCGGTTTTATATGTATGGGGCAAGGGCCACACAGAACCCGACAGCAAGAAACCATTAGCCCCGGAGGTTTATGATATTATCCGGGAATATCTGGACAGCAGGAGCGACCGGCCGACAGCTAACAGCCCACTTTTTGTATCTACCGGCAACCGATCCGGGGGCAGGCGCATAGCACCAACGACAATTAGCAAGATGTTAAAGCAGGCCATGAAGCAGGCCGGCTATGATTCAGAGAGAATCACGGCCCACACGTTAAGGCATACCGCGGGCACCAGTGTTCAAGAGTTAACCGGCAATCTGTATTTAACTCAAAAATACATGAGGCACGCCAACCCGGCAACAACAGAAATATATTTACATAAT
>ODAI010466788.1_pt1 | contig 11141 bp, 8 predicted proteins | sample 1539321 | NCBI WGS metagenome assembly ODAI01 (sample SAMN02144231, study PRJEB22623) | gut metagenome | biome: sheep rumen | host: Ovis aries | place: New Zealand | reverse complement strand
TTATACTAGCAGTCGTACTTGCGTTTGGCTTTAGCTCCATGTTTTATTACATACCTCTTTTGAAGAAGGTTTCAAGTGGCCTTTCAATCAGTATATGTGCGATAGCGGCAGCACTTATATGTGCCGTATTATTTCCGGTTTCAGAGGAAGAGAGTAACAGTGATAAATCAGTAGAATCGGATAAAGAAAGCAAAAATGATAAGGAGGTTGTAACAAATGAATAACCTACAGTTTTTTACATATCTGCTTGTACTTGCAGGTTCAACCTATCTTATAAGAGTAATACCTTTTGTAGCCATAAAGGAAAAGATAAATAATAAATATGTGCGTTCATTTTTATATTACATTCCATATGCGGTGCTTACTGCCATGACGCTTCCTGCGGCATTGTATGCTACAAGTTCGGTTATTTCCGCACTTGCCGGTATAGTTGTTGCAATTATTTTGGCATATAGAAACAAAAGTCTTACTGTGGTCGCAATTTTTGCATGCCTTGCGGTATATATTACAGAACTGTTTATTTGAGTTTAATCACGGAAGAAAAATGCCTGTATATACTTTTGCATTTACAATAATCAAAATAATAAATAATTAAGTATTATTTAATACCGGAACAGTTGAAATCATTTCCATAATAGGATAAAATACCCTATGTGGGGGGTGCTTTTTATGAAATGTCCGACTTGTGGAAGTGAAAACAAAAATACTAATATTAAATGTGAGGTATGCGGTACCGTGCTTCATCCTGAAGAGGAGGATTATTCTCTTTTTGATTCAAATATAAACCCAAAGTATGTTGATAGACAAAAAACTGTAAATGGATTAGAGTATATAAATAAAAGAAAGAAAGGTATAGGCTGCTTATCAAATGTTATCATTTCTGCTATTTTGATTCCTTGGATATTGGCAGGTCTTGCCTTTATAGGGGTTAGTCTTTATTCCATTATATCCAACATTAAAGTATCAAAAAATTATGATGAAACAGAAGCAACACTTGTTGATTATGTTAAAAAAAGTGACATCGAGGGTAAGGATTACTATATAGCTATTTATGAGTTTGAGGTTGATGGTGTTAAATATACTGCTTCTCCTGATAAAGAAGGCTCAAAAAACAGCTATAAAAAGACTGCAAAGGTTAAGTATAATCCGGAATATCCAAATGAAAATCTTATGGCTTCCGGTTGGGGAAGTCTGCTTGCAACCGGTATAGTTATGGAAATAATTGTAGCTATAATTTATAGAGTTATCAGACGAAAATTAAAAAGGATGTCTGATATGGTAGATGAAGCGATTTCAGAAGAAATAAGTGATATGCATGGGGAGGAATGACGTATGTGGATTGGAATTGTTATAGCGATTATAGTAATTATCGCTATATTAATAATAGGTATGTATAATAGTTTTGTGAAGCTGGACAATAAGGTTAACGAAGCATTTTCTACCATGGATATCTATCTTGTAAAGCGTTGGAATATGATTCCGAAACTTGTGGATGTGGTTAAGGCTTATGCCGCACATGAAAGGTCAACTTTGGAAGGTATAGTGAGTCTGAGAAACGGTTCTTATGATAGTATGACCGAGGCTGATAAGATAAAGACAAATATCGAACTTTCAAAAGGGATAAATAAGATGATGGCGGTTGCAGAAGGATATCCGGAGCTTAAGTCTAACGAGAACTTTATTGATTTAAGCAATAAGCTTTTTAAGGTTGAGGATGAAATTGCCAATTCAAGAAAGTATTATAATGGAGTGGTCAGGCTTTTTAATAATAAGACGGAAACATTTCCGGGCAATATATTTGCAAAGATATTTGGTTTTAGTTCAAAGCAGATGTTTGAGGCAGAGAGTTTTGAAAGAAATGATGTGGGGATAGATATTTAGATAGCAGCATTTTACAAAAAATATAATATGTTTTTGTGAGAAGGGGAGATTGTTATGAGGAGAAGTATTAAAGTAAAATGGCTTATATCAGCTATTTTAAGTGCTGTTTTTATATGCCTTTCATTTACATATACTGATTCATATGCAGCAGAAGATGACGACTCTGATGAGGGCGTGGTAGGATATGAAAATTATACACCAAGCGAAAATCCTGATTATGAATGGTATGATTATGTTATAGACAGGTATAATGTTGACATCGTTGTAAATGAAAACAACCGTCTGGATATCACAGAGACGTTGGTTGTTTATTTTAATGTTCCAAAGCATGGAATATACAGAACAATACCTCTAAAAAATACAGTTGTGAGACAAGATGGCACAACCTCTAAAAATCGTACGCAGGTTACCAATATAAAAGTCAATAATGAATATGAAACTCAAAGAGAAAATAATTCTTTAAAGCTTAAAATCGGCTCACCAAATGTAACGGTTACAGGTGCACAGTATTATACAATAAGCTATACCTACAATCTTGGCAAGGATCCTATGAAGGATTATGATGAGCTTTATTATAATATCATAGGACCTGAATGGTTGGATACGGTCATCGGAAATGTATACTTTACCATTACCATGCCTAAGGATTTTGATGCGAGTAAGCTCGGCTTTTCAGCAGGTTATGAGGGTAGTACCGATAGCAGTAGGATTGTTTATTCGGTTGACGGAAATGTTATAACAGGAAGCTATAACGGAATTCTTGAGGCTACGCAGGCATTAACGGTAAGGTGTGAACTACCGGAAGGATATTTTGTCGGAGCAGGACTTGATATAAATGTAAGAGATTACATTATGTTTTTTATTCCTATAGTATTATTGCTCATATCCATACTTATATGGTTTATATTTGGACGTGATGATAAGGTTATCGAGACCGTTGAGTTTTATCCGCCGGAGGGCTTTAACAGTCTTGAGGTAGGCTTTTTATATAAAGGAAAGGCAGATAATCAGGATGTGGTTTCGCTTCTTATATATCTGGCAAATCAGGGATATATTAAGATATCGGAATTTGAGGAAAAGAATTTCCTGTCGAAGAAAACAGGCTTTAAGATTACGAAGCTTAAGGATTACGACGGAAACAATATAAATGAGAGAACCTTTTTGAACGGTCTTTTTAAAATGAATTACGGTAAGGGAATACTCTTGAAAAATGGAGAAGCTTATGATGAGAGTGAACGAATAGAGGTTACCTCTACCGACCTTTATGACAGCTTCTACAGGACTGTGAATAAGATTCTTAAAAATATGAATGATAAGGAAAATACATATAAGATATTTGAAAAAAGAGCATCGAAGAAGTCTGTATTTATTACACTTATGATTATAGCATCATATATACTGATAACCATACCTCCGATTACTACATACGGTATGACAGAAATGCTTCCTTTTGCAATTATCTTTCCTGGAATTGGTTTTACTGTAATGTTTGGTATGTTGTTTGAAAGAAGCAACACCATATATGTAAACGGAAAACCAAAGAATTCACCATGGGCATCGAAAATATTTGGTCTTATATGGGGTATGGGCTTTGGCGGTATACCTTGGGCAATGATTGTGCTTCCTGCACTTTTACAGGATAAGTGGTATTTTATAGGATATATGGTTGGCATAGTTTGTATAATCGGAATGGTTCTTTGTCGTGTATATCTGCCTAAGAGAACACCTTACGGCAATATGATGCTCGGTAAGGTAAAGGGCTTTAAGAACTTCCTTGAGGTGGCAGAGAAAGAAAAGCTGGAGGCTCTGGTTATGGAGCAGCCGGATTATTTCTACAACATACTTCCTTATACCTATGTACTTGGTGTATCCGATAAGTGGATTAAGAAATTTGAAACAATAGCAATTGAGGCACCGTCCTGGTATGACAGCCCTACATTTAATACGGCAGCCTTCGGTGCATTTATGGGTGCGACCATGGCAGCAGCATATACCTCCATGAGTTCAAGTCCTTCGAGTAGTTCGGGTGGAAGCTCGGGAGGCGGTTCATCAGGCGGAGGCTCCGGTGGTGGAGGCGGTGGCTCATGGTAATTTTTGTAATGGTGATAAATACCATATCACATTAAATACTATAACTGTTTGACATAAACTTAACTTTGTGAATCATTGAAAAGCATAATAATTTGTGATACACTGAAAATAATATAATAATACAAAAATAAGAAGGTGATTTTTATGTGCAAAATAGCATTTAATATTCCAAACGAAATATTGTATGACACCAGACAAAGTGAAGAGGAAGCAATTCAATTTGTTAGACGTTCTGCTGCATTAAATTATTATGTTAAGAGGGGCGTATCACTTGGATATGCTGCTCAAATTGCGGATATGGATAAAGAATCTTTCATAAAATATTTGGGTGAAAACGGTATATCTATTTTTAAATTTGATAATGAGGCAGAGTTTTTGGAGGAAGTTCGTAATGCGTAAGGTTATTTCAAATACAACTCCATTAATTGCTTTAGCAAATATCGGACATTTGGAGTTGTTGCATAAGCTATACGAAAGAATAATAATTCCACAGGCTGTAATGGATGAGGTAATAAGTGAACCGGCAAAAAGTTTGATAAAAAACAGTTCATGGATTCATGTTGAACAAATTAAAGATACATCAAAAAAAACGTTTTATAGAGCAAGGTTGCATGCGGGTGAGGTTGAAGTTATGATTCTTGCTCAAGAACAAAATGCAGATTTGGTTATCATGGATGATAATACTGCGAAAAAAACTGCAAAATTTATGGGCCTAAATGTTACAGGAACGTTAGGTGTGCTTTTAAGAACAAAGAAAGAGGGATACATAGATTTAATTGAGCCGATAATTAATGAGCTTATCAATGACGGATTATATGTGAGTGATGTTGTTAGAGAATATGTCCTAAAAGAAGCAGGTGAATTATAGTTGATGTGACACGGTTCATGTCTCCGTGCCACATTATGTTTCCTCTAACTCATAATATTTCTCGTAAGCTTCAACTAGCTTTGTATCAAGGGCTTCACGTTCAATGCTTAAATCACTCAATTTCTTTGAGTTGGTTGCATTTTCGGGTGCGTTTATTTCTTCGTCGATTTGGGAAATTTTTTCTTCCAAGTCGGCGATTTCTTTTTCAAGCTTTTTTAAATCGTTTTCGCGTTTTCTGGCTTTTGCCTGTTCTTCCTTGTTTTTCAGGTAGGCTTCCTTATTGGATAGTGTAGTATTATTGTCAGTAGTAACATTTGATGTTGCAGCTTCGCTTATATTATAAGTGCCGTCAGAAACAGGTGAGAATATACCTGAATTTACACTACTTGCTTTAGCACCTGTGTTTTTGGTTTCAGCTTCATATATAAGTTCTTTATGACTCTCATAATAATCATAATTTCCTATAAATGAATACAGCTTTTTATCCTTTAATTCCACAATCCTTGTAGATATCCTGTTTATAAAATATCTGTCGTGGCTTACGCAGAGTACGGTCCCGGTGTAGCTTCGTATAGCCTCCTCGAGTATTTCCTTCGAGTGTATATCAAGGTGGTTGGTCGGCTCATCAAGTATAAGAAAGTTTGCGGGAGAGAGCATAAGCTTGGCAAGTGATACACGTCCGCGTTCACCACCTGACAGATCCCCTATCTTTTTAAATACATCATCGCCTGTAAATAAAAATGCTGCCAGAACATTTCTGATTTTAGTGTTCGTAAGATCAGGGTAGGAATCGGAGATTTCCTCAAATATGGTTTTGTGTAAGGAGAGTATCTGATGCTCCTGATCATAGTAGCCTACCTTTACTCTTGAACCGAGTATAATCTGTCCTTCATCCTTTGGGATTAGGCGGTTAATTATCTTAAGTATTGTGGTCTTGCCGGTTCCGTTTGCACCTATAAGACATACGTGTTCACCACGTTTTATCTCCATGTTCATATCGGAAAAAAGGTTATTTGTTCCAAAGGACTTGGAAAGCTCCTTTATGGTCAAGACATCATTTCCACTTTCAACAGACGGAGAAAGTGATAGTCTCATATCGGCATTTACCTCGGTCGGTTTATCAAGCCTTTCTATTTTATCTAACATCTTTTCGCGGCTTTCGGCACGCTTGATGGATTTTTCTCTGTTAAACTGCTTTAGCTTTTCGATGACTGCTTCCTGATGTTTGATTTCCTGCTGCTGATTGAGATATGCCTTCATCTGCGAAGCTCGTATCTTTCCACGTTTGGCAGAATAATATGTATAGTTGCCGTGATAAATGATTGCTTTGGTATTGTCTATCTCGACGATTTTGGTTGCGATTTTATCTATAAAATACCTATCATGGCTTACGATGATAACACTTCCCGGATAAGAAGAAAGGAAGCCCTCAAGCCAGGCTATGGATACCATATCAAGGTGGTTGGTCGGCTCATCAAGAATTATTATATCAGGCTTGGTAAGAAGGAGTCTTCCCAATGCGACACGCATTCTCTGACCGCCGGAGAGGGAGTTTATGTGCCTTTGGTAATCTGCTTCGTTAAAACCCAGTCCCTTAAGAACACCTGTAACTTCACTTTTATAGGCGTATCCATTTTCATGGTCATACTGTGTAGAAAGCTTGTTATATGTATTCATAATCTTTTCAAGCTCTTCGCCTGTGGCATGTTTCATATCATTTTCAAGACTGCGGATTTTCTCCTCCATGTCTATCAGGTATCGTTTTGTCTCAAGCATCTCTGCATAGATGGTATTGTCAAATGAGATGTCCTGATGCTGCGAGAGGTAACCGATGGTGGTATCCTTTGCAAGAACTACCTGCCCGTCATCTGCGGTTTCCTCACCCATAATGATTTTAAGAAGAGTGGTTTTGCCGGAGCCGTTTATGCCGACTATGGCGAGCTTTTCTTTTTCCTCTATATGAAATGAAACATCAGAAAGTATCTGATTGATTCCATAGGCTTTACTTATATTTTGAACTGCGAGTATCATTTGTTGTCTCCTTTTATATAGGTATGGCAAATCTGAATACATAATCATCCGGATCGATTTCATGTCCGAAAAATATTCCGACTATATTTATGCCGTAGAGCGGGCCGGCAGGTTTTAAATTTCTTTTCTTCATTTCTTCAAGAAGAATCTTTCCGCCGTTTTCCATTATATAATCATTATCACCGTGGTAGATAAGTGAAAATGCCTGACGCGGTTTTATGTGTACAACTCTTGACGGATCAGGAATCGATTTTGGATTAATGGTAATGCACATGGTTGATTCAAATGGATCCTTATCTGTTCCGTCATATACTTCATCTAATCCGGGCATCACTATAAACATCGGAGTTGTAGGGTATGACTTAAAGCCTGCATCATACATTTTCTTTATCTCGCTATAGTTGTACTCAACCTGCTTTTTAATCTGTCTGATAGGACACGGAAATGTATAGCAGGTAAGCTCAGGTATTGTATAATATGAATACGAAATGCTTTCACGTTCCGTAAATGAGGACTCAAATTCATCCACGCAGCGCTGGGCTATATCAAGCTGCTCACGTATCTTGGTAAGAAAATTCTGTTTATCCAAGGTTCCGTTATAATATGCAAGGATATCCTTTTGGGATACACCAAGACGCTTAAGAGAAAGATAGCGCTGTATCTTAAGGATGTTCATAACATCATAGTATCTGAATCCGCTTTCCGGATTAGTGTATCGAGGAGTATCAAAACCTGCTTCCTCCATACGAAGAAGCGTTGCACGACTGATATCACATATATTTGCTACTTCACGTATAGTATATAGCTTTTCGCCTTCCATCTTATAACGTTCTATCATTTGAACCTCCTGATTTTACAAAATTCCACAAAAATCTAATCTTTTGTTTCTCCAAAAGTGCCCTAATGTGGACAGTATAGCAAGGAAAATAAAAATGTGCAAGTGATAAAAAAATTAAAAAACATCTTGAAGTGTCCACAAGTGGACAGGATATAATTAATAATATGATAAACAAAACCGCATATTATAAAAAAAATTACGGAAGATAAATTGATTGTAATACAAGGAGGAAGATGAAATGAAAGAAAAAAAAGAACTTAGAACGTCTGTGAGCTTACATATATTGAGACGAAAAGCTCTTGCGTTCGCACTTGCATTTGCGTTGGTGCTTTCAACTATTATTACAATGGTACCAATGTTAGAAGTTAAGGCGGAAGAAACCTGGGAGTATCCGACGAGTGCACCAGAAAATCCGTTTGATGGCGGAGATGGTTCGGCTGAAAATCCGTATAAGATAGCAACAGCACAGCAGTTGGCGAATCTGGCATGGTTGTCTAATGATTGGAATGGTAGTAAAACATATTTAGATAAATATTATATTCTTACAGATAATATTGATTTGGGTAATAAAGAATGGTCGAAAGAAATATCATGGAGCTATGATTTTAAAGGTGTATTTGATGGAGGTGGACATACTGTCTGCGGATTATATATAAACACAACCAGAAATTATGCAGGTTTATTTGCGAAAACAGAAGGTGCAGTAATAAAGAATTTAACGGTGTCTGGAAGAGTTATAGGAAAAGATCACGCAGGAGGAATTGTCGGTAAGGCAGATACCGATAGTGTTATCAGAAACTGTACGAATATGTGTGAAGTTTCCGGAAATTATTATGTTGGAGGAATCTGCGGTGATGGTTGGGATGCCAGTATATATAATTGTGAAAATATAGGGAATATCACAGGCGTAGAAATTGGAGGAATCTGTGGTGAAAATTATTCCAGTGACAAAGATATATATATATTAGATTGCAGTAACTATGGTGATATAACCTATGACAATGGTAACTATGGTGGTCAAGCCGGAGGAATATGTGGTAGTTTTTCAGGTAAATCATGTTCATGTTCCGGATGCTATAATTCAGGAAATGTTACTTGTAAATATGGAACAGCCGGAGGAATTATAGGAAATTTTAGTGGTACTATTGAAAAATGCTATAATACAGGAACGATTAAAGTATTAGGTTATAGTAGTGGCGCATATGTCGGTGGAATTGTAGGAGAGATGCATAAAAATATAAGTAATTGCTACAACAGAGGAGGCGTGATATACGAGGGTACGGATAATTATGCTGAAATCGGAGGAATAGCGGGAGGCTGTTATCCTTCTTCAAATAATGTGTACTCAAATTGTTACAATATGGGTACAGTTCAGGGAAGTTCAAATAGTACAAGGATTGGTGGTATAGTAGGAAAATTATCATACGAAACAGTAACCTTTAATAATAATTATTCGCTTTCTGGAACGAACTCTTATTTAATAGAGGGATCAAGTACAACTGCTACCAACCAATATGAATTTCTTACTACTGATGAATTTACTTTAGCAGGTAAATTTAATTCATGGGATTTTGAAAATATTTGGGTGATGAATGCTTCAAATACATATCCTGTATTACGAGGTGTTGGAGAGGCAGAGGGTTCATACACAGTTACTTTTAATTCCAATGGTGGAACAACTGTGGCAGAACAGAGTGTTATAAAAAATAAAAGAGCAAGAGTGCCAAATGCTCCAATCAAGGATGGTTATGCATTCATTGGTTGGTGTTCAGATGAAGGTTTAAATACACTATATGACTTTTCAACTGCTGTAACTGAAAATAAAACCTTATATGCAAAATGGCAACTGTATGTGCCGGATGTAAGTGCTACAGGTTACAATGGTGAATATGATGGAAATAATCATGAAATTACTGTAACAGCTCCTACAGGTGCAACGATTACATACGGAGAAACTGAGGGTAGCTATGCTACTGATAATCCAAGCTATACTAATGTAGGAGAAAATACAGTATATTATCAGGTAACTAAAGATGGATATGCACCTGTAACAGGAAGTGCTACAGTAACCATAACAGAAAAAGAAATAGGAATATCATGGACAGATACAGCACTTACATATAATGGTAGTGAACAAAAGCCAACAGCAACGGCTACAGGTCTTATAGGTAGTGATACATGCACGATAACCGTAACAGGTGAGGAAACCAACGCCAATGCCTATACTGCTACGGCAGGAAGCATAGATAACGCTAACTATAAGCTGCCGACAGCTAACACTACTACATTTACGATTAGTCCGGCCAAGATAATAGTATCAGGTATAAAAGCAAACAATAAGGCTTATGATGGTAATGTTTCAGCTACACTTGATTATTCAAATGTTTCGCTTGCGGGAAAGATAGCCGGTGATGATTTATCCGTTTCGGCAACAGGAGTATTTGAAGACTATAAACCGGCTACAGATATAACAGTAAGTATAACTGATTTGACATTAGAAGGAACTTCAGCAGGAAATTATGTCCTTGCAACTCTCGGTCAGCAGACTACTACGACAGCTGATATAACTATTAATAATGATATTGTCGTAGAGGAGGTAACAAATCCGGACGGAAGCATAACAAAAACCGAGACTAAATATGAGGGAGGCAATGTTTCCAAAATAACTGAAACTACCACAAGTGCAGACGGAAATACGGTAACTGTTGTTGAGAAAAATCCTTCAAATGAAATTTTGAAGACAACCGTAACTGTAAATAACGCAGACGGTACAAAGACAATAACAGAGACCAATGTAGACGAAAGCAGTAAGGTTACAGAAAAAGATTCTGCCGGAAATATAACGAAAGAGACAGTAACTAATTCAGACGGAAGCAAAGTAGTGACGGAAAATTCATATGACAATTTAGGTAATAAGACAGGAAGGGTTGTAACAACCATAAGCGCAGACGGAAAGACAGTAACAGTGAAAGAAAAGGATGCATCAGATGTGACAACAAAAACTACTGAAACAGTAACCAACGCAGACGGAACAAAAACTGTTACGACTACAGAAGGAAATACAACCACGGTCGAGACAAAGGACAGCGAAGATAATGTAACAAAGACAGTTGAGACGGTAAAAAATGAAGATGAAAGCACAACTATAACCGAAAAAGATGCAGACGGCAATATAACAAAAGAGACAGTTATCAATGCAGATGGAAGCAGTAAGGTCACAGAAAAAGATGCAGACGGAAAAGTAACGAAGGAGACAGTAACTGATGCAGACGGAAGTAAAGAAGTGACAGAAAATTCTTACGACAATGCAGGAGATAAAACCGAAAGTGTTGTGACAACCACAAGCGCAGACGGAAAGACTGTAACGGTAGAAGAAAAGGATGCTTCTGATAATACTAAAAAAACAACAGTAACTGAAAAAGATGCATCAGA
>ODAI013820365.1_pt1 | contig 11142 bp, 8 predicted proteins | sample 1539321 | NCBI WGS metagenome assembly ODAI01 (sample SAMN02144231, study PRJEB22623) | gut metagenome | biome: sheep rumen | host: Ovis aries | place: New Zealand | reverse complement strand
TCTTTTTGTTGTTTATTTTTTATTCCAACAATACGAAGCGAAACCGTAAACTCATTCGGGATATCAATAAGACGATTTCACTTTTAAATGTAGTGCGAATGAAATATGCCAACGTTACCAGTGCTATTGAATTTGAAAAAGACCGTTTTCATGTTACGACTTCCATGGAACTTCATTATTTATGGGATTGTTATATGGAAATGGTTCGCGCCCAGGAGCAATACATTCAGGATAATGATGACCTGGAATACTTTACCGGACGTTTGATGCGAATGCTTGCAAAACTTGAGTTGTATGATTCAAAGATTTGGCTGAATCAGATTGCAGCTTTGGTGCATGAGGATGTTATGGTAAAAGTAAAGAACTCATTGCTGGAGCGAAGAAAAAAGATTTCGGATAAGATTACCGAGAATACAAAGTCCGTTAAATCCGAGCGTGATGAAATTGATCGTATGATGAAGATCCACAATTATTATGTACCGGAAATCATTGAGATTATTACATCCGTTGACAAACTTTGTGGCTTAAAGAAACCACAGGTTGTTTAAGGTTTACTTTTGTTATTTTTAGAGCTATAATCAACATTTGTTGAATGAAATAGAAGGAGTTTACATATATGAAGATAAGAACCAGATATGCACCTTCACCTACAGGAAGGATGCACGTTGGAAATTTAAGAACAGCACTTTATGCATACTTAATTGCAAAACACGAAGGCGGTGATTTTATCCTTCGTATTGAGGATACAGATCAGGAACGTTATGTGGAAGGCGCTGTTGATATTATTTACCGTACCTTAAAGGATACCGGTCTTATTCATGACGAAGGCCCGGATAAAGACGGCGGCGTTGGCCCTTATGTTCAGAGTGAACGTCAGAAGGCCGGCATTTATATGAAATATGCAAAGCAGTTGATTGATAAAGGCGAAGCATATTATTGTTTCTGCGATCAGGAAAGACTTGATTCTTTAAAAACAGAAGTCGTAGACGGAAAGGTAATTTCAATTTACGACAAGCATTGTCTTTCTCTTTCCAAAGAAGAAGTTGAGGCAAATCTTGCTGCCGGAAAGCCTTATGTAATTCGTCAGAATAACCCTCGTACCGGAACAACTGCTTTTGAAGATGAAATCTACGGACGTATCGAAGTGGACAATTCCGAGCTTGACGATATGATTTTGATTAAATCTGACGGATATCCTACCTACAATTTTGCAAATGTGGTAGATGATCATTTAATGGGAATCACTCACGTTGTTCGCGGAAATGAATACCTTTCTTCATCTCCGAAGTACAACCGCTTGTATGAAGCATTTGGCTGGGATGTACCGGTGTATATTCATTGCCCGTTAATTACAAATGAAGAGCATCAGAAACTTTCAAAACGAAGCGGACATTCTTCTTTTGAAGATTTGATTGATCAGGGCTTTGTAAAAGAGGCTGTTGTAAACTTTGTTGCACTTCTTGGCTGGAGCCCAAGTGATAACAATGAGATTATGTCTTTGGAAGATTTGGTGAAGTCTTTTGATTATCATCATATTAACAAATCACCGGCTGTATTTGATATGGTGAAGCTTCGTTGGATGAACGGAGAATATATCAAAGCAATGGATGAGGATCGCTTCTATGAAATGGCTGAGCCGTACATCAAAGAAGTAATCAAAAAGGATTTGGATTTAAAGAAGATTGCTTCCATGGTTCATACCAGAATTGAAACCTTCTTAGACATCAAAGACCATATCGATTTCTTTGAAACCTTACCAGAATACGATACCGAGATGTATGTACACAAGAAAATGAAGACTACAAAAGAATCTTCACTTGCGCTGTTACAGGAGATTTTACCGGTATTGGAAGCACAAGAAGATTACAGTAATGATGCACTTTTTGCTACCTTAAAGGGATTTGCAGAAAGTCACGAATATAAGAACGGTTATGTTCTTTGGCCAATTCGTACCGCTGTATCCGGAAAGCAGAACACACCGGGTGGAGCTACTGAGCTTATGGAGATTTTAGGAAAAGAAGAATCCTTAAATCGTATCAGAAAAGGTATTGAATTATTAAGTAACTAATATAGGTTATCGTATATTCCGCAAGAAGAGACAAACAAAGGAGTATATGAGAAACGAAAAACAAATTCTTGCAATTGAACACTTTACGGGGCCCTGTCTTGTCGTTGCAGGCCCCGGTTCAGGCAAGACAAAATGTCTGGTGGAACGCGTTTATCATCTAATTGACGTACACCATATTTCCCCTGATAAAATATTGGTATTAACATTTACAAAGGATGCTGCGAAAGAAATGAAGGATCGTTTCTTAAAGCAGTCTTCTTGTGTTACAAAAATACCGTTTTTCGGAACATTTCATTCATTTTTTTATACGATATTGAAAGAAGAATATCATTTCACAAAGGATAATATCATCACATCCAAAAGTGCTTATTCTCTTTTGATGAAAAGCCTTACAGAGCATGGAATAAAGGCATCATCCCTGGATGTATTTGGCATCTTAAAAGAAATCTCGTCTTGTACCAATCAAAATATTTCTCCGAAAGAGTATGAATCAAGACTGTTGGAACACAGGTTTGAAAGAGTCTATGCTACCTATCAAAAGAAAAAAGAAGAAAATCATTTTATCGATTTTGACGATATGCAAACATTGGTTTATAAACTGTTTTCGTCTAATAAATCCGTTTTAAAAAAATGGCAGGACAGATACTCCTTTGTCCTTTTGGATGAAATGCAGGATATCAATGAACTGCAGTTTTTTGTAACGAAGCTTTTGTGTGAAAAACATAACAATTTATTTGCAGTGGGGGATGACGATCAATCCATTTATGAATTCAGAGGGGCAAAATCAAAACTGTTTTTATCTTTAAAAACGCAGTATCCGGATTTAAAGACAATTGTTTTGGATACGAACTATCGCTGCAAAAAGAAGATTGTTTCGGTTTCAAGCAATTTTATCAAACATAATAAAAACCGCATCGACAAAGAGTATCACAGCTTTTCCGAAGCCCCGGGAATTGTAAAAACTATCCTGTTTGAAGATGAAAAAGCCCAGGCAAACGGAATTTTAAATATCATAAAAAAACATCCGAATGAAACGGTTGGAATTTTGTTTCGGAACAAAAGAGACGGAGATTATATCAGCCGTTTTTTGGAATGGAATCATATTTTGTATTATTCAAAAGAACGATTCTATTCAAATACCACAAATGAGATATTAGCGGATGTGACCTTGTTCTTTGGAAAGTATTTCGAACTATCCGATAGCAAAGAAGAAAGCGATTTCTTTTTAAAGGAAATAAAGTACTCATTTCAACCGAAGTCTTATTATTCTCTTATGAATTATTTTAGAAAAGGAGCAGGGTATGATTCCTATATAAAACAGAAATATAAAGATGATGAACTGATTTTGGATGTTTGTTTTTCTTATTTGGATGAGATTCAAAAAGAATGCAAGAAATTTTCCAATGAATGTGATCCCAAAAGTGTGATTGACGAATTAAAGACATTGGAAATTAAGGAAAAGTACCGGTTGCAGGTGAAAGAGGATGCAAAGATTTTTTTGTATACCTATCATGGTTCAAAGGGATTGGAGTTTGATATTACGTTTTGCATTAACGTCAATGAAGGGATGGTGCCTTCGCCCTTTCACAAAGGGGATTTGGAAGAAGAACGTAGAATGTTTTATGTTGCCCTTACAAGAGCCAGATTTCAACTCTATGTTTGTTCTATAAAAATAAGAGGGGGAAAGTTCTTTCCGCCCTCTGTATTTATCAGTGAAATGAAAGATTAGTTTTCTTCCGCTTCATCCTGAATTTCCTGAAAACGTTTGCCGACACGTTCGTATTCTTCATCAGACTGGATGTTGTCCAAACGAGGCTCGCCGGTTTCTTCGTCTTCGAAGTAACGATAGATGATGACTTCGTTTTCATTTAACGGTTCGCCGTTTTCGTCAACCGGTAATAAAACGATATAATCCTGATCATCGGTATCAAAGATGGTTAAGATTTCGCACTCCAATTCAGAGCCGTCATCCAATTCCAATGTAACCAATACATCGGTATCGTTTTCGTCAACTGGGAAAATATCTTCGTTATTCAATGTGATTCTCCTTATAAAATTTTTCATAATTATATTAAATTGCAGGAATAAAAGCAAATGATTGAAGAAAATACCCGGAACAATTGGCGAATCATAAGGATATATGCTATAATTTTATGGATTTTTCCCACATAAATGCAAAAATTAACATGTATTGTGAAAAGGAAAAATGAGAAAGAGGAAATACCATGGCACTTTCGATTAAAAAAGGGGACTTTTTAGAATACGGTGCAATCGTAAAGGGAAAGGACGTAATCTTTACTTTCGATACGGATAAGCTTTCCGAAGCATCTGTTTTGCTCTATGATGTCGATACAAAAAAGTTAATTCATGAAATCTTTATTCCGAAAGAATTTTCTATAGGAAGAGTATATTCTGTATGTGTTTCAGGTCTTGATATTAAGCATCTGTGTTATCTTTTAAAATCCGGTAAACTTGTTTATCTGGATCCCTATGCCAAACGTATTATTGGACGTGAGGTGTGGATGGATCAGAGCCGTTATGAAAAAGACTATAAGATATATGGCGGATTTTATTTTGATGACTATACATGGAAAACGGACTTTGCATCGATTCCTTCTGATAAAACCATTATTTATAAGATGCATATGCGCGGATTTACAATGGATCATAAGCGCAAAAAAAGTGAAAAAGGAACCTACAAAGGGGTCATTTCTTTACTTCCTGAATTGAAGGATTTAGGCGTAACTTCCCTTGAAATGTTACCGATTTATGAGTTTGAGGAAATGCGCTACAAATCCGAGACAAAGGTGATGGCTTCAAAGAAGACAAAAGAAGTGTTTTTTCCTGCCTACGGAACCAATTATTGGGGATACGGAACCGGAAACTACTTTGCGCCGAAGGCATCTTATTTTGGCGGGAAAAATGTGATTTTACATGCAAAAGAATTGGTTGATGCGATTCATGAAAATGGGATGGAGCTTATTATGGAGATTTCTTTCTCCAATGAGCATACGGCAGAGTTTATTTCCATGGTTTTGCAATACTGGGTACAGCAGTATCATGTAGACGGATTTCATTTGCTTGGTGCAGCACTTCCGATGGAATCGGTGGTGAAAAACCCTTATCTTGCCAATACAAAACTCTTTTATGATAATTATTCCTATGAGGTGTTGTCTTCGGAAGAGGATAAAAAGCATTTGTTTGTTTACAACGATGATTTTACCTATCCTTTAAGACGACTTCAGCATCATATGGATGGTAATATTGCAGATTTTGCCGATCAGATGCGTCGTCAAGGTGAGCATTTTGGCTTTGTAAATTATGCGGCTTCCAACAGTGGATTTTGCCTTTGGGATGTATATTCATACGGTGAAAAACACAATTGGGATAATGGAGAAGAAAACACAGACGGCAGCAATTATAACTGCTCACACAATCATGGGGTGGAAGGACCTACGAAAAAGACCTCCATTAATAAGATTCGTCTGATGAATGCAAGATGCGCCATTACCTCCGCGCTTCTTTCACAGAGCGTTCCGCTGATTTTGTCCGGGGATGAAGTCATAAATTCCCAAAGCGGAAACAACAACCCGTATTGTCAGGATAATGAAATCGGATGGGTGAACTTTTCAAACAAAAAATCAGCGGTAAAATTCCGTGAATATGTAAAAGCAATTATTCGATTCAGAAAAGAACATGATATTCTTACCAAGGATACTCCTTTGGCTCTAAATGATTATAAACACGTAGGAATACCGGATTTGTCTTATCATGGAAGAGAGCCCTGGATTATGGGAATCGGTGCCGAAAAAAAGGCAATCGGTATTTATTATAGCGGTCAGTATTCCAAGACAAAGAATAAAGAGGATGTTATGCTTCTTTACAATTTTTATTATGATTCGGAGGAGTTTGCAGCACCGAAACTGTCCGGTAAGAAAAAGTGGTATTATGTTACCAATACCGCGGATGATACGTTTTTGCCTGCGGATGAACCTTTAAAGGATCAGACGAAAGTAATTGTGCCGGGGGGAACCGTTACAATTTTGGTTGGAAAGGAAGTATCAAATGAATAGCTTCTTTGGACATTTGCATACAATCAATCAGCACAAGCGACTTGTGATGAAGGGTTGTTTTCAGGTTGGCCTTTACAAACAGGGATTGCTTCATGATTTATCGAAGTATTCTCCGACAGAGTTTTTCGTTGGAGTGAAGTATTTTCAGGGTGACAGAAGTCCAAATAATGCCGAACGTGAGGACAAAGGCGTATCTTTAGCCTGGCTTCATCATAAAGGCAGAAATAAGCATCACATGGAATATTGGATTGACTATTCACAAAAGAAAGATGGACGTATGATCGGTATGGAGATGCCCACAAAGTACGTTGTTGAAATGTTTATCGATCGTATCGCAGCTTGTAAGGTTTACCAAAAAGAGAACTATACGGATAACAGTCCGTTGGAATATTATAAAAGAGGATTTGACCATTATTTGATTCATCCCAATACCCAGGCGTTGCTTGAGGAAATGTTGACGATGCTTGCAAATAAAGGAGAAAAAGAGACCTTTTTGTATATTCGAAAAAATATATTACATAATAAAAAATAAAGTTGAGGATGAAAAATGGAAAAGGAAAAGAAGATTTTATATAGCGGAATGCAGGCAACCAGTACACTTACACTTGGAAATTATTTGGGTGCTTTGAAAAACTGGGTGAACATTCACGAAGATTATGACTGCTTTTTTGGCGTTATGGATTTACATAGTTTGACAGTTCGTCAGGACCCTGCAGAATTTCGTAAAAACGCAAGAAGCATTTATGCTTTATATGTAGCGGCCGGACTGGACCCTGAGAAAAACTGCGTTTATTATCAGTCCCATGTGCCGACGCACGCACAGCTTGCCTGGGTGTTAAACTGTTTTACCTATATGGGCGAATTAAATCGTATGACACAGTTTAAAGATAAAGCATCCAAACATGCGGACAACATCAATGCGGGACTGTTTACCTATCCTGTACTTATGGCTGCGGATATTTTGCTGTATCAGGCAGATGTGGTACCGATTGGAAAGGACCAGATGCAGCATTTGGAAATAACAAGAGATATTGCAGAACGCTTTAACAATATTTATGGGGATGTGTTTACGATTCCGGAGCCGTATATCGGAAAAACCGGAGCAAAGATTATGTCTTTACAGGAGCCGGTAAAGAAGATGTCTAAGTCAGACGAGAATGAAAACGCAACCGTTCGTCTTTTGGATGATAAGGACACAATTCTTCGTAAGTTTAAAAGAGCAGTGACGGATTCCGAGACCGAGGTTCGATTTGATGAAGAAAACAAACCGGGCGTATCGAATCTTATGAGTATTTATCGCTGTGTTACAGGTAAGTCTTTTGATGAAATTGAAAAAGAGTTTGCCGGACGTGGTTACGGAGACTTTAAGATGGCAGTGGGAGAAGCAGTTGTTTGTGAACTTGAACCGATTCAGAAACGATACGATGAACTTATGAAAGAAAAGACTTATCTTGACAAGTGCATCAAAGAAAACGATGAGAAAGCATACTATTTCTCAAATAAAACACTCCGCAAAGTCCACAAAAAGGTAGGCCTTACGGAGCTGATTCGTTAAATATTAACATAAAGTAACGTCTCTTTTTTCAGGAGAAACGATCATAGAGTAGTTGGTGTGGTAAATTACGTATCCGGGAGCCGCACCGGCTACTTTTTTTAGGTGTTTCTTTTGCGTGTAGTCGATTTCGATTTTGTCCTGTTCCCGACCGGTAGAATAATAACCGGCCAAAGAGGCGGCAATTTCAAAAATATGGTCCGGAAGTTCTTCGTTATTTGCCTTTACAATTACATGACTTCCCGGTATGGTTTTTGAATGAAACCACCAGTCGTTTCCGGTGGCAATTTTAAAGGTTACCTCTTCGTTTTGGAAATTGTTTTTTCCAACGTAGATGTGATATCCGTCAGACGTAACAAAATGAAGAGGCGCGGATTTCTTCTTTTGTCCCTTTTTAACGGTAGGGCGTTTTTTTGTAAATCCAAACTCATATAATTCCTGCCTTATCTGTGTCAAATCTTCTTCGGATTCTGCAATAGACAAGGAACTTAATATCATTTCCAAATGAGAAATTGATTTTTTGGTTTCTTCGATATAAGTATCCAGCGCATCTTTTGTACGCTTGAGCTTATTGTATTTTGCATAATACTTGTTTGCATTTTCCATAGCGGAAAGTGTCTCGTCTAACGGAATTTCAATCGTGGAATTATCGTAGTAGTTCATCAGTTTTGCTTTTTTTATTCCACTTTCAAGCCGGTAGGCGTTAGCAGTCAATAATTCTCCGTAAAGTCTGTATTTTTCCATGGAAAGCGTATCCTTTAACTGCTTTTCTTGAATGATAAGTTTTTTTCTGTTTCTGTCCAAAATGGTTTGAATCTGTTTGCGTAGATCGCAGGAACGCTGTTCCATATTGTTCTTTAAATTTTTGGTGGCATAAAAGAACTCTAACGCTTCCGACATGGAAGAAAAGCTTTTTTGCTCAAGCTCTTCATAATGGGACAAAGCAAAGGGATAGACTTCCAATGGACGATTGTTTTTTAGAATTACAGTGGGAGCGTAGTTGTTTTGCTCCACATCCTTTATAAGGTTTATAAATACCTCGTAAAAGACATCTTTTTGCCAGTCACTTAAGGACAATACAGATGCATCGGAGTCGATGTTTGCACGATAACACAATTCTTCCGCAATGACCGGACCAAATCCAACAAGTGAAGAAAGAATCATCTTTTTCATGGGAAGAGGTTTCTTTAAAAGTACGTTGTAAAAGTCGTCTTTTGATATGGAAAATGCGTCAAAATGGTCAGACTGCTTTGGCACAAAATAGGGTCGATTCGGCAAAACTTCACGAACGGAGGACACAAATGCATTGATGTGTTTTATGCTGTCCAAAATCGTGTTTTCTTCGTCACAAAGAATAATGTTTGAATGTTTGCCCATGATTTCCACATATAAATGCTTTTTTGCAGGGTCACCGAGCTCGTTTAGATGTTCAATTTCAAAGTCTAACACACGTTCCAAACCGATTTGGTTTACGGATGTAATCTTTCCGCTGTTTAGGTATTTACGCAGTACCATGCAAAAATTAGGAGCTGTCATGGGACTTGTCTTGCTTTCTGAGGTAAGGTAAATCACCGGCAGGGAAGCTAAAGAGGAGATTAAAAGGCGAAAAGTTTCACGATCCTTTGATGCTGTAAGGATTAATTCCTCTTTTTCCGGCTGTGCAATTTTTTTAATATGGCTATCACTTAACTTTTGATTTAATTCAAAGTTTAATGCGTGTAAACAAATTCCGTCGATGGACATGATTTTTCTCCAAAAAAAATAATTTTAAAATTCGTGCAGCCCTTATTTTACAAGGGTTTGCGGCACTTGTAAAGGGCTTTTAAATTTGACAAAGAACCCTTATATTTACTATAATAACAATAATTGTGATAATTGTGTCAAAAAATAGAGACAATTATAGATTTTAGGAGGAATTTTAGACGGTTATGGCGAACAGCATGACGGGGTTCGGTCGTTATGAAAACACCAAGAATTCCATGAAAGTATCCGTAGAAATCAAGTCCGTTAATCATCGTTTTTTGGATTTGAATTTAAAGCTTCCGAGAAAGTTTTCTTTCTTTGAAAATGAAGCCAGAAATATTATCAAAAATCGTATTTCCAGAGGTAAGATCGATGTGTTCTTTTCTTATGAAGAGAATGCGGTGGATGAAGTGGAAATTAATTATCATCCTGAAATTGCACAGAAGTATTATGACGGCCTGATGCAATTAAAGGAGCAGTTTGATTTAAAAGACTCTGTATCCGTAGGACTTTTGGCAAGATTCCCGGATGTGTTTACACAGGATGCCAAAGAAGAGGATCAGGAAGAACTTAACGAGTTATTAAGCGACACCTTAAATAAAGCTTTAGATGAATTTATTGTAAACCGCAAAGAAGAAGGTCAAAGATTAGTTGATGATTTGATCTTAAAGCTTGATGAGATGGAAGACCTCGTTTCAAAGGTCGAGACCTATTTCCCAAGCATTATTGAAGACTATAAAAACAGACTTCTTGGCAAGACGAAGGAATTAATTGAGAATCATCAGTTGGATGAGTCCCGTATTGCTGCAGAGGTTGTTTTGTATGCCGACAAGATTTGTGTCGACGAAGAGCTTGTTCGTTTAAAAAGTCATGTAAAGGAAGCAAAAGATACACTTCTAAACAAAGATGAGGTGGGTCGCAAAATGGACTTCCTTGCACAGGAAATGAACCGTGAAAGCAACACGCTTTTATCAAAATCTACGGATGTAAAGGTTGCTGATATCGGCATTGAACTTAAGACTTTAATCGAAAAGATTCGTGAACAAATTCAAAATTTAGAGTAGGAGATATTATGGATTTTAGTAAAGGCTTGGTAATCGTATTATCCGGTTTTTCAGGTGCAGGCAAAGGCACCATTATGAAACATTTGTTAAAAAATCATAAAGATGAATATAATCTTTCCATTTCCGCCACCTCGCGAGAAAAGCGAACCGGTGAAAAAGAGGGAAGAGAATACTTCTTTAAAACAAGAGAAGAGTTCGAAAAAATGATTGCAAACAACGAACTCTTGGAATACACGGAGTTTAACGGTAATTATTACGGTACTCCGAAGGAATATGTTGAAACCCTTGTTAATCAGGGGAAAGATGTTATTTTGGAAATTGAAATTGATGGTGCTTTACAGGTCAAGAAACTGTTTCCGGAATCCCTCTTATTATTTGTGACCCCTCCCACGGCGACTTCTTTAAAAGAACGTCTGGTAGGCAGAGGAACCGAAACCAAAGAAGTGATTGAACAACGACTTTCCATTGCGTATGATCAGTCATTTTTAATGGATAAATATGATTATCTGGTGGTGAACGACGATTTAACCAAATGTGTGAAACGTGTTCATAATACAATTCAGGCTGAGAAATATCGTGCATCCAGAAATCAGGCAAATATTGATATCATTCAAAAAGAATTAAAGATGTTTTCGAAAGGAG
>ODAI012635594.1_pt1 | contig 11142 bp, 6 predicted proteins | sample 1539321 | NCBI WGS metagenome assembly ODAI01 (sample SAMN02144231, study PRJEB22623) | gut metagenome | biome: sheep rumen | host: Ovis aries | place: New Zealand | reverse complement strand
TAGCGAATGCAAGCCAAAGGCGCAGCATGAGCTTAGAACCGCTACGCGAGGACATAAGCGCGAGCGGCCCTCCGACGCAATCCATAGCCTGACCAGCCGGGAAGTGGGCAGTTACGCTGGCGGGGGGGTGACTTATAACGTGTGGTGACAAGTTATTCCCCCGCCAGCGGGCCGGTCTGTGCATGTGCCCGCTGGCAGGGGGGATGACTTGTAACAAAGGATCTCCTGCTTTGACGGAAAGCTTTGGCAGAAACACTGGATGTAATGTTGCGGCAGATTCGTCCTTGCGATATAATGTCACCAATTTTAATGTCATCAAATTTAATGCCATCAAATTTAGTGCCATCACACATAACGAAAGGAGTGTTTCTCATATGTGGGCTTTTGCGATCCTGGCGGCTCTTGTTCTTCTTGCCGTCCTGCTGTGCCTGATCTACCTTTCATTCCGCACGGCCCGGTTCCCTTTCATTCAGACCGTTTCCGGCGGCAGAAAGAAGATTGCGGTGCTGTTCGCCCTCGCCATCTACGCAGTCGTCAGTTCGCTGCTCTATCTGAGGCTCAATCCTGTCAATGCGGTGATCTGCATCGTCCATCTGGGCGGGTTCTGGCTTCTGAGCGAGCTTGTCTTCCTGATTATCCGGAAGACCACGGGACGTTTTCCGGAATCTTCCGCCAAATCTCAGGCGAAAGGCCCCGGCATCTGGCTTCCGGGAACCTGCGCGATCATTTTCACCATTATCTACATGACCATAGCATGGTATCTGTGCACCCATGTCTGGGAGAAGGATTACACCTTTGAAAGTGAGCGTCTGAAGGGGGATCTTCGGATCGTACAGATCACGGACTCCCATGTGGGCGCTACCTTCGACGCCCAAGGCTTTCATGACCATATTCTCAGGATCAACGAAGTGCATCCCGACATTGTCGTGGTCACGGGGGATTTTGTGGATGATGATACCACGAGGGACGACATGATCGGCAGCTGCGAAGCCCTGGGTGACCTGAAGACCAAATATGGTGTCTTCTTCAGCTATGGCAACCATGACAAGGGATACTTCAACGATGAGGCCAAGGGCTGGAACAATCAGGATCTGTGTGAGAATCTGGTAAAAAATGGCGTGAGGATCCTGCAGGATGAATCGGTTCTGATCGACGGCCGCTTCTACGTGGTCGGGCGGCAGGACAAATCCGAAGAGATGCGCGGCGGCTCCCGCATGACGCCAGCCCAGCTGATGGACGGACTCGATCCCGGCCTGTATAAGATCGTCATGGATCATCAGCCCCTGGAATATGACGAAGAAGCCGCAGCCGGCGCCGACCTGGTGCTGAGCGGACACACCCACGGCGGCCAGTTCTTCCCGTTCAATCAGATCGGCGTGCTCACCCGGTCTTACGAGCGAAGCTACGGGCATGAAAGGCGGGAACACACAGATTTTATTGTCAGCTCCGGAATCGCGGACTGGTCCCTGATCTTCAAGACCGGCTGCAAGTCCGAATTTGTGGTGGTGGACGTGCATGGAACGTGACGACTGGCAGACTTCAACCATAACGCAAAAACCATGTCATTAAAAAAATAAAAGAGGCGGGAGACCGTCTCTTTTACTTTACATTCTGTAAGGAGGGCTTAGGATCTGTTACAGAATAACTTGTACATCTGACTTGTCCAAACGCTCATCTGCTGCGTTGGAAAGCCTCGCCGTAGCTTACTCTGCCGCTCTCCCTGCCAGGTCGCTCACGATGGAAACGCCGGTATGTGCATAAGGGATCAGCGTTGCCTGCAGGGCATGATACAGATCCGGCTTGCCCGGCCATACGGTTTCAAGCAGCTCATTGTTCCGGTCAAGCTGCTCGAACCAGGAGCCGTGTACATGATCCGCCACCTTCTCATCCAGATACTTCAGGAAGCGCGCATAATCCTCCGCATACCTGGCATCCGAGGTCAGGCGGTAGAGCACTGCAGAAGTATTGATCGCCTCCGCCAGTGTCCAGTGCATCCGGTCATGGACGACCGGCTTCCCTTCCCAGTCTGTCGTATAGACCAGGCCGGATGCGCCGTCCGCATTCCAGCCGTCCTTCACCGCACGTTCATAGAGGTGTTTCGATGCCTCAATGTACCAGCCGCGCCCGGAACCCATTCCGGAACCCTGACAGGCTCCAGGCTCCCGGGATTGGGCGTGTCCCCCGCAAACCGCACCATCCGCTGATTCTCCGGAGCCTGCACCATCCGCTGGCTCTCCTGCACCTTCCGCTGGCTCTCCTGCACCTTCCTCCGGGAAGGATGAGACGGCCCACTGCGCGATCAGCCTCGCCCATTCGATCCCATGCCCCGGCGTTGCGCCGTAAGGCTTGAAGGGATCATCCGGCTTATCTTCATTGCATGCAAGATCCGGAACCCATTCTTTGGTAAAATGCTCCGGGAGCCTCCATTCGTTGTCCTTTGCCCAGCCGATGGCACGCCGGATGATCCGGCCGGCCCGCTCCCTGTACTTCTCATCGCCGGTGGCATCCGCTGCCGCAAGGAACGCTTCCACGGTATGCATATTGGCGTTCAGGCCCCGGTAATCATCCAGTACCGAGAAATCCTCATTCCAGGTGTCCGCCGTCATCCCTTCCTCTTCGTTCCAGAAATAACGGTCAAAGACATCCAGCGCATTTTCCAGAAGCTCCTTCGCCCCCGGCCGCTTCGCAGCCAGCGCGGAGGATGCCGCAAGGATCACAAACGCATGCACATAGCACCACTTTTCCGGAAGCGGCTTCCCGTCCGCCTCCACACCCAGATACCATCCTCCGTTCACCGGATCACGCAGCTCTTTGTCCAGCCCCCGCAGCATTGCGTCGATAAGCTCCTCACTTCCCTCATGCCCCAGAAAATGCCCGATCGCATAGGAATGCGCCATTCTGCAGGTGATATAGGTCTCGCGCACATGCTCCTTCCAGGGACTCCCGTCCGCGCGCAGATAATAAGCCGATCCCCCCGGAGAGACGATCCCATGGCCAAACCGCAGCAGATCCTCTGTCAATGACTTCAGGAACTCCTTGTTTTCCGGTGTATCGATCCTGTATTTCGCCGGCATCTCCATCTCCATCATGACCGTTCTCCCTATTCCTCAGTTACAAGCTGTTACTCCGTTACAGGCCTCACCTGCTGACTGCCCCGCCGGGTGACATGTGGTATGCAGCCTCACTCAAGGCTGCCTGCCTCTCACCACAAACTCTCTTCTCGTCTTCTTGGCCTCATACAGCTGCGCGTCCGCACGCTCGACCAGCTTCTCCCAGTCCTCGATCCTCCGCACCTTTCCAACCGCAAACCCGGCTGATATCTCCACATAGTACGGCAGGTCAGAACTCTCATTGAACCGGTCACATAATTCGCGGATCCGTGTGAGCTGGGCTGCGATCTGCTCTGAGGTCATATCCACGCAGTAGGAAATGAATTCGTCGCCGCCGAACCTTCCCAGGATCTGCCTCGGCGCGCCCTCCGCATTTTTGTCATTTTCCTGCACTCTCGCACCGCCATTTTCCGGATGAGGCTGGAAACTCTCTGCATTCGTATCGTTTCCCTGACCCGGCTGGAAACTTCCGGCTCCTGCTTCCCTGACCGCCTCACGCAGGATATCTGCGGCGGCCTTCAGTGCCATGTCTCCTGCCTGATGCCCAAACCGGTCATTGATCTGCTTCAGGTGATCCAGGTCTGCCAGGATCACGCCTGCCCTGCGGGACCGCCTTCCGATCATCTGTGCCCTCTCATGGATCACGCCGGCACGATTATTCAGCCCGGTCAGGGCATCCGTCCTTGCCAGCGCCTGAAGCTCCGCCCGGTAGCGCTTCTGCTGCGCCCAAAGATCCATATACCTGAGGCTCGTCCCGATATCCAGCGACAGCATGTAGCAGAAATCAATCTTATCCGGCTCGATCATCGCATTCAGTACGCCATACTGATACTCCTCATCAAACAGCAGAAAGGTCATGCCGCTGGCCATGGCACCGTAAGGCGTGGCATCCGAAGGATTGTTCCGATAAAGCACCGGTGCCTCATCCCAGTCATATCCTTCATATTCCTGCCCCCTCTGGCGCATGCACACAAATATTTTCTCCGGGAAATCCGGGATCGTGCCCCGCTTCACCATTAATGGGTGCTCAAACAGACACAGATAGGAAGCCGGAGTTCCCAGGTATGCCATGAAGGAGCCCAGGGAGGTGAAAAACTGCTTCGGGTCATCCACCTCAAGCAGCATCTCCCGGTTCAGCAGAGACCCGATCCAGGAATTCAGCTGGTACTCCCTGCTGCGCTGCATGTTCTTCAAAAGCTCCTCCTGCCCGGGGCTCATTGGCTGCTCCTCCAGGTCAGGAGCCTTCTCGCACCCGCAGGAGCAGCGGCGGATAAACGGGACAGGAATCCTCTTTGAAAATGCTTTCTCTCCGCGCAGCATCTTCAGGGCGCTGTCTACCGCGGCATGGGAAAATGCATCATAGTCCTGCCTCGCTGTCGTCAGGGGCGGGTCCATATACCGGGCCATCAGCATGTCATCAAACCCGGTGACAGCAATGTCCTTTCCGACCACAAGATTTCGCCTGCCCAGGACCCGGTAGATCGATACCGCCATCTCATCATTGGCGGAAACGATGGCCTCCAGCTCAGGCGCACGGTCCAGCAGCTGCTCCACGCTCTCATCCACATGCTCTGAATAATCTCCCTGAGCGACATACTCCTCACGGAAGGGAATCTCATATTTCCGGAGCATATCCCTGTAGCCGGCAAACCGCTCCTCCGCGTCCCGGTTGTTCTTCGGCCCGGAAACAAACCCGATCCGGCGCATCCCGTGCACCGTGATCAGATGCTCCACACAGCTGGCCAGCCCCTGCTGGTTATCCGCGATCAGGCTGATCCCGTCCCCATGCACATGATCCGTCTCCATCAGGATCGTCGGGATGTTCGGCGTATGCCGCAGGAACTCTTCCAGGGGAATCTCATTCTGGTAGATGGAAAGCGTTCCGGCCGATACGATCAGAACATCCAGCTTCTCATACTCACTGTACCCGCACAAAGAGGCATACTGGTAATCAAAGAGGTTGGAGCGCATGACAAAGTCCTTCATGAAGCTGGCGCTCTCCGTTCCCAGAAAGACCTGCAGCTCCACATCCTCATCCCGAAGCAGCTCCCATATCGTATAAACCAGCCGGCTTGGATGGTCTGTATGATAATTCCCAATTACAAATCCGATCCGTTTTTTCCTGGTCTCCATCAAACCTCCCTTTCGTCCGGGATTTCAAAAGTATCCATGATTCCTGTCACAATTCGTAATCACCTGTGACCCGGGCCAAACCGCTGGCAGAGTTCCCGGCAGATCATGAAGATCCCTGTCATTTCCATGATATGGATCAGCGGCACCGCGGCACTCAGATAATCATATATTTTTCGCATTTCAAGGAAATTGCCGAACCACAATACCCCAAGGATCAGGGCCGCCACGGATCCGCCCATGCCGATCAGGACGACAAGAAGCCGTGAATCCTCCCGGCTGCAGCTCCTCTTTATGAGCCGGATGACTGTCAGGACCGCAAAGAACAGGATCCCTGCAAAGCCTGCAAAAAAGGCCGCCAGTCCTGTCTTTTTGTAAAATGAGACGATCCCGCGGTCGATGTCTACGATCCGAAGCATGGCATCATCCAGACTGCTATGGGTATCCTGCCACACAAATTCCGAATTCGTGAGCTGTGACATGACAGCAATGTCCGGATAGGTTCCTGCTGCACTCTTCACCTCAGTGGCGTTCTCGCTATACAGGATCAGCGCTTTAGCCACGCCGCGCATGCGTCCCTTGCAGTACTCCAGAAATTCCGGAACCGTATAGCCCCGCGCTACCGGGGAGATATAGATCCGCTCCGTATTGCGCTTCAGGGTGCCGTCCGCGAACGCAGCCTGCAGCTCCGAATCGATTTTCCCGTAAAATGCCTCCACAGCCTGGCTTCCCTGTGCGTAGATTCCCGCGCTGTCGACCGCCTCCCGCAAAATCCAGACAAAAAGGTCACCTATCGTTTCCAGGTCGCCAAGCCACAGATTCATTCTTTCAAAAATCTGCGGTTCAATGCTCTTCAGCGTCGGACTCGCGTCACAGGCTCTGTGGATCATGTCTCTGGTCACCCATGTCTCACCGATCCCGGGATCTTCAATGACAATCAGATCCTGGATGACCTTCCGGTAATTCGATCCTGATCGATCCGTGATCTCATAAAGCCCATACCGGCTTCCATTCACCTGACGGTAGACCAGTGCAGCGGCTGCAAGGGAAATGAGGGGAAGCAGCAGCAGAATCAGCCGCACCGCGATCTCCCCCGCGCCCGCGATATGGTGGCCGTCGTCCCTTCGGTCAGACAAATCCTGCGGCATGCCGGCCGCACAGCTGTCTTCTGTCTGACGGTCTGCCTTCGCTTCCGCCAGATTCCCTGCCTCCGGCCTTCGTGTCCTGGAACCTTCCTCCTTCCGGCGGACAGCCGCAGCATGAAAAAGCCAGATCAATTCGATCACGGCGCATCCGGTCACAACGGCCACAAACGGGAGGATCCAGACAGAATCCTCCTTCAGATACCAGAACACAGGATACGCGAATACGCCCAGGATGGACCATCCGGCCATTCTGCGTATTGGGGAACCTGTATCTGCGAATCCCGATCCGGCATCTCCGGGCTTCGATCCGACATCTTCTGGATTCGATCCGGCATCTTCTGGATTCGATCCGGCATCTCCGCGCTTCGACACGGCATCTCCGCGCTTCGACACGCCATCTCCCGGGTTTCTGCACTCGTAAAGCAATGCGGCAGCGGATGCAGTGACCAGGAGCGCGAAGACAACGATATAACCGCCCCTGTACACCTTCTGGACATTTTCCTCATGGAACATGACCGGAGAGTACAGAAGAAACAGGTAAAGGAGCACAGAGAATACGCGGCTTTTCAGGAATTTATGCAAAGCCAGAACTGCCAGCAGGCATGCAATGACATAGCTGCAGATCAGCCCAAAGGAATACGGGATCCCTGCAATAAAGTTCAGGCAAAGCAGCAGGGGATAGGAAACCGTTTTCGCATAGGTGGTCGAACAAAAGTCCCCCAGCCAGTTTCCCTGAAGGATGCTTAACGCATACTTCACCTGCAGCCAGTCATCATATAACGCATTCGCCTGTAAAAACAACGGTGTCCGCATGGCGAGCCATATGCGAAGCAGTGTAAGCACCACGGCCGGTGCGATTAGGATACAACGCCTGTTTCTCATGCCCGCCTTCTCCATCTGCTGACTTCTCCGTCCGCTGACTTCCTGTCCGTTGACTTCCTGTCCGCCGGCTTCCTGTTCCCTAAACTTCCTGTCTGCCGGCCTCTCCGTCTGCTGACTTCCGCCATTACGCTTGTGCAGTCAGGAATGCCACATAAGCGTTCCTTGCCTCATACAGGTCTGACTTGCTCGTCACCTCCATCGGTGCATGCATGTTCAGCACAGCGATCCCTGCGTCTACCACATCCATGCCATACAGGGCGCTGATATAGGCAATGGTTCCGCCTCCGCCGATATCGACCTTTCCAAGCTCCGCCGTCTGGAAGGCAACCCCTGCATCATCCATCGCACGGCGCACCCAGGCAAAGTACTCGGCATTCGCATCATTGCTCCCGGATTTTCCGCGTGATCCGGTATACTTATTATATACGATCCCATGTCCGAAGAAGGCTGCGTTTTTCTTCTCATATGCCTCCGCGTACAGCGGATCGAAGGCCGCCGACACGTCCGAAGACAGCATCCTTGAGGAAGCCAGTGCCCTGCGCAGGCCAAGCTCGGAATACTGGCCGCAGCGATCCATCAGCTCAGCAACCGCATTTTCAAAGAAACGGCTCTGCGCGCCGGTCGCTCCGACGGATCCGATCTCTTCCTTATCCGTCAGCAGGCAGCAGGCAGTAACTTCCGGGTTCTCCACCTTGAGGAAGGCATCCAGGGAGGTAAATGCGCATACCCTGTCGTCCTGCCCGTAGCAGGCGATCATGCTGCGGTCAAGTCCCATATCGCGCGCCTTGCCCGCCGGAACGATCTCAAGCTCCGCAGAGAGGAAGTCATCCTCCTCCATCCCATACTTTTCCTTCAGGATCGCCAGCACATTTTTCTTCACCAGTTCTTTGGCTTCTGCACCCTCTGCGTCTTTCTCCGCGTCTTTCTCCGCATCCTTCTCCGCGTCCTTCTTTGTGTCTGTTCCGATCACAAGAGGCTTTGACGCGATCAGCACATCCAGGTTCTCTCCCGTGATGGCATCCCCAAGCGTCTTTGCCATCTGATCCTTGGATAAATGGATCAGCAGATCCGTGACGCAGAACACGGGATCATTCTCTTCCTCACCGATCCGCACATCCACAACCGTGCCGTCCTTCTTCGCAACCACGCCATGGATCGCGAGCGGAACCGTCGTCCACTGATACTTCTTCACACCGCCATAATAATGCGTATCGAAAAATGCCATCTCCGTATTCTCATACAACGGCACCTGTTTCAGATCCAGGCGCGGGGAATCAATGTGCGCGCCAAGGATCCGCAGCCCCTTCTCAATCGGCTGCGTGCCCACCGTGAACAAAACCATCGTCTTCTTCATCCAGACGGCATAGACCTTATCTCCGGCTTTCAGAGACTCCCCCTTCGCCACGACCTCGTCCAGGCTGCGGTAGCCCGCCGCCTGTGCCCGCTTCACAACTTCACAGACCGCTTCCCGCTCAGTCTTCACAGTTGACATAAAGCCCTTATAGTCCTCTGCAAGCGCATGCAGTTCACACAGCTGCTCCTCATTGTAGGTTGTCCACCTGTTGTCTTTTCCCATCGAATCAAATTTCTCCCTTCGTCTTTTTTCTGTTGGACTCGCCGATTCCATATTATTCCGAGCCGGATTTTCCTGAGCCGGACTGTCCTGAACCTACAAGTCCCTTCCTAATGTATACACCCGTTGAAAGGTGATTTCAAGAAAGTGATCACATCACCATATAAATGGTGGCTTGTAACACGTCAACATGAAAAGATCAACGAAATAACCTGTCATTTCGGTCATTTCGCTGATCTGTAAAACCATATTCCACTCTGAGGCAAATGACTGCTCCGGACTGTTATCGCGCTATGTCACATCCCGCCTGCCTTCTGCGCCTTTGAGATCATTGCCCTCTTGCGCTTCAGGGGATCCAGGATCTTCTTGCGGATCCGGAAGGACTGGGGCGTGATTTCGAGGAGCTCATCGGAGTCAATGTACTCAATAGCCTGCTCCAGCGAAAGCTTTCTTGCCGGCACAAGCTTCAGCGCTTCATCCGCTCCGGAGGACCTGGTGTTTGTCAGATGCTTCGTCTTGCAGACATTCAGCTCAATGTCCTCGCTCTTTCCGCTCTGGCCGATGACCATGCCCGAATAGACCTTGTCGCCCGGTTCGATGAACAGTGCCCCGCGGTCCTGCGCGTTGAACAGACCATAAGCGACCGCGACGCCGGTTTCAAACGAGATCAGGCTTCCCTGCTGCCGGTAGGCAAGCTCTCCCTTGTAGGGCGCATATCCTTCAAAGATCGTATTGATGATGCCCGTTCCCTTGGTGTCCGTCATGAAATCATTTCGAAAACCGATCAGCCCTCTGGACGGGATCAGGAATTCCAGGCGTGTGCGCCCGTCATTGGTGCGCCCCATCCCCTGCAGCTCCCCTTTTCTCAGGGACAGCTTCTGAATAACCGTTCCGGAGAAATCATCCGGCACATCCACATAAGCGACTTCCATCGGCTCAAGCTTCCGTCCGCGCTCATCCGTCTTGTAGATCACCTCGGCCTTTGAAACCGCGAATTCATATCCCTCGCGCCGCATGGTCTCGATCAGCACCGACAGATGCAGCTCACCCCTGCCCGAAACCTTGAAGGTATCGGTATCCTGGGTATCCTCCACGCGCAGTGACACGTCCGTATTCAGCTCACGGTACAGACGGTCGCGGATATGGCGGGAGGTGACATATTTCCCCTCCTGCCCCGCCAGCGGACTGTCGTTGACGCAGAAATTCATGGAAATGGTCGGCTCCTCGATCTTCTGAAACGCGATCGCGTCCGGCGTATCCACGGCACATACGGTATCCCCGATGTGCAGATCTTCAATGCCGGAAAGCGCGACAATCGAGCCGATGGACGCCTCCTGCACGGAGACCTTCTTCAGCCCGTCAAACTCATAGAGCTTCGTGATCCGGACCTTCTCCTTCTTGGCGGCATCATGATGGTTGACAAGCAGGGCATCCTGATTGACCCGGATTGTTCCGCGGTCGATCTTGCCGATCCCGATCCTTCCGACATATTCATTGTAGTCGATGGTAGAGATCAGCATCTGCAGCGGCCCGTCCTTCTCTCCCTCCGGCGCAGGGATGTAATTCAGGATCGTCTCAAAGAGCGGGGACATGTCCTTCGGCGCATCCCCCAGACCCTGCAGCGCATACCCTTCCTTGGCCGACGCGAAGACAAACGGACAGTCAAGCTGTTCATCCGAAGCATCCAGGTCCATCAGAAGCTCCAGCGTCTCGTCCACAACCTCCTCCGGCCTTGCGCCCGGGCGGTCGATCTTGTTCACGCAGACAATGAACGGAAGATCCAGTGCCAGTGCCTTCTGCGTCACAAACCGTGTCTGGGGCATCGGACCTTCAAAGGCGTCCACCACAAGGATCACGCCGTTTACCATCTTCAGGACGCGCTCCACTTCGCCGCCAAAGTCCGCATGCCCCGGCGTATCGACAATATTGATCTTAACGCCGTTGTACGAAACGGCAGTATTCTTCGACAGGATCGTAATTCCACGCTCCCGCTCAATGTCGCCCGAATCCATGACCCGCTCAGCGACCGCCTGGTTCTCACGGAACACACCGCTCTGGTGCAGAAGGCAGTCAACCAACGTCGTCTTCCCATGGTCAACGTGGGCAATGATCGCAACATTCCGGATATCTTCTCTACGCATATTCTTTCCTTAATGATCTGACTGATGGAAGGATGATCTGAATCGTTTGTAACTCTTCAGGACCTGTCCGGAACAGTTACAATCGTTTTTCCATATTTTTACCGTATCCCGGCGATTCTACACCTAACCGGTAAATGAGTCAACCTTATCGCGGTCTGAAG
>ODAI011815694.1_pt1 | contig 11142 bp, 11 predicted proteins | sample 1539321 | NCBI WGS metagenome assembly ODAI01 (sample SAMN02144231, study PRJEB22623) | gut metagenome | biome: sheep rumen | host: Ovis aries | place: New Zealand | reverse complement strand
CCTTCGCGTGGTACCGCAAGAGCGAGGACGGCCTTCCCATGGTACCCCTGGGCAACGGTCGCACCATCACGGTCGAGCGCTCGACGGTCGGCTTCGGAGCCGCCATTAGGTGCAACTTCACACCTCCGAACGACTCCGCGCTGCTGACGGGCGATGACGATTCGCTGACCACGCAGGACGGGACGCCGATGACGGCGCGGACTCCCTCGGGCGATTACGTGCGGGTGGCCGACCTGGCCGTGGAGACCACCGTCTTCGACAGCGACAAGCTGATGCTCGTCGGTTCGGAGGACGAGCACCTTGTATCCATAGCCACCCTCAAGGAGACCTTCGGAGACGGAGACTACGAACGGCTCTCCAACAGGCCGTCGATCGAGGGCGTCACGCTCAGCGGCAACAAGGACTTCCCCGACCTCGGGATATTCCAGACCGACCAGCAGGGCTACTCGGTGCCCGACGAGTACACGCTGACGACACTCGACATAAACGCGTTGTGGGCGAACGCGCAACCGATTGGAGCGTAAGACATGGGCAAGTACATAGACGGATCGGGCCTGAGCCACTTCATGGGCATCCTGAAGGGATATTTCACGCCCAAGACCAGCAACGTGACGAGCATCACGCGCAGCGGCACGACTTTCACCGCCAAGAACTCGGACGGCACGCAGCTCTTCACCTTCACCCAGCAGGACAACACGGTGGCAAAGACCGCCACGACGCCGAAGATGGACGGCACGGCGGCAATCGGCACCGAGACGAAGTACGCGGCGGGCGATCACGTGCATCCGAGCGACACCAGCAGGGTGCCCACGACGCGCACGGTCAACGGCCACGCGCTCAGCGCCGACGTGACCCTGGACGGCAGCGACATCATGTGGGAGGGCGCGGACGAGACCGTCGAGGACAAGATTAGCAGCATGAGCAGCAAGCTCTCGGGCATCGCGTCCGGGGCCGAGGTCAACCAGAACGCGTTCAGCAACGTGGTCGTGGGGTCGACCACCGTCGCCGCAGACGCGAAGACCGACTCGCTCACGCTCGCGGGCAGCAACGTGACGCTCACCCCCGACGCCACCTCCGACAAGGTGACCATCGGCATCACCGCCGCAAACGTCACCACCGCGCTCGGGAACACGGCGGTCGCGAGGGCCACGGCGGACGCGAGCGGCAACACCATAACGTCCACCTATGCGCCCAAGGCGTCCCCCGCGCTGACTGGAACCCCCACGGCACCGACGGCGGCAGCGGGCACGTCCACCACGCAGATTGCCACCACGGCTTTCGTCGCCAACGCGGTCGGCACCGCCACGGCCGGAGCGCTGAACTACAAGGGCGTCGCTACGAGCGAATCGGGTATTACAGGACAGGCCTACAAGAAGGGCTGGTATTACATCGTCTCGACCGCCGGAACGTACTTCGGCAAGGCCTGCGAGGTCGGCGACATGCTGATCGCGAAGCAGGACAAGACGTCCACGCCAGCTAATGACTGGGATATTGTCCAGTCCAACCTCGAGGTGCTGTCCAACGACGAGATCGATGCTCTCTGGACGGCTGCGTAGGTGGTAGCGTATGGCTAAGTACATGGACAGCGGCGGGCTGTCGCATTTCATGACGAAGATAAAGAGCTGGGCCAACGGCGCGTTCCTCAAGCTGTCTGGCGGGACGATGACGGGGATGCTCGTTGCTCCGAAAATTCGTGTCGGTAGGGTTGTTTATGGGGTATCGCGGTACCTATTCGGTGCTACGGCGAAAGAAACCATTATTTACACGGGCATAAAGTTCGTATCGAGTAGCCACATGCCAGTGGTTCATATGAGCGGTTTCGCCTACGGTGCTGGTAGGACTACGGAACTTCACATTGCCATGTATATTTACCAGAACGAATTCTATAGTGCCAGCACCATTACGAATTTAGGCGCATGGAATCCGACGGCATACTTGTTCACGTATGTAAAGGATTCAACCACATACGTCGCCATCGGCTTGTCCGGGAATATCTACTACAACATGATGAATGTCGATGTTCAGGATGAAATGGGTAATTTCGCAAATATTGACGTCAACGGATGGGTTATAACACCCTACACCGATACGGGTCATATTCCCGCGGAGGGGACGGATCATTGTCGGAAGCTCAATTACGGTATTGACGTCCTCAAGCCGCCAGTTGGTAATGCAATAGGGACCCTCCCCATCGCCAACGGCGGCACGGGCAAGACCACCGCCGCGGAGGCTTGGACCGCGCTCGGCGGCGGGGCCATCGGCAAGAAGGCGAGCCTCGCCGCGTCGGATATTCCAGCGCACGCCTCGACCGCCACGACCTACGGGGCGGCGTCCACGAGCAACTACGGGCACGCCAAGCTGTCCAGCGCCACGAACAGCAGCTCGGAGGTCCTAGCCGCCACACCCAAGGCCGTCAAGGCCGCATACGACCTCGCGAGCGGCGCCAGCACCACGGCGGGCAAGGCCCTCAGCGCCGCCACGGGGGCCTACGCCTTCAAGGTGACGTACTCGGTCAGCGGCACCAGCGTGGTGTGCGCGGCGCACGTGTACAGCGCGGGAGCCGAGGTCACGACCAGCCACGCGGAGTCGTGCTTCTCGTGGAGCATGAGCCTGGACGGCGGGACGAGCTGGACGGCGCTGGGAACGGGCAGGACGAAGACGGTCAGCGGGATCACGGCGTTCGGCGGCAACGTCAAGTGCGACTTCACGCCAGCGAGTTAGGAGGCAAAATGACCACTTACACCGATGAGGTCAACATCTACAATCCCGAGGCCATCCAGGAGGGCATAAACCAGGCGGGAACCACCGCCTCGGCGTACATCACGGAGGTCTCGGCGGACAGCGGCATCGTGGTCGCTCCCGTGGGCAAGGGCACCGTGAACAAGGCCATCACGTCGGCAACGACGGGTTGGCACCTCGCCGACGTGCTCGAATACATCCGCAACGGCGTGAGCCGCTTCTGGATCGGGCTGAAGAAATCCACCGACACCACGCCGACCGTGCGCATCGGCAAGGCGTTCGTCAACGGCGCGTCCGACAACGAGAGCCACATGGAGCTGGACTACCACAGCTTGCAAATGATCGACAAGAATGGAACGACCTACTTCCATGTGAGCGACCTACGTGGTGCCAATGGGACAGTCGAGGTAACCGATTCCTACGAAGCCGTCGAGAGCGGAACGACGCTCGGCGTCAACTACAACATAGTCGAGGTCGTCGAGGTGCTGGTGAACGGCGTCGCGGTGGCCGTCAGAAGCTTCAACTACTTGACCGTCGAAGTTGCAAGCACGGTGTCTGCGGGCAGCGCGGTAGAGATCACCTACAAGACCAACTCGGAAATCATGAAGAGCTACACCGCGGGCACCCGTTGGGCGGGTTCGGAGAATGGCCCAATGAGCTTTGCTGAGGGCATAGACACCATTGCGAGCGGAGTTGCATCGCATGTCGAAGGCGCGAACTCCACGTCGAGCGGTCACGCATCACACGCAGAGGGCATCGAAACGGAGGCGACAAGTGCCGGCGCACATGCCGAAGGGACTAGCACCCATGCGACAGGAGATGGCTCACATGCCGAAGGCGTTTTGTCGAGGGCGTCGGGAAGCAGCGCGCATGCCGAGGGAAGGGCAACCATAGCATCGGGCGCCCGCTCCCACGCTCAGAACCGGAGCACGGAAGCGGGCTACGACGACCAGACCGCCATCGGCAGGTTCAACGACAACCAGGGCGCCAACGCATTCGAAGTCGGCAACGGCACCGCCGGAGCCCGTTCCAATGCCCTGGCCGTGCAGTGGAACGGCCACGTGGACCTCTGGCCGACGGACATGGAGCCCACGGACGGCGCCATCACGGTCCACTCGCCCTCGGAAATCCCCATGTCGCAGGGCAGCGCCGTCAGCGCCAACCAGTACGACAACCTCGTGGGCCTCGTGCAGCACGACACGTCCGACGTGGACCGCGCGCACCTGCGCATGGTGTCGCGCACCGACGGGCGCCAGGGCGTGCAGGTCGAGACGAGCCGCCTGAACGCTTCGGGCGCCGCCGTGCACAACGGGCTGGACCTCTTCGTGGCCGCGGACGGCACGCGCACCGTGGGCGTGAGCGAATCGAAGCCCTGGCGCGAGGCCCTCGGGGCGAACAGCAGCGGCGTGTGGCCCGCGAACCTGGGCGGCACGGGCCAGACGAGCCTGCAGGCGACGCGAAACGCGATGGGCCTGGGCAACACGACGGGCGCGCTGCCGATAGCCAACGGCGGCACGGGCACGTCGGAGTTCGGCGCGACGAAGAACACGTCCGGCAGCAACGTGTCGTGCCCGAACAACACGAACAAGCAGCTGGCGAGCATTTCGCTGGAGGCGGGCACGTGGATCATTCTCGCGGGCTTCTACTGCGCGGGCGGCTCGGGCGGCAGGCGCGTTTTCTTCCTGAACGGCTCGTCGTCGGCGTCGTACGCGCGCCTGCAGACCGTCACCGTTCCCGTGGGCGACGTCAACGCCGACATCTACCAGGAGATCGTGAGGGTCGTGAGCCACACGGCCACCACGACCTACTACGCGCACGGCAACCAGAACAGCGGGTCGGCGAAGAACATGAGCGCGTACCTGTACGCAATCAGGCTGAAGTAGCGAGGAAGGGAGGAAGCCCATGAGGAGGGGAACCACGCCGACGGTCGAGATCACCGTCGCCAACGAGGACGGCACGCCCTGCGACCTAACGGGCCAGGAGTTGTACATAACGTTCAGGAGCGCGGGCCCGCCGGGTAGCCGCGCGTGCATCACCAAGCGCGAGTCGGAGCTGTCGGCGGTCTTCGACGGGACGGCCACGGTGCTGTCCATCACGCTGACGCAGGCCGAGACGCTGTCGTTCGCGACGGGCGCGAAGGTGCGCGTGCAGGTGCGCAACAAGGACGGCCTGGTGGCCCAGGCGAGCGACATCGCCGAGCTCACGGCCGAGGAGATCTTGCTAGAGGGGGAGATATGACGGCGAGGCTTTCGGTCAGCGTGCAGGGCGACCCGCGCCTGCAGGTGGGGACGGGCGGCGCCACGAGGCTCTCGCTCTCCGAGGCGGCTGCCGGCGGCACCACCGACTACGGGGTGCTGCACAACAAGCCGCGCATCGAGGGGCGCGAGCTCGTGGGCGACAAGACCTTCGGGCAGCTGGGGCTCGAGCCCATGACGCTGCAGGAAATCGACGACATGATATACGGATAGGAGGCCGACCATGGCAGACAAGTACATAAGCTCGACCGACCTGGGGTACTACCACAACAGGCTCAAGACCATCTTCGCGGCGAAGGACGAGGTCGAGCCGAACGTCATAGAAACCGTGAAACTCAACGGCACGGCCTTGACGCCCGACGCGAGCAAGGCCGTCGACGTGCAGGCGCTCGAAGACCTGGAAATCGCGATGACCGTGAACCAGGACGCGAGCCTGGTCGACATAACGGAGGCCACGGCCCCAGGCTCCGTGCGGTACCGCATCGACATCCACCAGCCGACTTCTACGAGCGAGTTCGCGAACGACGGGGACGGCAACAGCCCCTTCGCCACGCAGTCGTACGTCGCGGAGAACGGCGGCAAAATCGACACGATAGCCGTCAACGGCACCAACCAGGCCATCACCAACAAGCGGGTGAACCTGACCGTGCCCACCAAGGCGAGCGACCTGACTAACGACATAGACTTCCAGACCGAGGCGCAGGTGCAGGCGCTAATCGACGCCGAACTCGCCGAAATCACGGGCATCGACTTCCAGGTAGTGAGCACCCTGCCCGCGACGGGCGCTAAGGGCGTCATCTACCTGCTCCACAACGTCACCTCGGAAACAGACATCTACGACGAGTACATATGGGTCACGCCGACCAGCGGCGCATCCCATTACGAGCAGATAGGCACCACGGCGGTGGACCTGTCGGGCTACTGGGCCAAGGGCGACCTCGTGGCCATGACCACCGCCGAGATCGACGCGCTCTTCGAGTAGGGGGAGCGGCATGGAGAAGTTCGCAGACACCGCGGGGCTCTCCCGGTTCCTCGCGAAGGTCAAGGAGTGGGTGGCCTCGCTCGTCGCGACCGAGGCCGACTACGGCATGGTCAAGCTCAACCCGTCCGAGTCGGTGACGCTCAACTCGTCGGGCCAGCTCGACGTGGGCGGCAGGCTCGGGCAGATGGGCGGCACCACGGGCGTCTACAGCCCCAAGACAATCAGCCCCGCGAACGTGGGCAACGGCTCGTTCCTGCTCACCGAGGCGAGCGGGACGAACCTGGGGACGAAGAGCCTCGGCGTGACCACAGGCATGGGGCTCACCCTGAAGACGGCGGCGGCGGCGGGCGCGACGCAGTACGTCGTGGCCAATACCTACCTGAATCGTATATTCTGTGCTGCGGCGGTGGGGGCGACGGTCGCCAAGGACGAGGCGAGCGCGGCGCAGAACTTCGTCACGGTGACCTCCGTGAAGATAAACGGCTCGTCGTTCGTGCCCGACAGCTCGGCGGACAGCAGCGCGAACAACATCGTCATCACGACCGACAAGAGCATCAACCCGTCATCCAGCATCAGCCAGATACGCCTGTACCTCAAGGGAGACGGCTTCTCCAACCTGTTCGTGGGGCAGGCCGTGGGCGGAGCTGGCGGCGCTTCGGTGCTCGTCGGGCAGCGCGTCTACGCAGCGAGCGGCAACGCCTGCGCGATGGTGGGCGCGGACATGTACAACACGGGCAACGGCAACGCGATGTTCGGACGCAACCACATCAGCCGCAAGAACCGCTGGTTCCTCGCAGGCACGGGACACGACACGACCAACGGGCGCAGCGAAGCGGGCGCGGCGGTCGGCCAATACTCGCGCATCGACGCGAGCACGCTGTTCGCGGTCGGCGCGGGGACGTCGGCGACGGCGCGCAGGAACGTCTTCGAGGTCACGGCGGACGGCATCGTGCTGACCAGTCCGAACGGCGCGCGCTGGCTGGTGGGCGTGGACAACACGGGCGCGCTGAAGACGACGGCCCTGTAAGGAAGGGCATGGAAGAAAGGAAAGGGAATGAACTATCCGATTTGGCTTTACGCCTTCTGGGCGCCGGTGCACGAGAACCCGGCCGTCCAGGTGATGCTGGTGGCCGTGCTCGTGCTCATAGTGGCCGACCTCCTGTTCGGCATGCTCGGGGCGGTCGTGCAGCGCGACTTCAAGTCCACGAAGATTCGGGAGGGCCTTGCCCACAAGTGCAGCGAGTTCGCGTTCCTTCTCGTTGCCGACGTGATTGACGCGCTGCTGTTCGCGGGCGTGGTCCTGCCGTTCGAGGTGCCGAGCGGGTGCGCCATGATGGCCGTGGGCGTTGCTCTCGTCGTGATGGAGATGACGTCGCTCATGGAGGTCGCGACCCGCATAAACCCGAAGCTGTCCGAGAACCCCCTTTTCAGGGTGCTGGACAACGTGAACATCATAGAGGCGACCAAGGAGGTTCCGAATGGGCAAGATTAGGACGATGGTCGACTACGCCGTAGGCATAGCGAGAGACGATTCGCACGGCTACTCGTGGGCGGACCGGTGGGACGTAGACCGCGATTGCTCTAGCCTGATGTACGATTCGGCGAACTTCGCTGGGTATGATATAGGGCGCGGTCCAAGCGCCACGCGCTACACGGGGACGATGATCCCCGACTTCACGGCGGCTGGCTTCTCGTGCCACGACTACGGCACGGTCGAGCTTACCCCCGGCTGCATCCTGCTGCGCGACCCGTGGGGCAAACGGGGCCATACGGAAATCTATATAGGTAACGGTCAGACGGCAGGCGCCCACATCGCCGAGACGGGCGGCGTGTACGGCCAGCCCGGCGACCAGACGGGCCACGAGATAAGCGTCGAGCCGGACCCAGGCGACTGGGATTACGTTCTCGTCCCGCCTGCGGACATCGTGCCGCATCAGGACCCCGGCACTCCGTTCAACGATTCGGGCTTGCGCTACCGCGCCCACGTCGAGAACCTGGGCGATTTGGACTGGGTGCACGACGGCCAGACGGCAGGCACGACGGGCTTCGCCTTGCGCATGGAAGCGCTCGAAATCGAGCCGCCCGCTGGCGTGGAGCTGCGCATAAAGGGTCACGTGCAAGACCTGGGATGGAATGACTACGGCATCGCCAAGCACGGAGAGCCGCTCGTGGTCGGCACGAAGGGCAAGGCGCTGCGCATCGAGTGCATCATCGTCGAGGTGGTGAAGAACGGGCCCGGACTTCGGTTGGAGTATCAGGTTCACGAAGAAAATACGGGATGGAAGGGCATCACGCCCGCCGGATTCGCCACTGGCAGCGACGGCCAGCGGCGCAGGCTGGAAGCGATCAGGATGTGGATGGTGTAACTATGGGAATGAACGGAATCGACATCGCGTCGCATCAGGACAGAATTCTAGTTGCGAACACGCCCGCGGAATTCGTCATCGTGAAGGCGACGGGCGGCACGGGCTACATAAACCCCGAATTCAACCGCCAGGCTGACGAAACCCTGCGCACCGGCAAGAAGCTCGGAATCTACCACTACGCACGTGAAATCGAGCACGAGGGAAGCCCCGTGGAAGAGGCGCGGCATTTCCTCAACCTGGCCATGGGCTACAAGGGGCTGTTCGTCCCCTGCCTCGACTGGGAGGCCCTCGCGCTCAACCTGCCCATCGCGTGGGCCCGCGAATGGTTGGACGCCATCGCGCGCGAAACCGGGGCCACGCCCATGTTCTATAGCGGTGCAAGCTACATCAACTCGACGGACTGCTCGCAGATAGCGCACTACCCTCTTTGGAAGGCGAGCTATCTCAGCCGCTACTCCGGCTCCGGGTTCGTGGACAATCCCCACGACACTTGGGGCAGCGGCTCGTGGCCCTGCACTACCATCTATCAGTACACCAGCACGGGACGCATCCCGGGCTACGACGGGCCGCTGGACCTGAACTTCTTCCACGGCGGCGCGAAGAGCTGGGAAGCCATGTGCGGCAAGAAGCCGGCCCAGGACCCTGGCGAGGCCGTGAACGACGCCGGGCTCGTGTACCGCGTGCATTCCCAGGACGTCGGCTGGAACGAGCCGGCCCACGACGGGCAGACGGCGGGCACCACGGGCCACGGCCTGCGGGCCGAGGCCATCGAGTTCCTCGACGTGCCGGAAGGCTGGGAGCTCGCCGTTCACGCGCACCTGGAGAACCTCGGATGGGTGACGTACGAGGGCATCCGCAAGGGCAACGTCGTCACGGTCGGCACCGTAGGCGAGTGCCGCCGGATCGAGATGCTCATGGTCGAGGTCGTCGAGCGCCCGAAGGGCGACAAGCGACGTCTGCAGTTCAAAACGCACGAACAGGATTATGGATGGAAGGCCGATACGCCGGAGGGTTTCGCGTCCGGATCGGACGGGCAGTCGCGGCGCCTGGAGGCCTTCAGGTTCTGGATCGACTAGGTCCGAGTAGGTCCGAGTAGGTCCGAGTAGGTCCGGGCCCGCCGCCGGCGTAGGCTGGTGATGAAATCGGTGGCGGGATGCTCTGCGGATTCGCGTTTTCCCAGGTCGCGGCGGAAACGCCGAAATCTACGAAAAGCCAGCTCATACCGCAAAACGACACGCTCTTATAGCAGGTCGCCGGTTCGAATCCGGTCGGAGCTACCAGAAATCACCGCAGGCCAGGACGTTGTTCCTGGCCTGCTCTCTTCGCGGGTGGTGCTGAAACGGTGACGAAGTGCCTCACGCCATGGCCTCCCACGCCTCCGAGACCCCGGCCACCACGCTCTGCAGGTCCTCGTGGATGTAGACCTTCGCGGGCTCCAGCGAGGACCAGCCGGCGTACCTCTGCAGGTCGAACGGGCTGAGGTGGCGCGCCATCATGGTGAGGTTCGAGTGGCGCAGCTCGTGCAGGCCCATGCCGGGGCAGCCGAGGTCGTCGCGCACGCCGCGGTGCGCGGCGTCGCCCTTCCACCAGCGGTACAGGTTCTGCGGCAGCAGCAGGCCGCCCACCGTGTCGCACGCGAGCGTCGCCGCGTCGCCGTACCCCCTCTCCCAGCGCAGCGCCCGCCATTCGTCCACCTTGGCCTGCAGCCTCGGCGGCACCGGCAGCGTGCGCACGCCGGCGGCGCTCTTGGGCCTGCCCAGCTTGCCGCTGCGCTCCTTCACGGCGAACCTGACCATCGCCAGGCCGTCGCGCACGTCGGCGTCCATGAGGGCGCAGGCCTCGCCCCTGCGCAGGCCGAGGCACGCCATCAGGTAGAGCGCCATGGTCCGGCCGTCCAGCGGCAGCCCGTCGACGCGGTTCAGGAACAGGGCGAGCTCGTCGGCCGTGAGCGCCTCCTTCTCGCGCGTGTCGCACCGCGGCGCCTTGATCTTCCGCATCGGGTTCGCGGCGATCCTCCCGTCGTCCTCCGCCTGCCCCATGATCTGCCCGAGGGCGACGTGCATGCCCTCCATGGTCGTGTTGGTGAGCACGCGCCCGGTGGCGTTCTCGCCGTTCTTTATGCGCGAGAGCGCGTCGCGGCAGACCTCCGGCGTTATCTGGTCCATGGCCGTGTCGCCGAGCACCCGCGAGAGCGCCCGCACGTGGCGGTAGTCCTTCGCTATGGTGTTGTCGTCGAACGACTCGGAATCGCGCCGGTAGTCGGCCCAGGCCTGCGCGTAGGCCCCGAACGTGTCGGAGTTCGGCACGATGGCCTCTATCTCGGCCTTGAATTCCTCCAGCGCCCTCTGGGCCTCGCGGTAGGCCCCCGAGAACCGCCGCGACCGGTTCCTGCCCCCGGCGCGCACCCACAGCCGCCACTTGCGGCACTTCCCGTTGGGCTTGTCCTTCTCCAGCCGCTCGATCGAGCCGGTTCCCTCCACCTTCATGGTACAATCACCCTGCCTTCCGTTCGTTCGGTTGGTTTTTGCACAGCCCCCGCGCGGTGTTGGCGCACCCATGCGCGGGGGCGAATTTTCGCTTATGCGCTAGACGGCTATCTCGCCGGGAACGGGATTATTTTTCGCTCGGCCGCCGTCGCGGAACGTCTCTGCGGTGAAGAGGAGGCTCTGGCGCTCCCTGGGCGTCGCGGCGCGGTAGCATTCCACGAGGTCGAGCTCGTCGGGAGCGAGGTTTTCTGCGGACATCCCCACCAGGTCGTTGAGCGTGCATCCGAGCACCACGGCGCAGTTGTATGCCTGCT
>ODAI012186163.1_pt1 | contig 11143 bp, 12 predicted proteins | sample 1539321 | NCBI WGS metagenome assembly ODAI01 (sample SAMN02144231, study PRJEB22623) | gut metagenome | biome: sheep rumen | host: Ovis aries | place: New Zealand | reverse complement strand
TCGTATTCCTCGCTGGCAAGGCTTTTCAGGATGATGGTGCCGTCGGCATCTCTCATTGCATACGGAGCATAAAGGGACTGCCGCTTGGAATAACCCGGCACAAGAGCCACGGTGGAACCCACAATGACGGGGTTGTCTTCGACAAGGCGCTCGGAAACCCGGTGAAGGCTGTCCGGGACATCAAGGCACCACTGAGCCAGCCAAATGGTATTGCGGACCGCAGTCTCTGCCTGGTCGATTACATTCATAATCTGGCTTCTCGTGGCTTCGAGCTGGCTTTCGGCACGAAGGGAGGCTTCTTCCTTCAACCCCTTCTGAGAAAACATATACTGGAGGATGGCGGTGCCTTCAAGGGTGAGCACCGCGACTATAACCAGCGCTGCCCCGGCCAGTGCGGGCTTCAGCAGCGCTTTTCTGTCAACGCCTTCTAATTTCATATAATTGAAGTCAAAGCTGCACGGAATTCGGGCATGGGACAGTTGCTGTCACGCTCGATAATCAGAGTCTTGAGACCGGCATAAGGTCTGATTTCCTCTTCTATATCCTTGAGCGGACGGTCTTTGCCGAAATACTCGGGGGCAAAATACTCCCAGAATTTTCCGGCAAGCGCTTTTGACATGTGGAAGGTTTCGCGGAGGAATTCTTCTCCGTCCAGACAGCAGCAGAGATATACCATACCCACGTCAAAAAGGTGATTGCCATAGCAGAAGTCGCCAAGGTCGATAAAATACTTCTTGTCGTCCACAAAGATTGCATTGCTGAACTGCAGGTCTCCGTGGATTGCAGTATCTTCATCGGGAACATCGGCTATGAACTTTCCAAGTTTGTCTTTTTCCGATGCGGTGAAGAACGGGTTCTGCTCCAGAAGGCGCATATACCTGTCTTTCACGTTCTCAAACTGGGATATATCAACATGGGTAGAATGCAGCAGTTTGCACATCTGAGCGAACTCAACCGCATATTTTTCCACATTCTCGGGATTGTCTCCCGTTGCACGGGAATAAGATTTCTTGCCGATGATTCTGTGGAAACGGATGCCATATCGGCCATCTTCGGTAACCACGTAATCTCCGGGTTCTGGAGAAGGAATCCCCAGTTCATAGACCTTCCTGGCGAGCATCATCTCGTCCAAGGGCTGCTGAATCTTTCCGGGGAAATAAAGTTTCAGCATCACTGAAGGGTCTGTCTTGTGGTCATAGCTTTCGCCGTTGAAACCACCGCCGGAGAGAACATAGTCGTTCAGGCTAATTTTAATGGCGTCCATGTGCAAATACTTGATTTATCAATGATTCAAACTCTTTGAATGCGAATGTATCCTCCAGCGAGCGGAGGGAATCGGCAAGGCCGCGATAGTGCCATTCGTGGTCTGCCGGGTCCTTGGCGTGGAATATCTTCCAGAGCTCGTCGCCCTTTACGGCATAGTCCCTTGCGATAGCCCTCATGTTTGAAAGTTTGTCTCCCAAAGCCACAATCTTGGCGTCGTGGGAGGCCGATGCAAGGCGGTCGATAGCCGCCTTCTTGCGTGCATGCCAACTGTCTTCCTCGCTCACGCCTTCCTCGAAAACATCGCTTTCCGATGCCACAAGGGAGGCAATGCGGTCTCCGAATTCACGGCGGATGTCTTCTACGGTGACGTCTGTGTCTTCCACCGTATCATGCAGCGCCGCAGCGGCCAGAAGTTCCTGATCAGGAGTGATAGTTGCCACTATTTCAACGGCTTCCATGGGATGGACTATGTAAGGGAAACCCTTTCCGCGCCTTTCGGTGCCGGCGTGGGCTTTCACTGCAAAAATAATCGCTTTGTCAAGCAGGGTTGTATCAAGAGGTTTGTTTGCCATAATGAGCAAAGATAATAAATTATTCCCACTCAACAAGCGAACGGTCAATGGAAATGCTCTTCGGAGTCCCTTGCCGGCCGGTAATCGTATAGCTTTGAAGTTGAGCGCTGTCGATAAGCGCCGCAAGTGCGGTGTTTACACGAGATATATTCACATTGAGGGAGTTGTTGCAAAGATCGAGAAGATTTGCCATCCTCCTTTCCATAAGTTCCCTGTCATCACTTCTTGAAACCCTTGAGTAGAGTGAACGCAGTTCATCCCTGTAATCCCATATTTCCTTGAGGCTGATACCCTCCGGATGCCTTAGGAACAACAGGAACACCGTTTTGGCCATAGGCCGCACATGGAGTTCCCTGCCATCTACGTAAATTCTCAGTTCCCTGGTAACACGGATGCGCCTGGACTTCAATTCCCTGGAGACAGTCCCCGAAATGCGTTCCTCCCCTATTTTCCTGCGGCGGAGTTCCAGCACCGCCATACGGACGAAAGTAATCAGTTCCTCGGATTCCGAAGTCTCCAGGAAATCGGAATAGTCGGCAATGGGTTCATAAAATGCCGGGCCCGAGTACAGGCCCAGCATCCATGCCAAAATCAAATCTCTCTCCATATCTCCCCCTCCAAAGATTTCTAATATCTGTTCAGGGGACGGCCGGAGGTCATCATGTGAACTTTGCGGCGCACCTCGTCGAGGACCAGCTTGTGGGCGATGCGTTCCGCGACCTGCTGCTCCGTTGGCTCCTTGGCCGTTATGGCGTCGAAATGGGTGTTTGCCGATGCCAGGACGGAATCGATAAGTTCCACGATGGTTATCATGTCCTTCTCTTCAAAGCCACGGGACGTGATAGCCGGCGTGCCGATTCTAAGACCGCTGGTAGCAAAAGCGCTGCGGCTGTCGAAGGGAACCATGTTCTTGTTTACGGTAATATCGGCAAGGCCAAGTTCCTTTTCCGCGACGCGGCCGGTGAGGGCAGGGAATTTGGTGCGAAGGTCGATGAGCATGAGGTGGTTGTCCGTACCGCCGGAAATAATCTTGTACCCGCGGCCAAGGAATTCACCGCACATTGCCGCGGCGTTTGCCACAACCTGCTTCTGGTACTCTTTGAATTCGGGCTGGAGAGCCTCGTAGAAAGCCACCGCCTTGGCTGCAATCACATGCTCGAGCGGGCCGCCCTGAATGCCGGGGAACACGCTGGAGTTGAGGATTGCGCTCATCTTCTTGATCTCGCCCTTCGGAGTTGTGAGACCCCAGGGATTGTCGAAATCCTTACCCATGAGGATAATGCCGCCACGGGGACCGCGCAGGGTCTTATGGGTTGTCGATGTGACGATATGAGCATATTTTACAGGGTTTTTCAGCAGCCCGGCAGCGATGAGGCCGGCCGTGTGGGCCATGTCTATCCAGAGGAGGGCGCCAACCTTGTCGGCAATAGCCCGCATCCTCTCATAGTCCCATTCCCGGGAATATGCCGATGCGCCGCCGATGATGAGTTTGGGTTTGCACTCGAGTGCCTTGCGCTCCATGTCGTCATAGTCTATCCGGCCGGTTTCAGGGTCCAGGCCGTAGGCCACCGGATGATACAGTATGCCCGATGCATTGACCGGTGAGCCGTGGGTAAGGTGACCGCCCATCGAAAGGTCCAGCCCCATGAAAGTGTCTCCGGGCTTCAGAATTGCCATGGTTACTGCCATATTTGCCTGAGCGCCTGAATGCGGCTGAACGTTTGCATACTCTGCATCAAACAACTTGCAGAGGCGCTCTATGGCCAGGTTCTCTATCTGGTCCACGACTGAGCAGCCGCCGTAATAGCGCTTGCCGGGATAACCTTCTGCATACTTGTTTGTGCATACAGAGCCCATGGCCTCCAGCACCTGGTCTGACACATAGTTCTCAGATGCAATGAGTTCAAGCCCCGATGACTGACGTTCCTGTTCTTTCTTGATGAGGTCGAAAACCTGTAAATCCTGTTTCATATCTCTGGTTTTAGTGTTCAATAAGTTTACAAATATAATCAATTTCCTTATCTTTGCCGAGTGAAAGACAGGAAACTTTTAAATATCGAACTGGGGAGGATAAGCCCCGAAGAATACCGCCGCAGGGAAGGCTCGGGAATAGTTCTCGTCCTTGACAACGTGCGAAGCGCCCACAATACAGGATCGGCCTTCAGGACTGCCGACGCCTTTGGAATTGACCGCATCTACCTTGGCGGAATAACCCCCGTCCCGCCCTCTCCGGAACTTCACAAGGTCGCCCTCGGGGCAGAGGAAGTCGTTCCCTCCGAACATTGTGCCGATGTCCCCTCCCTCATCCGCCGTCTCAAAGCCGACGGCTATACCACCGTTGCCGTGGAGCAGACGGTGAATTCCGTGAAACTGGACTCCTTCAAGCCGGCAAGTGGCTCGCGCTACGCCCTTGTCTTCGGAAACGAAGTGGAAGGCGTGCAGCAGGAAGTGGTAGATGAATGCGATTTCTCCCTTGAAATACCTCAGAAAGGCACGAAACACTCCCTCAACGTATCCGTGAGCGTGGGAGTTGTGCTGTGGGAAATCAGTAAAGGACTTTAGACAGGAACAGTGCGTGTCCGGGGACGGATTCGCCTGCGTCGCCGCGCGTACCGTGGACGATGAGCTCCGCTATCCACTCCGGCGACTGTTTACCGCGGCCCACTTCTATGAGTGAGCCTACGATTGCGCGGACCATGTTCCGCAGGAAGCGGTCGGCGCTGACGCGGAAGTACCAGTAGGGAGATTCTTCGCTACGCTCAGAATGACATTCATTAATAATTTGGGGGCTACGCTCAGAATGACAAATAGAGTCAGGATGACAGATTTCGGAATATGAGGGGGTGTAGGGTTTCCAGAAGGCGTCGTAGATGGTGCAGACGGAGGTTTTGACGTCTGTGCCGGTTTTTTCGAAGCAGGTGAAGTCGTGGGTGCCAAGGAGGTACTGGCAGGCCTTGTTCATGGCGTCAAAGTCAAGTAGGGGATAGCCGCACTGCCAGGAGTATGCGCGAACGAACGGGTCTTTCTTCCTATGTATGAAGTAGGTGTATTCACGGCGGCGGGCGCTGAACCGGGCGTGGAAATCATCCGGCACCGGGGTGACTGAATGAACCGCCACGCTGCGTGGTAGCATGGCATTTAATTTGTAGCATAAGTCATCCTGCCCGAAGGGCAATTCACCCGGATAGTCAAAGTGGGCGATATAGCCTGCAGCATTGACAAGGGTGTCTGTCCGGCCGGCTCCGGTTACTTGAACCGGAGTATTCAGAAGACGGGACAGGGTGCTCTCCAGGGCCGCCTGGACGGAAGGAGCCGCCGGCTGGATCTGCCAGCCGCAGAACTCTGCACCGTCATAAGAAAGACATAGTGAATAACGCATACCGCAAAGGTAAGAAAAATAACAATATGGACTCAGTAAACATCCGTGAACTAAACGAAAGAATCCAGAAAGAGAGCTCCTTCGTAGATCTTCTCACCCTGGAAATGGGCAAAGTAATCGTGGGCCAGAAAAACCTTGTGGACAACCTCCTCATCGGCCTTCTTTCCGGCGGACACATCCTCCTTGAAGGCGTCCCGGGCCTTGCCAAAACCCTTGCAATCAACACTCTGTCGCAGGCCGTGGATGCAAAGTTCAACCGCATCCAGTTCACGCCGGACCTCCTTCCGGCCGACGTCATCGGCACAATGATTTATTCCCAGAAGAACGAAAGCTTCGAGGTTCACAAAGGCCCCGTTTTCGCAAACTTCGTCCTTGCCGATGAAATCAACCGAAGCCCTGCAAAGGTCCAAAGCGCCCTTCTGGAGGCCATGCAGGAGCACCAGGTGACTATCGGCGAAAACACCTTCCGGCTGCCGGAGCCTTTCCTTGTGATGGCGACGCAGAACCCTATCGAGCAGGAAGGCACATATCCCCTCCCGGAGGCTCAGGTTGACCGTTTCATGCTCAAGGTCATCGTCTCATATCCCGCAAAGGAAGAAGAGCGCCAGATTATCCGCATGAACGGTGCAGGAGAATTCCCCAAGGCCAGCCCCGTGGTCACTCCGGAAGACATCCTCCGCGCGCGTGAGGTGGTAAGGGAAGTTTACATGGACGAAAAGATCGAGCGTTATATCGTAGATATCGTGAACGCCACCAGAAAGCCGGAAGACTACTCTCTGGCGGAGCTCAAGGACCTTATCGCCTACGGCGGCTCGCCCCGTGCCAGCATCTCGCTTGCAATGGCCTCCAAGGCTTATGCCTTCATCAAGAGGCGTGGCTACGTCATCCCCGAGGATGTCCGTGCCGTTTGCAAGGAAGTGCTCCGTCACCGTATCGGCCTCACATACGAAGCAGAGGCAGAGAACGTCACCACTGACGATATAATCGAAAAGGTGATAAATGCGGTAATAGTGCCGTAAACCAGATTCTTCGCTACAATAGATTCTTCGCTACGCTCAGAATGACACCGGAAGAACTCATAAAGAAGGTTCGAAAAATTGAGATAAAGACAAAGGCGCTGAGTCATCAGATCTTTGCCGGAGAGTACCATTCTGCGTTCAAGGGACGCGGTATGGCATTCAGTGAAGTGCGCGAATACCAGTACGGGGACGATGTGCGTTCAATGGACTGGAATGTGACCGCTAGGATGAACGCCCCATACGTGAAGGTGTTCGAAGAAGAGAGGGAACTCACCGTGGTGCTTCTTGTGGACATTTCCCGGTCCGGTCTTTTCGGCACGCAGGGAAAGACCAAGCGTGAGCAGATAGCCGAAATTGCCGCAACCCTGGCCTTTTCCGCCATCCTCAACAACGACAAGGTGGGCTGCCTCCTCTTTACCGACAGGGTGGAGAAGTTCATCCCTCCGGCAAAGGGACGCACGCACTTCCTTCATATAGTCAGGGAAATCCTGGAGTACGAACCGGAGAATAACGGGACCGACATTTCCGAAGCCCTCCGTTTCCTCACGGGCGCCATCAAGAAAAAGTGCACTGCATTCATCCTCTCCGACATGATGGACCAGAGTGCCGACGGCCTCCCCCGTTACGAGGAAGCTCTGAAAGTGGCGGTGAACCGTCACGACATCTCCGTCATCCGCGTCACGGACATCCGCGAAAAGAGCATCCCGGACATCGGCCTTGTTCACATCAAGGATGCGGAAACCGGTGAGGGCCGATGGATAAACACCTCTTCCCGGAAAACGCGCCGCGCATACGAGGACTGGTACCGCACGGCCACTTCCTCGGCCGACAAGCTCTTCCTCCGCTACAGGGTGGATTGCGCAGACATCGGCCCTGCCGATGATTATGTGCGTCCGCTCATGACTTTATTCCACAAAAGATGAAAAAGGGATTACTGATATCGGGCCTTCTTGCCTGCACCCTTGCAATGGCGCAGGAAGGCCGCCGCATAGAGGCCGGTCCCTCGTTCCTGGAGCCCCTCCAGAAAAGGGATTCCGTACTTGTATGGGACCAGTTCCACTATGGGATGGAGCTCAAGGACATTAAGGAGGGAACACCCGTCGCCCTTCCGGCCATCACAGAAGAAATAAGGGAAAAGACCGCCAGCGAAGGGCATCTTGCCATACTTGGAGACTGGCAGATTGACTCAGTCAAAGTCAGTTCCCGGAAAGACACCATAGCCCGATACGACATAAAGGCATATCTCACACTGGCGCCCGAGGTGCCCGGGCAGTATGATTTGTTCCCGCTGGAATGCCTTGTAGGGGCCGACACCCTTGTCTTCATCCACCAGATGATGGACGTTAAGGAGCCTTCCATCGACATGGAAACCTTCGAGCCCAACGACATAAAGCCTCAGGTCAAGTTCCCCTACACCTTCAAGGAAGTGGCGCCGTGGGTGCTTGGCATCCTGGCGGCCATCGGCCTCATCGTGGGGCTTTTAATCTTCCTTGTGAGAAACAGCAAAAAGGCTATTGAAGCCAGAAGGGAAGAGCCGGCGCATATCAGGGCCCTGAGAAAACTGGAGCAGTACAGGGGCGAGAAATACTGGAAACCGGAGCACCAGAAGGCCTTTTATTCCGGCGTTACCGACACCCTCAGGGAATACATTGCCAGCCGCTACGGCTTTGGCGCCATGGAAATGACCACGGCCGAGATATTCGACTCCCTCAAGGGTTCAGAGCTCACACCGGATCTTTACAACGCAGCGAAAGACCTCTTTGAACGTGCCGATTTTGTAAAATTCGCAAAATTCACAGCCACCGACGAGGACAACGCCACCGTGCTTCCTACTGCTGTAAGGTTCGTATCTTCCACTTATATAGAAGACCTCGAGAAAGAGGAAGATGAGAAAAAGACGGTTTCCAAATACAAGGAGGAGGATGAGTAATGTTTTTTGAGTATCCATATCTTCTCTGGCTCCTTGTCATACCTGCACTTCTGGTTGCAAGGTATCTTTGGATCGAGATTAAGGACAGAAGACCGTACCTGAGGGTTTCCGGAGCCGGTGCGTGGAAGGCCGGAGGACGGAGCGTCCTTGATATTCTGCGTCACCTGCCCTTCGTCCTGAGAGCCATAGCGCTATGCCTGATTATAATCTGCATAGCAAGGCCGCGTTCGTCAACCCAGGTGGAAAAGACAGATACGGAAGGCATCGACATAGTCTTTGCAATGGACGTTTCAACTTCCATGCTGGCAAGGGACTTCGAGCCCGACCGCCTTTCCGCAGCAAAGGACATCGCCATCGAATTCATAGCCCAGAGGCCAACAGACCGCATGGGAATCGTGGTTTTTGCCGGCGAGAGCTACACCCAGTGCCCGCTCACCACAGACCGCGCCACACTCATCAACCTCATGAAGGAGGTCCAGACAGACCTTATCGAGGACGGTACGGCCATCGGCAACGGACTTGCTACAGCCGTTGCAAGGATGAAGGATTCGGATGCAAAGTCACGCGTGGTTATACTTCTTACCGACGGTGTGAACAACATGGGAGAGATCGACCCGGAGATGGCAACTGAAATCGCCAAGACCTACGGCATAAGGGTTTATACCATTGGCGTGGGCGCCAACGGCGAGGCTCCCTACCCGGTTCAGACCCCATGGGGCATCGAAATGCGGCGCGTTCCGGTGGAAATTGACGAAGCACTCCTCAAGACCATTGCCGACGGCACCGGCGGACGGTATTTCAGGGCTACTGACAACACCAAGCTGTCCGAGATTTACGGGGAAATCGGCAAAATGGAAAAGACCAGGACCACGGTGGATTCCTTCCCTGTTTACAAGGACCTTTACAAGAACTACGCAATTGCGGCACTCCTGTGCCTCCTTCTGGAGGTGCTTCTGGGTGTAATGCTTAGGAGGATGCCATGCTGATATTCGGAGATTACAAGTTCCTGTACCTGCTGCTTCTCATTCCGGTTTTCATAATCGGTTACGGAGTGGTGAGATACTTTATGAAAAGGCGCATCCGGAAGTTCGGAGACCCGGACCTTGTAAATGCGCTCATGCCATCCTGGTCACGTTCCAAGGGGTGGGTCAAGGCGGTACTCTTCAGCCTTGCTTTCGGACTGTTCGCAATAGGTCTCGCAAGGCCCAGAACCGGAGCCAAACTTGCCGAAAGGAAAACCCACGGGGCAGAAATAATCGTCGCGCTGGACGTTTCCAATTCCATGCTGGCGAGGGATTACTCCCCCAACCGCCTGGAAAGGGCAAAACTCTCAATTTCGCGCCTGACGGACAAACTGCAGGAAGACCGCATCGGCCTTGTAATATTCGCGGGGACGTCCTTTGTGCAGCTGCCTGTGACAACGGACTATGTGAGCGCAAAGATGTTCCTCTCTTCCATAGACACCGGCTCAATTCCCGTACAAGGAACCGCCATCGGCGACGCCATACACCTGAGCATCAAGAGCTTCAGCGCACAGAGCGAAAAGAGCCGCGTGATTATCGTCATCTCCGACGGTGAAAACCATGAGGACGACGCCGTGGCTGCGGCAAAGCAGGCGGCCGAAATCGGCATTAAGGTCTATACCATCGGAGTGGGCTCCGCAGAGGGTCAGCCGATTCCGATAGACGGAGACCTCATGAAGGATAAGGACGGCAACATCGTGGTAACCAAGCTCAACGAACAGATGCTGCGTGACATTGCACGTGCGGGAGGCGGCGCTTACATTCACGCCGGGGGCGAGGAATTCGGCCTGAATCCCATCATTGAGGACATCCGCAGGATGGAGGACGAGGAGTTTGGAAGCGTAGTGTTCGAGGAATACGACGAGCAGTACATGTACTTCTTCGGGGCGGCCCTTCTGCTCTTTGTAATTGAAATGCTCATTGGCGGCAGAAGACCCCGTCGTAAATTATTCGAGGTATGAGAAAGTTCTTGATAATAAGCTTTTTGATACTCTCCTGCGCCGCCGCGTGGGGGCAAAAGAGGGATCTTCGCCGCGGAAACCGCGAGTTCCGCAAGGAGCAATACGACAAGGCCGATATCACCTATCGCAAGGGTCTCCTCAAGGACTCCACCAATGTAGGAGCCCGCTACAACCTTGCCAACAACCTCTATCGGCAGGGCAATTTTGACGAAGCTACAAAACAACTTGACCGCGTACCGGCCGACAGCGTTGCAAAATATCCCTTCGCCGCCGACTATTATTTCAACCAGGGCAACGTTGCCATAGCCAAGCAGAATTGGAAAAAAGCCGTGGAGAGTTACATTCGCTGCCTGATGCTAACCCCTGACGACATGGCCGCCAAGGAAAACTATACTTATGCCCGCAAGAAACTGGAGGAGCAGCAGCAAAACCAGAATCAGGACCAGAATCAGAATCAAGATCAGGATCAGAACAAAGATCAAGATAAGAACCAGGAGCAGAATCAGGACCAGCAAAATCAGGATCAAAAGAACGACGGTGGAGACCAGGGGAAGGACGGGCAGCAGCCACAGCCTCAGCCGGTAGAACTGTCTCCCCAGCAGGCCCAGCAGCTGCTCCAGGCCATCCAGGACAAGGAGCGGCAGACACAGGAAAAAGTGGACGAAAAGAAGGCCGCAGCCCTGAAATCACGTCAGAAGGAAAAGAATTGGTAAGATGAAAAGACTGTTCAGCATACTGCTCTGCGCCTTTGTGGCGGTTTCCGCAATGGCGCAGACAAGCATCCGCACAGAGGTTCACAACATCGTGGAACTCTCCGAGCGTTTCAACCTTGTTTTCATAATAGAAGGCGAGAACTCCCCGTCCGGCTTCAACTGGGAACCCGGGGACGATTTCACGCTGGTATGGGGTCCTCAGAAGGGGTCTTCCACCAGTATAAGCATGGTGAACGGCAAGACTACCAGAAGCTCGCAGGTATCATATACATACATCCTT
>ODAI011039865.1_pt1 | contig 11143 bp, 14 predicted proteins | sample 1539321 | NCBI WGS metagenome assembly ODAI01 (sample SAMN02144231, study PRJEB22623) | gut metagenome | biome: sheep rumen | host: Ovis aries | place: New Zealand | reverse complement strand
TATAGGAACAGGGATATGGGAAACCCCATCCCCTGTTCTTTTTTGAAAACAGATTGAACGTGCGACGCAAGCAGGGGGAAGTGACTGTAGGACAGGAATATGCGGAGAGAGGGTTGCATGAAAGTCGTGCGCTCATCGAGCGCTCATCGAGCGCTCTTTTCCGTTAACATTCATTAAGTACATGGGATGCAAAAACCGAACAAATAGTCCTTGGCTTGCAACTGTTATGTGTTTGCCTTCCAACTACTATGAGTTTGGAACGCAACTACATAGAGTTTGGCTTGCAAAACCTATGTAGTTGGAGGGTCGAGTGCTCGACTTTCGCCCGAAAGCGTAGTTCTTTATGCGATCTCAACCCCGTAAACTGCTCTATTAGAGCTATTTACAGAAGTAGCGTCGCACGTTCAATTTGAACTTTTTTCATCGCCTGTAGGGGAAAACAACGGCATTGCCTGCGCTCGATTCTGCATTCCGTTGTCGCTTGATAGAGAAATTTGTGGTCTCTATGCCTCTCCGTCAAAAGAATATAGTCTCTTTGTCTCTATGTCAAAAAAATGCCCCTATGTCTCTTCGTCGTCAAACTCGTCGTCGAAGAAGACTGGTTCGGTGAAGGCTTCCATAGCGCGCCGGTCTTTTTTGGTAGGTCTTCCGGTACCTCTTGCACGGTCGACGAAGCCACTGATGCGGCTCATCTCCAAGAGCTCATATTGTTTAGGGTCGGTAACGTTCTCGTAGATTTCCGGCAGCAGCTTTGCACCCACCCGCTGCTCGATGGCTTTGAGCACCTTGAAGGAGTAGGTCACGGGCGGCTTCCTGACGTGTACCGTCTCGCCCACCTTCAGCGGTCGTGACGGCTTCACGCTGACACCGTTGACCATCACACGCCCGTTCTTGCAGGCATCAGCAGCAATGCTGCGCGTCTTGAAGATGCGTGCTGCCCACAGCCACTTGTCTATTCTGGCTTCCATGTCTTCTTCCCCAATTTGTTATACTGGTTCATTGTCACGTCAACACCTGCGAGAACGAAGCTCTTGATGATGTCTGCACCAAGGTCGATGGCAGGTTGCAGCGCCTTCAGTTCGGCTTCGGTGTACTTGCCGAGCACATAGTTGATCTGCTGTCCCTGCGGATAGTCGTTGCCGATGCCCATGCGCAGTCGGGCATAGTTCTGCCCGATGAGCTGCTGGATGTGTCCCAACCCGTTGTGACCGCCGTTGGAGCCGCTGCCTTTCAAGCGAAAGGCACCCAGCGGCAGTGCCACGTCGTCGCTGATGACGAGCAGCCGGCTCTGGTCGATATTCTCCTTGTTGAGCCAGTAGCGCACGGCATTGCCCGACAGGTTCATGAAGGTGGTGGGCTTGAGCAGCAACACCTTGCGGCCTTTCAGCATGGTTTCGGCGACAAAGCCATAGCGCTTGTCCTCGAAAACGATATTGGACGCCTTAGCAAAAGCGTCCAATACCATATAGCCTGTGTTGTGGCGGGTCTCGGCATACTCGGCCCCGGGATTGCCCAAGCCACAAATCAAATACTTATCCAATTTTGTTTCCTATCGTCTAAGGGTGAATTACTCAGCGGCCTCTTCAGTTGCTGCGGCGCTACGGGAAGCACGTGTAGCCTTCACGGAGCATACGACAACCTCGGCAGGAGTAGCAATCTCCAGACCTTCGAAGCTGAGCTGACCTACCTTGATGCTCTTTCCAAGCTCCAGGGCGGTAACGTCTACGTTGAGCACCTCAGGAATGTTCTTGTAGGGAGCGGTAACGTTGAGCTTGCGAACGGCGAGGTTCAGCTTACCACCAGCCTTCACACCTTCTGCCAGACCGTTCAGCTTGACGGGGATGCCGATGGTGATAGGCTTCTGCTCGTTCACCTCATAGAAGTCAACGTGCAACAGCGCGTCTGTCACGGGGTGGAACTGGAGTTCCTTCATCACTGCGGTGTGAGTCTTACCGTCAATGTCGAGGTTGACGACATAGACATGGGGAGTGTAGACAGCCTTGCGGAGTTCGGTGAAGGGAACGGCAAAGGCAAATGCCTCTGGCAGTCCGTTGGCGTCTTTCTTCTCACCATAAAGGTTACAGGGTACCAGTCCTTCCTTGCGGAGAGCCTTGGTTGCTTTCTTGCCGAGCGCCTCGCGCTTCTGGCCTTTCAATGCAATTTCTTTCATAATTGTGTTACTCTAAATTAAGTTGTTAATACTTCGCATACCTTAATTCACCATCACACTGGTGCTCTAAGAGCGTCTTTATCTTTGTTTTTGAAAACGGCGGCAAAGGTATAAAAAGAAAACGGAATACGAAAAAAAGACACCAAGTTTTTCATAAAAAGTAGATAAAAAAGTGCTATTTCCTTGCACGATACGGAGAAAAAAGCTATTTTTGCATTCGAATTACACACGAAAAGCAAGATGATAAACAGGGAATTGATTAGAATTAAGATAGTTCAGTTAACCTACGCATACTATCAAAACGGGAACAGGAACATGGAAACCATTGAGAAAGAACTCATGTTCAGTCTCTCTAAGGCATACGACATGTACAACTTCTTGCTGCAACTCATTGTAGCCATCACCAAGGAAGAGCGTCACCGCACTGAGATTGCAACCGCAAGAGCGCAACGCGAAAAGAAAGCTGAACCCTCACAACGATTTGCATACAACATGTTTGCCGTCCAGCTGGAGGAAAACAAGCAACTGCAAGAGTTCATGGACATCCAGAAGATGAGCTGGGACGACCATATCGACAGCGTCAGGAAGCTGTGCGACCAGATAGAACAGACACAGCTCTACAAAGACTACATGGCAATGGAGACTACCGACTATGAGACCGACCGCGAGTTGTGGCGCAAGATATACAGGACACTCATCCAGGAAAACGACGACCTGGACAGCGTCTTGGAGGAGAAGAGCCTCTACTGGAATGACGACAAGGAGGTGGTAGACACCTTTGTGCTGAAGACCATCAAGCGATTCGACCCGAAGAACAAGTCTAACCAGGAGCTCCTGCCCGAATACCAGAACGCCGAAGACCAGGAGTTTGCTCGCAAACTCTTCCGCGCCACCATCCTCAATGCCGACACATACCAGCGATACATGAGCGAGACATCGAAGAACTGGGACTTCGACCGCCTGGCATACATGGATGTGGTCATCATGCAGATTGCCATTGCCGAGATGGTGAACTTCCCGAACATCCCCATCAGCGTCACCATCAACGAATATGTAGAGCTGGCTAAGCTCTACAGCACCCCGAAGAGCGGCGGATACATCAACGGCATGCTCGACGCCATTGCCCGCTACTTGGTGAAAACGGGCAAGATCATGAAGCCCGTCGGTGCTGAGCGCACGGCTGAGAAGAAAGAGCCGGCTCCCGAACAGGCAACAGAGGAAAACGATAATATCTAAATAAACAGAACAAATGAACACATTATTTCTCGCCGCACAGCAGGCACAAGGACAAGGCAGCATGATGCCCATGCTGCTCATGATGGTAGCCATCTTTGCTATCATGTGGTTCTTCATGATCCGCCCACAACAGAAGAAGCAAAAGGAGATACGCGCCTTCCAGAACGCTTTGCAACCAGGAACAAAGGTTGTCACCGGAGGCGGCATCTATGGTACCGTCAAGAACGTGAACGCCACCGACGGCTCTATCGACGTGGAAATTGCAAGAGGTGTCGTCATCACCGTCGACAAGAACTACGTCTTTGCTGATGCAGCATCGCAGATGCAGACTAAATAACGAAACCGCCACAAGGCACAAACGGACAAGTATAGGACCATCCACAAACACTTACAGACAACGATGTCTATCAAGTTGTTACGCAAATACATTAAAATCAGAAGCTTCTTGTTCTCGATGGTGAACAAGGAGTTTCTGATTTTTCTGTTCTTCCTTGTCCTCAGCGGTACATTCTGGCTCATGATGACCCTCAACGAAACCTACGAAAAGGAGGTCACCATGGAGGTCAGCATCACCAACGTGCCCAAGAGCGTCATCATCACCAACGACGTTCCGCCCACCATACGCTTCACCGTCCGCGACAAAGGCTACATGATAGGCGGCTACCTCTATGGAAACATCCTGCACCCCATCGCCATCGACTTCCGGGTCTTTGCCGACGGAAAAGGTCACGGGGTGGTCTCTGCGTCCGACCTGCAAAAGCTCTTCTACCAACAGTTGTACAAATCGTCGAAGATTACCGCCACGAAACCGGAGAAGATAGAGTTCTTCTACAACTTCGGAAGGAAGAAAAAGGTACCTGTGCGCATGCGAGGCAACGTGTTGCCCAGCAACGGCTACTACCTCTCCGAGGTCAGGTTCCAGCCCGACAGCGTCACCGTCTATGCCGCCAAAGAACTGCTCGACAGCATCCACTCGGTATATACCGACAGGCAGGTGGTGACCAGCTTCCGCGACACACTTGTCCGAGAGGTGACCATCGGACACATCCGCGGTGCAAAGATTGTTCCTGGCAAAGTCAAGATGCAGCTCATTCCCGACATCCTCACCGAAGAGACGGTGGAGGTACCGATAGAAGCCATCAACACGCCGGACAACAAACTCATGCGCACCTTCCCATCAAAGGTGAGGGTGAAATTTGTCGTCGGTGCCAACAAGCTGCGCAAGATGCCGATAAATGCCGAGACCAAGCAACTGCTGCCCAAAGGTTTCCGCGTTGTCGTCGACTACAAGCAGGTGGTGGAGAACCCATCGGAGAAGTGCCGCATCACCATCCTCTCCGTGCCGAGCGGCATACGCAATCCCAGACCGGAGTTGTCGGAAGTAGACTACATCATTGAACAGCTGTAATCGTGAATTGTAAAACAAGAATAGTAGCCCTGACAGGGGGCATTGGTGCCGGAAAGAGCTATGTATGTCAGCTCCTGCAAGACTATGGCATTGAAGTCTACGACTGCGATGCGGCAGCCAAACGGCTCATGCGCACCTCTACCCCACTGCAAAAGGCATTGCAGCAACTCGTCGGTGACAACGTCTACCGTGACGGCATCTTGCAGAAACCCGTCCTGGCTCAGTTCCTGCTTGCAAGCAATCGGAACCAAAAGGCGGTCAACGACATCATACACCCTGCCGTAGCTGCCGACTTCATGCAGTCGGGCTACCAATGGCTGGAGAGTGCCATCTTCTTCGACAGCGGCTTCGACAAGCGCGTACATGCCGACAAGGTTGTCTGTGTGACGGCTCCCACGGAGGTTCGACTCCGACGTATCATGGAGCGCGACGGCATCAGCCGCGAGAAAGCCCAGGAATGGATAGACTGCCAACTGCCGCAAGCTGAAGTCGTCAGCCGGTCCGACTACGAGATAAAGAACGACGGACTATCGTCCGTCAGACAACAGATAGAACACATTATTCACCAGCTGAAGGTCTGCGACCAGAGGCTACAAACAGAAAACAAATAAAAAACAACATGTTACAAACCATCTTATCCATCGCCGGAAAGCCAGGACTCTACAAACTGGTGAGCCGTGCCAAGAACAACCTGATAGTAGAAGCTCTCGACGAAACGCATAAGCGACTGCCCGCATTCGCCACTGACCGCGTGACCTCACTGGCAGACATCGCCATGTTCACCGAGTCGGAAGACATGCCGCTCGGACAAGTATTGGCGAAAGTACGCGACCACGAGCAGGGCAAGCCAGCTTCCATCAACTGGCGCAAGGCATCAGCCAAAGAACTGACCACCTACTTCGCAACCGTATTGCCCGACTACGACCGCGACCGCGTGCACAACAGCGACATCAAGAAACTGCTGCAATGGTATGACATCCTCATCAACAACGGCATCACCGACTTTGAGAAAGACCTTGCTCCTACCGAAGGCGACAATGTTGACGACCGACAGGAGAAGGCTGAAGAATAAGGCTTTCGTACCACCACACCCCTGTACCAAGCGTGGCTTTGGTAGCACGGCACAACCTTTGTTGTCATGTAGACTGCGCTAACAGCGCAGTTTACGCTACTGAGCCCCATTCCGCTCCTGGATATAGGAGTGATTTTGAAGCGAGTATGTCACACAAGAACGTTCTACTACATCTGACAGCGATTGTTGTGGTACTCCTTTGGGGAGCCACTTTCGTCAACTCGAAGTTTCTTCTGCGGGCAGGGATGCGTGCCGAAGAGATTTTCCTGGTGCGCTTCGTGCTGGCATACGCTTGCATCTGGACGATATCGCCGCACCAACTGTGGTGCAACAACTGGAAAGACGAGGCGCTGATGGTGCTCCTCGGCATCACGGGCGGGTCGCTCTACTTCCTGTCGGAGAACATCGCCGTCGGCATATCCTATGTCAACAACGTGTCGTTCATCGTCTGCACGGCACCCCTCTGGACGACATTGTTAGGATTGATGTTCCTGAAAGACGTGCGTGCCTCGCGCTACCTCTTTGCCGGTTCGCTGATGGCTGTGCTCGGCATGGGTATGGTTATCTTCAACGGACACTTCATCCTGCGCCTCAACCCCGCTGGCGACCTGCTGGCTTTGGCGGCAGCGCTGTGCTGGGCTGTCTACAGCGTCCTCATCAAGTTTGTGTCGGGACGCTATAGTGCCGTCTTCATCACGCGCAAGGTATTTTTCTACGGCATCCTGACAATCATGCCCGTCTTTGCCGTTCACCCCTGGTCGTTCCCGTGGCGTGCCTTCAGCCAGCCCGTCGTCTGGGGCAACCTGTTGTTCCTCGGCATCTTAGCCTCGTTCGTATGCTTCGCTGTCTGGAGCTATATCATCAAGCAACTGGGTGCCATCCGCACCTCCAACTACGTCTATTTAAACCCTATCAGCACCGTCATCATTAGTGCGCTGTTCTTAGACGAGCCCATGACTCCTGTGGCTTTCGCCGGTTCAGCCCTCATCCTGGCAGGTGTGTATATTGCTAACAAAAAAGGAAATTGATATGTTACTGAACATTCTGTTTATCATTGGAGGAATCATCCTCGTCTTGTGGGGCGCAGACCGACTCACCGACGGTGCCGTAGGAATAGCCGAACGCATGAACATTCCGCAGCTCATCATCGGCTTAACCATCGTGGCTATGGGAACGTCGATGCCAGAATTCTGCGTCAGCCTGGTGTCAGCCATCAAGGGAACACCAGACATGGCGGTTGGAAACGTCATTGGCAGCAACATCTTCAACACGCTGTTGATCGTAGGTGTTGCAGCACTCGTCACTCCTATCACTATCCTCCGCAACACGGTGCGCAAGGATATCCCCTTCGCGATGTTAGCATCGGTATGGCTCATCGTGTTGTGCTACAACGGCAACCTCTCCCGGTTAGACTCCGTCACTCTCTTACTGCTCTTCATTGTTTTCATGTATATCACGCTGAAAGGCGCGAAAGAGAACGAGAAAAAGGGAGAAAGAGAGCAAGGGAACGAGGAGAGTCTGTCTTCAGGTAGTTCTCCAGAAGATACTAACCTCGCTCCCCCGCTCCCTTCCTCTCCCACTCCTTTGTGGAAGTCCATCGGGTTGATAGTCTTGGGGTTAGCGTGCTTGATAGGCGGTTCCAACATCTTTGTAGAAGGAGCTACCTACGTGGCAACCACCTTTGGCATCAGCGACGCAATCATCGGTCTCACCGTTGTAGCGATGGGAACCTCTCTGCCCGAACTTGCCACCACCGTCGTTGCCGCACGCAAAGGCAACAGCGGCATAGCCATCGGCAACGTTCTCGGCTCCAATGTCTTCAACATTCTTATGGTGTTAGGACTGACCGGATTCATCAGCCCCATGCAGATCAGCGGCATCACGCTGGTAGACTATACCATACTTATTGGTTCCTTGGCGATGTTGTGGCTCTTCTCCTTCACCAAGCTCACCATCCAACGGTGGGAAGGGGCCGCCCTCACAGCCGTCTTCCTCACCTATCTGGTATGGCTGATTTGGCAAATATAATAAATGAAGAGTGAAGAGTGAAGAATGAAGAATTTCTAAGGCTTAAATCCTAATCGCTTCTGTGCGCCAGCCGATTCTTCATTCTTCATTCTTCATTCTTCATTTTATCACTTCAGCAAGCTTTTTCATTAGTGCTTCGCCACGCAGGTCGATGGCGACAATCTTTCCTGTGCCGTCAAGCAAGATGTTGGCAGGAATGGAGTTGATGCCATAGAGTCCGGCGGCAGCACACTCCCATCCCTTCAGGTCGGAGATATGGTGCCAAGGCATCTTCAGCTGGGTGATGGCAGCCTTCCATGCGTCAGCCCTGTTGTCGAAGGACACACCGACGACATCAAATCCTTTGGCCTTGAACTTCTCGTAAGCAGCCACAACGTTCGGCATCTCCATACGACACGGACCGCACCACGATGCCCAGAAGTCAACCAGCACGTAGTTGCCCTTTCCGCACCACTCGCTCAGCTTGTGCATCTTGCCGTCGGGCGACTGCATGGTCAAGTCCTTGAACATCTTCCCCGGTGCCCGCTTCTCTATCTGCACCAGATGTGCCTTTGCCTTCGCCAGTGCCGGATCGTTGTAATACGCCGTTGTGGGGTCGAGCACCTCCTTCAGCTGGTCGTAACTCAATGCAAAATAGGCATCTGCGATATATTCCACGGGCTTGGTGTTGTTGCGGTTGGCCTTTGCAATCTTTACTATCAAGTCTATCTGCTTGTCCTGCATCATACCCAACGAGTCACCGAGCACCTTCAGCCGCTGCTGTCCGGCATCGGTTTTCTTAGCCTGCTCAGCCATAGAGAGCTCCCGATACTCCTTCATCATCTTGTCGGCACCGACCATCAGCTGATTAAACTGCGCCTCGTAGTCGACTTGTCCAGTCTGTGCCCCTTTCTCTTCTCCGCTCTTCTGAGCCTGAGCGGGCTTGCAGCCCATCACCATCAGGGCGACAGCTGCCGTCAATAACCATTTGTTCATATTCGTTTTGTGTCTATTTAAAAAGTTTCTGTTGGCAAAAGTACGAAATATCCATAAATAATTGCTACTTTTGCACAGGATAAATTCACTAAAGCCTAACAACACTATGAAAAGAATGATGAGATGGATAGGATGTATAGCATTGCTGAGCATGCTGACATCGGGAGCCTTCGCCCAGAAAAGCACGACGAAGAAAGTACAGGACAGCACGACGATGACACAAAAGGAGCGCCGTTCCTACGAGAGAAGGGCGTGGAAAGCCCTTGGAGGTACTTATTTCTTCTTCGGTGGAACGAGCGGACAGGTAGTCTTTGAAGCAGGCATTCCTGACGCACCCGAACAGAAGCTGTACATCGACGGACAGGAATACCCTGTGACCGTCGACAAGAAGACGGGTCGAATCATCGCCCGCAACGAGAAGGGTAAAATTGTCTTCGACGGCTATTGCACCAACGGCGGCAACAGCCTGGAGGGAAGGTACAAGGGAAAGAAAATCAAAGTAGACGGATCAGGAGACTGATGCAATAGTATAGAAACAGGGAGAAACCTATGGCAACAAGAGAAAACGAGGGGCTGACAGCCCTTGGAAAGAAAACGGAATACAAGTCGGACTATGCTCCGGAGGTGTTGGAAACGTTCATCAACAAGCATCAGGACAACGACTACTGGGTGCGCTTCAACTGCCCGGAGTTCACGTCGCTATGCCCCATCACGGGACAACCCGACTTTGCAGAGATACGCATCGCCTACATCCCCGACGTGCGCATGGTGGAGAGCAAGTCGCTGAAGCTCTATCTCTTCAGTTTCCGCAACCACGGAGACTTCCATGAAGACTGCGTGAACATCATCATGAAAGACCTGATCCGCCTGATGGACCCGAAGTATATCGAGGTGCGCGGCATCTTCACGCCACGAGGCGGCATCAGCATCTGGCCGTATGCCAACTACGGCAGGCCGGGAACGAAGTACGAACAACTGGCTGAAAAAAGATTGGCGGAGCAAGAATAAAAAGGAGCCTCCTCCCAACCCCTCCCAAAGGAAGGAGTTGGGAGGAGGCTTCTTTTGGGGTAGGCCTCTACTTCCTGATCGTATCCATCGCCGCCTGTTTGGATACAGCTTCCTGAGCCTTCTTGTTGGCTTGCATGGCACTCACCTGTCGGTGGTAGCTGGTGTTCTTGCCATACTGACGGAGCACCAAGGAGTCGTCCTGCATGAAGACAAATTCCATCGTGTCGCGCCTGATCTGATCCTTTGCTATCCGCTTCTTGGTCGAGTAGTCCACCGTGTCGCGGGTCAAGATGAGCTTGCCGTTCCACGTCACCCAACCCGTATAGTTAGGCACTGGCGGATATTCCACGAGCGTCTCCGTAGTCAACGAATTACCTTTATACACCATACCCACCGACGAGGCGGCATGATGGCGTTTCAAGGTGAAGCCATACTCTCGCGGCACAAACAGCAGGGCACGCATGGAGTCGGTAAGCTCAGCCTTGATCTGCCCTTCGCTCTTCGTTGCCAACTCCCTGATCACAGGCATCACCTGATAGGTCCATGTGCCCTTCAGCTGGTCCAGGTCGATGACCATCAGTGCCTCAGTCGAGTCTTTCGGGTTGAGCATGAGTCCCACCCAGTCGCCCACCTCCGGATGGCCGAACACCTGCTTCTTCCCCATCGCGCTGACGATATTATAAGTCACTGGGTCACCGCCCTCGTTGGGCAGGAAGACGATGACCGAGTCGGTACATCCGTCACACGCCAAGCCGTAGATCATCTTGTCGCCCGGCAGCTTCTGCGAGTTGTCTATCGCCTCTTTCTCTTTTCCCGCATTCCTGTTGAAGCAGCCAGCGGCAACCAATGCCGTGGCAAGCAACACGATAAAAGCTAATCTCTTCATACACTTATGCCTTTGATATGGCTGCAAAAATACACAAATTTCAGCGAAACTGCCGCCATTTCCTCCATTTTTTATTTCCGCAAAGGTTTACAGCAATAAATACCACTTGTTGGTCGTCGTGATACCATCATGTGGTCTTTACAATACCAAGTGCTGGTACCATCGATACCATACGCTGGTATTGCGAATACCAACGCCTGGTACTGTGAATACCAACGCCTGGTACTGCGAGTACCAACGCCTGGTACTGCGAGTACCAAACGTCGCTTATACGAGCATAGGCGTGTAGTTTAACGATTTTAGTTGACTACTTTGAGTCTTATTTGTAGTTGTGGTTGACTTTGGTTAATACTTAGTTAT
>ODAI010527964.1_pt1 | contig 11143 bp, 6 predicted proteins | sample 1539321 | NCBI WGS metagenome assembly ODAI01 (sample SAMN02144231, study PRJEB22623) | gut metagenome | biome: sheep rumen | host: Ovis aries | place: New Zealand | reverse complement strand
GAAGTTGCTGTATTTGGCACCGGAGAGTTTGCAGAAAACAGAGAATGTGGACTTTCTGCAAGGCGTGAAGATCAGTTTCTACGCGGTAGATGAGGCACATTGTATCTCGGAATGGGGTCACGATTTCCGTCCGGAGTACAGCCAGATCCGCAGTATGGTACAACGTATCGGCAAAGCGCCGATCATCGCGTTGACGGCAACGGCTACGCCGAAAGTGCAGAAGGACATTCAGAAGAACTTAGGCATGCCGGACGCAACGGTGTTCAAGAGCAGTTTCAACCGCCCGAACCTGTATTACGAAGTACGCCCGAAGACGGCTGACGTAGATAAAGACCTGGTCCGTTTCATCCGCGGGATGGAAGGCAAGAGCGGTATAGTATATTGTCTCGCGCGCAAGGAAGTGGAAGACTTGGCACAAGTGCTGCAAGTGAACGGTATTAGTGCGAGAGCCTATCACGCCGGCATGGATGCAGCTACGCGAAGCGCAAACCAGGATGCGTTCCTGATGGAGGAATGTCAGGTGATAGTAGCCACCATCGCCTTCGGTATGGGTATCGACAAGCCGGATGTACGGTTTGTGGTACATTACGACATTCCGAAGAGTCTGGAGGGCTATTATCAGGAGACAGGTCGAGCAGGCCGAGACGGAGGTGAGGGTTACTGCCTCTGTTTCTACAGTCCGGACGACATCGAGCGTTTGCGCCGTTTCCAGAAAGACAAGACGCCGAAAGAGATCGGCATCGGCAACCAGTTGCTGTTTGAGACGCAGAGCTATGCGGAGAGTACGATCTGCCGGCGGAAACTGCTGCTGCACTACTTCGGCGAGGAATACAACGAGGAGAAATGCGGTAACTGCGACAACTGCCGCAAGACGTACAAGAAAGTAGATGCGAGCGAGTTGCTGCAGTTGGCATTGGAGACCATCCAGCAAGTGAACGAAAAGCACAAAGCGGAGCATATTGTAGATATTCTGCACGGCAACCAGACCGCGGAAGTGATGAGTTATCACCACGACGAATTGGAGAACTTCGGTGCTGCGAGTGACGAGGATGAGAGCACGCTGCATGCCATTTTGAGGCAGGCATTGCTGGTCGGCATGATCACAAAGGATGTCGATTCATACGGCGATTTGAAGCTGACTAAGGAAGGTACGAAATTCATCCGCAAGCCGGGTAAATTCGAAGTGCCGATAGAGGTACATGACGAGGACGAGGATCTGATGGACGGCGCAGGAGCTACCTGTGCTGCCGCGGACGAAGTGCTGTTCTCGATCTTGAAAGATATACGCCGCAAGGTAGCGAAGAAGAGCGAAGTGCCGCCGTTCGTTATTTTCCAGGACCCGAGTCTGGAAGCGATGGCTACCACCTATCCTATCACGATGGATGAGTTGCTGCTCATTCCGGGTGTGGGTGTGGCTAAGGCGAAACGTTACGGCGACGAGTTCCTGCGCGTGATCAAGGAATACGTGGACGAAAACGAGATCATCCGCCCGGACGATATGCGTATCCGTACGGTAGCCAAGAAGAGCACCCGCAAGAAACAGATCATTCAGGCGATCGACCGGCGTGTGGACCTCGACGACCTGGCTGAGAGCAACGGTATGTCCATGGAAGAGATGATGGACGAATTGGAGGCGATTGTGTTCAGCGGAACGAAGATCAACATCAATTATTTCATCAAAGAAGTGGTAGATCCGGACGAGGAAGCCGACATATACAATTATTTCAAGAACGCCGACGATGATAATATCCAAAAGGCGATGGAGGAATTAGGCGAAGACTACTACGACGAGATGCATGTGCGGCTCGTGCGGCTGAAGTTCCATTGCGATTTAGGAAATTAAAGAACCCCTCCCCGACCCTCCCCTCAAGGGAGGGAGAAGAAGTATGCAGAAAGGCGTAGTTGATTTTATAACGTTAGGGTGCTCGAAGAACCTTGTGGATGCAGAGCGCGTGATGCGGCAGTTGGAGGCGGCAGGCTGGCGATGTGTGCATGACCCCGAAGAGCCCAAAGGCGAAGTGTGCGTGATCAACACGTGCGGCTTCATCGGAGACGCCAAGGAGGAGAGTATCAACATGATCCTCCAAATGGCGGAACGGAAGAAAAAAGGCAAACTGCGGAAACTGATCGTCATGGGCTGCCTGAGCGAACGGTATCGCGCGGAACTGGAGGAAGAACTGCCGGAAGTGGATAGTTACTTTGGTAAATTCGACTTCCTCGAATTGACCAAAGAATTAAAAATTCAAAATTCAAAATTAAAAATTGACGGATGTGGTTCGTATGAGCGGAAATTGACGACACCGAGACACTATGCTTATCTGAAGATCAGCGAGGGATGCAACCGCATGTGTTCGTATTGCGCCATACCGCTGATCACCGGCAGACATACCAGCCGACCGATGGAGGAGATATTGGACGAAGTGAGATGGCTGGTGAGTCAGGGCGTGAAGGAGATCAATGTCATCGCACAGGATCTGAGCAGTTACGGCCTCGACCTCGAGAAACGGCACATGTTGCCGGAACTGATAGACCGAATGGCGCAGATAGAGGGTGCGGAATGGATCCGTTTACATTACGCTTACCCGACTGATTTCCCCGAGGAGTTGTTGGAAGTGATGGCAAGACACGCGAACGTGTGCAAATACTTGGACATCGCTTTGCAACATTGTACGGACCATATGTTGGGACTGATGAGACGGCATATCACCCGCGCGGAACAGGACGCGTTGATACGGAAAATACGCGAACAAGTGCCGGGCATTTGCATCCGGACGACCTTGTTAGTGGGACACCCCGGAGAGACGGAAGAAGATTTTGAGGAGCTGAAACAATGGGTGCAAGAAATGCGTTTTGACCGAATGGGCTGTTTTGCCTACTCGGACGAAGAGGGCACGTACGCCAACAAGCACTACAAAGACGATATACCGCAAGATATTAAGGACGCGCGCGTGCAAGAGCTGATGGCTATCCAGCAGCAGATAAGCGGCGAACTGATGGCGGAGAAAGTGGGAACGACACAACGCGTGATCATCGACCGCGAGGAAGGTGAATACTTTATCGGCAGGACACAATACGACAGCCCGGAAGTGGATTGCGAAGTGCTGATACCAATGCACAATGCACAATTCACAATGCACATTGGAGAGTTTGTAGATGTGAAGATCACCAAAGCAGAGGAGTTTGACCTGTACGGGGAAGTAATTGACAATGCACAATGCACAATTCTTAGCCCTAAAGGGCACGATTATTTGACAAAGCCAAATTTTCACAATTAATATGCTAACAAAAGAATTAATAGGGATGATCGCCTCCGAGGCGGGCATGAGTAAGAAAGATACGGAAAACTTACTCAGTACAACAAACGCTATTATCCGCGAGAGTCTGATGTCGGGTAAGGCGGTTCAGTTACAGGGTTTGGGCTCGTTGGAAATCAAAGAGCGCAATCCCCGCGTGATCGTTCATCCGAGAACCGGCGAGAGAAACGTTATCCCCAGTAAAAACCAAGTGGTATTCCGTCCTGCGAGTACCATCAAAGATGAATTTAAAAAGCTCTAATATATGGCTGACAATAAACTTAGTTGGACAGAATTACGCCGCGCGTTAATGACACGTGCCGATATCAGCGAGAAGGAAGCAAACAGCTTTCTGAATGCTTTTACTACGCAGTTACTCGAAGCATTGAAACAGGACAAACAGGTGAAAGTGAACGGTTTGGGAACATTTAAGTTACAATCCGTGGCAGCCCGTAAGAGCGTGGACGTAACGACCGGAGCGGAGATTACGATCGATGGTTACACGAAAGTGAACTTTACACCGGAGGCAGGTGTGAAAGAGTTGGTGGAAGGACGTCCGGGAGCAGACAGTTATGCGCAGAAGGAAGAGGAAAAAGAGATTGATCCGCTCAAGAAATTAGGCGCACAAGCCATCGAAATCGTAGATATATTAGGCGAATTGGGTCAGACCCCCAACAAAGAGAAAGAGGGAAAAACCGAAACAAACGATACCGATATGAAAAAGGGAAACACAAAGAAGCATGAGAAGCCGGCAGTGAAAGAAGAGTCGGTGGTTGTTGAGAAACCGGCAGAGGTAGTGGAGGAGAAACCGGCAGAGGTAGTGGAAGAGAAACCGGCAGAGGTAGTGGAAGAGAAACCGGCGGAAGTGGTTGTTGAGCCGGAAGCACCCAAAGAGCCGGAAGCTCCCAAAGCACCCAAAACACCTGAGAAACCGAAAAAGAAATACCATTTCGTGCGTGACACGCTGATCTGTGTGGTCATTCTATTGCTGTTGTTGCTGATCGGTTATTTCTTCCTTCGCAACCGGTTCAGCCAATGGTTAGAGGAGTTTGCTAAAGACAAGCCGCAAACGGAACAGGTTGTTGCCGCAGAGGAAGAGAGTATCGCGCCGGAAATCGCTGTAGAGGAGGTGGTCCCGGAAGAAGAGTGGACATACGACGAGTTGCTGCTGACGGAAGAGTTAACACCGGGTAGCCGTTTGGCATGGATATCCAAGAAATACTACGGCGATAAGGCTTACTGGCCTTATTTGTACGAAGCAAACAAAGATAAACTGAACAACCCAAGTAAGATTGCAGTCGGCACTCCGATCCGTGTACCGAAGCTTAGTCCGGCGATGATGGACACAACCAGCGCACGGTTCTTGGAGTTGAAGGAGAGAGCTTATAACGCTACGAAATAATTCACAATTCACAATGCACAATGCACAATGCACAATGCACAATTACTGATTGAGTGAGGAATATATTCATATTGAAGGGGCGGAAACGCACAATTTGAAACATGTGTCGGTAGATATACCGCGCAACAAATTGGTGGTGATAACAGGTGTGAGCGGTAGCGGCAAGAGTTCGCTGGCGTTCGACACGCTGTATGCGGAAGGGCAGCGACGATACGTCGAGAGCCTGAGCGCTTATGCCCGGCAGTTCATGGGCAGGATGCAGAAACCCGATGTCGAAAAGATAGAGGGTATTCCTCCTGCCATCGCTATCCAACAGAAAGTGAAAAGCCGTAATCCCCGTTCTACCGTCGGCACGGTGACGGAGATTTATGACTATCTCAAATTATTGTACGCGCGCGTAGGGCACACGTACTCGCCCGTGAGCGGAGAGGAAGTGAAGAAGAACACGATCCGCGACGTAGTGCGGTACATGGAAGAGCAGCCGAAGGGTACAAGGCTGTATCTGCTGAGTCCGATCATCCTGCCGGAAGGCCGCAGTCTGCAAGAGCAGTTGGCTTTGTGGCAGAGCCAGGGTTTCAGCCGTATGATGGCAGAAGGCGACACAATCCGTCTGGACGAGAACACGTATGAGAAAATAGCCGGCAAAGAGGCATACCTGCTGGTAGACCGCATTGTGGTCGATAAAGAGCAAGCGACCAGCAACCGTTTTGCGGACAGCGTACAGACAGCGTTCTTTGAGGGACAAGGCGAATGCCGGATATGGGTCGATAAGAAAGAAAAAGTGTTCTCCGAGCGCTTTGAGGCGGATGGTATCCACTTCATGGAGCCCAGCGAACACCTGTTCGATTTCAACAACCCGATCGGTGCCTGCCCGGAATGCAAGGGTGTGGGTATTGTGATGGGCATTGATGAGGATTTGGTCGTTCCCGATAAGTCCAAGTCGATCTACGAAGGCGCGATTGCCTGCTGGCAAAGCGAGAAAATGCAGGAATGGAACAATGAATTGGTGTATCATGCTTCAGAGTTTGATTTCCCGATTCATACGCCGTTCTATGCCCTCAGCCCGGAGCAGAAGCATCTGATTTGGACAGGCAACCAATACTTCCGGGGGCTGAACAAGTTCTTCCACGAGTTGGAGAGCCAGCAATACAACCGGATCCAATACAAAGTGATGTTAGCCCGCTTCAAAGGCAGGACTACTTGTCCTGTATGCCACGGTTTGCATCTGCGGCCGGAAGCCGGTTATGTGCTGGTGAACGGAAAGAGCATACAGGAGTTGTGCTCCATGCCGATCTCCGAGTTGCAGGAATGGTTCGAGCATATCGAACTGCGCCCCATTGAGCAACAAACGGCAGAGATGCTGTTGGTGGAGATCAAGAGCCGCCTGCAGTTCATGCACGATGTGGGGCTGAGTTATCTGACCCTGAACCGACAGAGCAATACCCTTTCCGGCGGTGAGAGCCAGCGTATCAACCTGGCTAAATCGTTAGGAAGCAGCTTGGTGGGTTCGCTGTACGTGCTGGACGAGCCGTCCATCGGTCTTCACCCGCGCGACACGGAACGCCTGATCCGCGTGCTCAAAGAGTTACGCGATTTGGGCAACACGATCGTCGTTGTGGAGCACGACGAAGACATCATCGCCGCGGCGGATCATATCATCGAGATCGGTCCCAACGCCGGCAGACACGGCGGCGAAGTGGTGTATGAGGGCAAGCCCAGACCTGAGTTGTTCACGTTCCAAATCCCTGAGCAAAGGCGGCATTGGAACAACTATATTGAGATAGAAGGCGCGTGCGAGAACAACCTCAAGAACCTGACGGTTCGTTTTCCGCTGCACGTCATGACGGTAGTGACCGGCGTAAGCGGAAGCGGCAAATCAAGTCTGGTGAGCAAGGTGCTCTACCCTGCCCTCAAGAAACATTACGGCGGTGCTTATGCCGAGCACACGGGCGATTTCGGGCACATAAAAGGCAGCCTGCACTTGATGAAAGACATTGAGTTTGTGGACCAAAACCCGCTGAGCCGTTCCAGCCGCAGTAACCCGGTGACGTACCTCAAAGCGTATGACGAGATCCGCCGTCTGTTCTCCGAACAGGCGCTCTCCAAGCAGTTGGGACTGACGCCGGCGCATTTCAGTTTCAACACTCCCGGCGGCCGATGCGAGACCTGTCAAGGCGAAGGAACAATCACCATCGAGATGCAGTTCATGGCGGACTTGGTGTTGGAATGTGAACAATGCCACGGCAAACGTTTCAAACAGGACATCTTAGACGTTCACTACCGCGGCAAGAACATTTACGACATCCTTTGCATGACGGTAAACCAGGCGGTGGAGTTCTTCAGCGAAGACCCGGAGTGCTCCAAGATCGTGCGCCGGCTCAAACCTTTGCAGGACGTGGGAATAGGCTATGTGCAGTTGGGTCAGAGCAGCAGTACACTCTCCGGCGGTGAGAGCCAACGCGTCAAGTTAGCCTCGTTCTTGGCGCAAGAGGACAGCCAACCGACTATTTTTGTGTTCGACGAACCGACCACAGGTCTTCACCACCGCGATATTGAAGTGCTGCTCCAAGCCCTGAACCGGTTGGTGAGCAAAGGTCACACCGTCATAATCATCGAGCATAACCCCGCTGTCATCCTCGCCGCGGACCATGTGATCGACTTGGGACCGGAAGGAGGCAAAGAAGGCGGAAACATCGTTTGTACCGGTACTCCGGAAGAAATAGCACAATGTGCACAAAGTTTTACAGGCAAATACCTTGCTAAAATAATCAATACCAATTATGAAAAAAAACAATCTAAATGAGCTTCGTCGCTCCGACATCTTTTCTCATCTCCCGCAGATGAGTTACCTGCCTCGCTGGGGTGTGCTGCTACTGGATTTGGTCCTTTGCAGCATAGCTTATTGGCTGAGTGTTTGGGTGGGAAGCGGCTTCTTCAACTACGTACGTTTAGCCGAACAGGCCACCAATATAGGTCTGCAATACTGCATCGTAATGGGCGTTCAGGTGCTCTCATTCTGGGCTTTTCACACCTATTCGGGCATTCTGCGTTATTCCACGTTCATAGACATGATCAAGATCCTGCTGTCCACACTCAGTGCGGGCATTGTCTTGCTGTTGATCAACTTGATGATGGACTATACGGCAGGTTATCACCCGGTATTGAACACCGTTGTGCTGTTCTACATGCCGGTAGCGTTCGTGCTGCTGTTTGTCCTGCGTGTGGGCGTGAAGACAATATACGAGGTTGTTCAACGCAGTTCGGGTAGTCCGCGGGTGATGATTTACGGCACTCAGTCCGCCGGCGTAGCAATCGCCAAGATGCTTCGTTCGTCGGAGAGTGCGCCTTATCGCCCGGTGGGATTTATCAGCGACGAGGACGAGCGCTCCGGCTATGATCTGGCAGGCCTGCGCGTACGCAAACTGGACGAAAAGTTGTTCCACTGGATGGATACACGACGCATCAAACATGTGATCGTTTCGCCGCTGAAGATGAAGCATATCAATCCGTCCAAGGATCTGCAAGTCTTCATTGACCATAACATACACATTCTGACAACACCCTATTTCACCCAATTCGACAATGTGGATCAGATAGACGCCGAGCGCATCGGCCGCATTGACTCGATCAAAATTGAGGACCTGCTGGAGCGCCCGCAGATCAATGTCGATACCGACAATGTGCGTCAGATCATCAGCGGCAAAGTGGTGTTGGTCAGCGGAGCGGCAGGCAGTATCGGTAGCGAGTTAGTACGCCAAGTGCAGAAATACGACCCGCAGGTCACTATTCTGTTTGAGATGGCGGAATCACCACTGCATGATTTGACATTAGAGTTGCAAAATGCGTTCCCGGACAAACGTTTCATTCCGGTTATCGGCGATGTGCGAAACCGTGTCCGCGTGGAGCAGATCTTCAGCGAAATGCGACCGGATGTAGTCTATCACGCAGCGGCTTACAAGCATGTGCCGTTGATGGAAGATTTCCCGAACGAGGCTGTTCAAGCTAACGTTTTGGGAACGAAGAACATGGCGGACATGGCTGTCAAATACGGCGTTCAGCGGTTTGTGATGATCTCCACCGACAAGGCGGTTAACCCCACCAATATCATGGGCGCCAGCAAGCGTATCGCGGAGATCTACGTGCAGTCGCTCTTCAAGAAACTGCACGCGGAGAACGAGAACTGCACAAAATTCATCACCACCCGTTTCGGCAACGTGTTAGGCAGCAACGGATCTGTCATTCCGTACTTCCGCAAACAGATTGCCGCCGGCGGACCGGTCACCGTCACGCACCCCAACATCATCCGCTATTTCATGACTATTCCCGAGGCTTGCTGCCTCGTCATGGAAGCCAGCACCTTAGGCAACGGCGGAGAGATTTTCGTCTTCGATATGGGCAAACCGGTGAAAATCCTGGATTTAGCGCGTAACATGATCCGTCTGGCAGGTTACACGCCGGAGAAAGATATACAGATCGAGTTCACGGGGCTTCGTCCGGGAGAAAAACTCTACGAAGAGTTGCTGAATCAGAAAGAGACCACACTGCCGACTACCAACGAGAAAATCATGGTGGCGCGTGTGCGTGAGTTCGATTTTGACGAGGTAAGCAAAGATATTGACGAGTTGATCACCACCGCAACGACGATAACCACTACCACACGCAGTAAGTCGTTCACCACCGTGAAGCTGATGAAACAGATCGTGCCGGAGTTCATCAGCAACAACTCTATTTACGAACAGTTAGATGCACAATGATTCAAGATTTCTTTTTAGCACATAGTTACCTGATCGGTTTTATCAGTTTCCTGCTGGGGCTGGTAGGAATGCCGTTTATCGTACGGATTGCAAAGGCAAAAGGGTTTGTCGTTCGTCCTAACAAACGAACCAGCCACACCGGCTATGTACCCAACATCGGCGGACTGAATATATGCTTCAGTTTCATGCTCACGTATCTCCTTTTCGAATACGACCAGCTGAACCAGAGTCAGTTCTTCCTGATCGGGCTTTTTGCGATTATGGCAGTGGGTTTCATTGACGATGTGTTGGTATTGACCCCGACTGCCAAACTGCTCGGCGAGACCTTTGCCGGCATTGCCTTGGTGGGCTTTGCGGACCTGCGGATCACACATCTGCACGGTATTTTCGGTATCACCGAAATAGGTATCATCCCCAGCTATTTACTCTCTATGTTCATCCTGATCGCCATCATCAACGCCATTAACCTGATCGACGGCGTGGACGGATTAGCCAGCGGTTTGGGTATCCTGTACTGCCTTTTCTTCGCCATCTATTTTGGTTTGGCGGGAGAGAATGCATGGTCTGTTCTGGGCATCTGCATGATCGGAGCATTGGCGGTATTCTTCATTTACAACGTCTTCGGACATCGGGAAAAGATCTTCATGGGCGACTCGGGAAGTCTGCTCTTGGGCTATCTGATCACAGCGTTTGTCTTCCAATTCTGCGAAATAAACGCATACCACGAGGTGCCGGAATGGTTGCAGATGAACGCAGCTCCGGCAGTAGCTATCTGCGTGTTGACAGTTCCTATTTTTGACACCATCCGTGTCAGTCTGACGCGTATCAAACAACACCGCTCGCCTTTTCAGCCGGATAAGAACCACATCCACCACTTGCTTCTCCGTACGGGCTTGAACCACGTACAGACAACCTGCGTGCTGCTTACCGTCAGCCTCCTTTTTATCGCGTGGGCGATCATCGGCAGAAACTGGAATTTCTGGGTATTACTCATTTCCGATTTTACATTTGCTACGGCGCTGACCATGGTTCTTTGGCGCGTGATAAACAAACAAATCGAAAAAAAAGCAAATAACCAATGATCACTGTCAGTCATTTGAGCATGGAGTTTGCGTCCCGGCCTGTGCTGGACGACATTTCGTTCCTTATCAACCGAAAGGAGCGCATTGCGTTAGTGGGCAAGAACGGAGCGGGTAAAACGACCTTGCTGCGCATCATCGCCGGCGAGTATCAGCCCACAGGCGGTACCATCAGCCGCGAGGCGGACATCACCATCGGTTATCTGCCGCAGGTCATGCTTCACCATGACGGTAAGACATTGCGCGAAGAGGTAATGACTGCTTTTGCCGGATCGGAGGAGAGCGAACAGGCTCGTTTCATCGCAGAAATGGACCGAACCATCATCGGTTTGGGCTTTGAGCGCAAGGATTTTGACAGACCGTGCTCGGAGTTCTCCGGCGGTTGGAGAATGCGTATCGAGTTGGCGAAAATACTCCTGCAACACCCGGACGTATTACTCTTGGACGAGCCCACAAACCACTTGGACATCGAGTCTATTCAGTGGCTCGAAGATTTCCTCAAAGCCGGACAGAGTGCCGTACTGATGGTCAGCCACGACCGCGCATTCATTGACAATGTCTGCAACCGGACTATAGAAATCACGCTCGGGCGCATATACGATTATAATGTACCCT
>ODAI011180263.1_pt1 | contig 11144 bp, 9 predicted proteins | sample 1539321 | NCBI WGS metagenome assembly ODAI01 (sample SAMN02144231, study PRJEB22623) | gut metagenome | biome: sheep rumen | host: Ovis aries | place: New Zealand | reverse complement strand
TACAACATGATGGAGATCGGCGAGGCCGCCATTGCCGTCTACTACGCCGGCGACTACTTCACCATGCTGGACGCCCAGGCTGACGACGTGGATCTGCGCTTCTATTACCCCGAGCGCACCAACTACTTTGTGGACGCCATGTGCATCCCCTCCTGCTGCCAGAACCAGGAGCTGGCCGAGATCTTCATCAACTACATGCTCTCTGAGGAGCCCGCCATCGCCAACGCCGAGTACATCTACTACGCCTCCCCCAACTCCGCCGTGTACAACAGCGAGGAGTATCGCGAGGAAATGGGCGACGAGGTGATGGACGTCCTGTACATGGATCTGGACAATTTCAGAACTCTCTATAACCAGTTCGGTTTCCTGAACCAGAGCAACGATATGCTCAGCTATATCTCCGAGCTCTGGCACAAGGTCAGAAACTGATCCTCACGACTTGCAAAAGCACAGCCGCAATCCTATGCGGCTGTGCTTTTTTGTATGAAATACGCCTTTTGGGAAACACTAAGCACATCTGAATGATCGGAGCTGAGTGTATGACGAAACGCGTGGGCAAACAGACCCTGTATCTTCCCTCCGCGCCGGCGGTGATCGGCCATGCCGCCGTGGCAGGCAAGAAAGAGGGCGAGGGTCCCTTGAAGGATCGCTTTGACTATATCGCCGAGGACAGCTATTTCGGAGAGAAGAGCTGGGAAAAAGCGGAAAGCCACATGCTCAAGCAATGCTTTGAACTGGCCTGCGGCAAGGCGCACGCCGCGCCAAGCGACCTGGACTATATTCTGGCAGGCGATCTGCTGAATCAGTGCATCAGTTCTGCTTTCGCCATGCGGGACTGCGCCGTTCCCTATCTGGGCTTGTACGGCGCCTGCTCCACCATGGCGGAGGGGCTGAGCCTGGGTGCTCTGCTGCTGGACGGCGGTTATGCCCGGCAGGTCTGCGCCCTCACCGGCTCCCACTTCTGCTCGGCCGAGCGGCAGTATCGTTTTCCCCTGGAATACGGCGGGCAGCGCACGCCCAGCTCCCAGTGGACCGTCACCGGCGCCGGTGCGGTGGTGCTGGGGGGCTCAGGCTGTGTCCGGATCACCCACGTGACCCACGGCCGGATCATGGACGCGGGGATCAAAGACCCCAACAACATGGGCAGCGCTATGGCCCCCGCGGCCTTTGACACCCTCCGCGCCCATTTTCGGGATACCGGGCGCAGCCCGGAGGACTATGGCGCCATCTTCACCGGGGACCTGGGCGCCCTGGGGCATGACACTCTCCAGGCGCTCTTCAAGGCAGACGGCGTAGACCTGGGGCCGCGGTATATGGACTGCGGCGTGCTGATCTACGATCTGCTCACCCAGGAGGTGAACGCCGGGGGCTCCGGCTGCGGCTGCAGCGCTTCCGTTCTGGCCGGCCACATTCTCCAGGCCATGGAGGACGGAGTTTGGGAGCGAGTTCTCTTTGCCGCCACGGGAGCACTCATGTCTCCCACCAGCTCTCAACAGGGCGAGAGCATCCCCGGCATCTGCCACGCCGTGGTGCTGGAGCGGGAGGGATGAGCATGGACCTGCTTTGGGAGTATGCAAAGGTATTTCTGGTGGGCGGCGCACTTTGCGTCATCGGCCAGCTGCTGATCGACTATACCCGGCTGACGCCTGCCCGGATTCTGACCAGCTTCGTGGTTGCCGGGGTGATCCTGGGCGCACTGGGGCTGTACGGCCCTCTGGCTGACTGGGCCGGAGCCGGCGCCACCGTCCCGCTCACAGGCTTCGGCTGGAACCTAGCAAAGGGCGTGAAGGAGGCGGTTGCAGAAAAGGGCGTGCTCGGCGCCTTCACCGGAGGCTTCACCGCGGCCGCCGGCGGTCTCTGCGCCGCCGTGGTCTTTGGCCTTCTGGCGGCTCTGCTGGGGAAACCGAAGGATAAAAACAAATGAGAAAAGAGGGATGCGAATTGCTTTCGCATCCCTCTTTTTGATCTTCTTTCCGGCGCTTTACAGATTCAGCAGCGCCGCCGCGGCGGAACCGGCCAGCGTCGTCTCATAGCCCACGGAGTAATCCACCCGCAGGCCCAGCTTTTCCCGCAGTTCCTCCTGGATCAGCTTTTCCAGGATTGGATGGTATACTCTCCCCTTTTGAACGAGAGAGCCCTCGGCGCAGATCCCTGCGGACTTCTCCCCGCTCAGCAGCAGGATCGCAGCCAGATTTGTGCACATGCAGCGAGCGGAGCGCTCAAACATGGCCCGGCAAATGGTTTGCACGAAGGCCGCATCTTCCGGGTTGTCACTGATCTCCTCCAGACGCTCGCCCATACCCCAGGCGTCGATCACAGCGGAGTCGATCCAGCCCAGCTTTTGAATCTTTTCCCCGCTTCCGGCGCTGAGCAGACCCTCCCGGGCCGCGGCCTGGAGCATCCGGTGGCAGAGCTCGCCCAAATACACCCCGGCTGTAAGTTTTTCAAAGCGCTTCAGGCCCGGATTGTGGCTGCTCTCGTCCAGTTCCCGGTCAAAATCCCCCTGGGGAATCCCGTCATACATACCGGACTCCAGGTTCACGATCATCCTTCGCTCGCCGCTGCGGCCCAGCTTGCCGATTCGCTTCTCCGGCAGCGAGCAGCAGGTATTGGTCCCCGTGCCGCTGACCTGACCAACGGCGCAGCCGCCTCTTTCCAGGCCCGAGGCCAAGCCGCCCAGCAGCACAGCCACCGTATCGTTGAGGATGACGATCCGCTTGCCGGTAATGCCGCGACGGGAAAGCTCCGCCAGAAGAGAGGCCCCCACCAGCTGGCCCTCGCAGCCCTCGATGACGACTTCCTTGTCGATCCGCTGGACCCGGCCGTCCATCTCCGGGGTGATATCCGCCGAGTAGGAAAAGCAAAAGCCGATACGGTCCGTCCGGTCCATCAGTGGTGTGATCGCATCCGCCGTGAAGCGGATAAAGTCCTCCCAGCTGGCCGGAGCGCCGATGCCGGGCATCCTCCACTTGCGCAGTTCCTCCACCTGGCAGCCCGCTTCCGTGAAGCGAACCAGACCGCAGCGGAAGTTGGTGCCGCCGGCGTCGATCACCGCGACGGCCTCCCCCATGGGAATCTCCCCCGCGTCACTGAGATAGGTAGGGATCATCGGCAGAGAGCCGCCAGCACCAGCCAGGCCAAGCTCCATCTCCCGCATCATCTTCTCCGCATCCCGCGCCGGCTGAACGGTATCCGGGCGCATTCCGTGACGCGTCAAAAAATCCCATGCCGCTTTACTGCTCATGTTGTACCCTCCTGCTGAAATATTACACTTCATTATATCACAAAAAACGACGCTGAGAAGATGTGTGAAGAAAAAAATCAGGGCGGCATCCGCCGCCCCGAAGGTATTGCGTTTATGCGCGCGCAGTCTTCTTTTTCGGAATGACCAGAATAAGCTGGATCGCCGCGAAGACGGCCACCACCAGGGCGGAATAACTGTCTCCTCTCCCCATCTGCCTGCAGAGCAGCTCGACCGCCGCCGCGCAGCCCAGGCAGACCAAAACCGGCGCGATCAGCAGGAAACGGCTCTTGGTCTTTTCAAAGGCGGCGGGAATCCCAAAGAAGGCCGCGACAGCGCCGGCAATCATCAGCACGCCCACGCGAAGCCGCCCGGAGGTGTTCTCCTCTGTCTGCCGCAGCAGCAACGCCGCGACCTCTTCCGCCGCGGGGAGCAGCTCCGTGCCCTCCTCAGCCCGCCGGTCGATCTCTTCCCGGTCCCGCAGGATCATGCGCAGAGAGACTTCCTTCCGCTCCAGCTCCCGCTGGTCCTCCGCATTTTTGATCTCCCGGTCCAGCGCTTCGGACTCGGCATCCAGCTGGATTTTCTCCTCCCGGAGGGTTTTTTCCTGTTCGGCCAGCTCCGCACGCTTTTCCTCCAATTGCCGAAGGCTGTTATCGAGAGCGATCTCGCCCTCCCGCAGTTGCTTTCCCACCAGCTCCAGAGCGGCGCGGCCCTTCTCAATCGCTTCTTTTCCCTGCTCCATGACAGGGTCCAGCTCGTCGATCTGGGCCTGAGCGGCATCCAACTGGGCCCGCATCCCCGCGAGCTTCGCCTCATACTCGCTGATTTTGCCTTCCATCGCAGCTTCGATGGACTGCAGCCACTCCCGGCTCATGGCATAGCCAGCTTGCAGGGCCGCGAATTCTTCCTCAGAAATAGGCGTCTCTCCATCCGATTGGGCGATGCTGTCCCGCCGCTGGCGGATCTGCTCCCGGATCTCTCCGATGCTCATCCCCGTGGCGGCCACGACCCGGTCCTCCAGCTCCTGCAGATCCTCCGCGGAGATGCCCTCCCAGGTGACCCCGTCCAGCAGCTCGCTCAGATCCAGGTCGGATTGCTGGGCAAGGAGCTCCGCCAGCTGCTGCAGCTGCTCGGCGCTGATCCCGCCCTGGCCCTTCAGAGATTCGTAGATGCCCACCGCCTGGTCCAGGGATTGGAGCAGCCCATCGTAGGCGGAAATGCTCAGCTCCCGCCGAGCCTCCGGATCATCGCTCTCCAGAATCGCAGCCAGAGAGCGGATCTGCCCCAGCTGACCCCGCAGGGCGGCAAGGGTGGATTCCAGCAGCTCCAGGGTTTTTCGGGCCTCTTCCAGCTGACGCTTCCCCTCCTGGAATTGCTCATAGCCCTCCCAAAAGGCGGCCTCCTGCGCCGGGAATTCCTTCACCGCCTTTTCATACTGGCCCTTTCCCTTGTAAAAGGCGTACTTTGCCTCGGCAAGGGCAGCCTCCCCTTCCAGGAGTCCCCCTTTGGTGGCGGTATAGCGGGCCAGATCCGCCCGGTGCTTGGAGGCCAGCTTGTCATGCCGCGCCTGGTCCTCCTGCAGGACTCGGTTCTGCTCTTCGTAAGGGGTGCTGCCGTCCAGCGCGTCCAGGATCTGGCGATACTCGTCTACCCGCTCCGAGAGCCGCCGACAGTCCGCCATCCCCTTCACCCGGTCAGAGACGGCGCCGGCCGTGCTGCCGAATCCGGCAACCAGCATCGCCAGGCTCAGGACCGCAAGGACGACAGAGAATAATCTAGTTAGGGCGGGATGTTTCAACGTTCATTCCTCCAGGGATCAGATTCCCATTCCAGCGAATCAATCTTAACAGTCTTAACAATTTATTATACATCAGGAAACGGGGATTGTGTGAACAAATTGTGATTTTCCAAAATATTTTGACCGCAATGCAAAAATCTGCTATGCTGGGGAAAAGACTGCAAGGAGATTCGCCATGGAGCTTTCCTTTGCCCCGCTGGAGGGGCTGACCTATGCCGCTTATCGAAGGACCCACGCCCGCCTCTTCCCCGGCGTCGCGTATTACTGCGCGCCCTTTCTTGCGCCGGACCAGCAAGGGCGGGTGAAGGATTCCGCCCTGCGGGATCTGCTGCCGGAGAACAACCCCGGGCTCAGCCTGGTTCCCCAAATTCTCTGCAATCGGCCGGAGGCATTCCTGGAGCTGAGCCGGAGACTGGCAGATCTGGGCTATTCGGAGGTCAACCTGAACGCGGGCTGCCCCTCGGGAACCGTAGTCCCCAAGCACAAAGGGGCCGGGATGCTCTCAGATCTGGATAGTCTGGACGCCTTTTTGGAGCGAGTTTTTGCTGAGGCTCCGGTGCGCGTCTCCGTCAAAACCCGGCTGGGTGTGACAGACACTGCGGAGTTTTCCGCGATCCTGGAGATCTACCGGCGCTATCCGCTCTCCTCACTCATCATCCACGCCCGACCGGCCAGCGGCATGTACAAAAGCACGCCGGACCTGTCTGCCTTTTCCCTGGCGCTTGAAGCAAGCCCTTTCCCGGTCTGCTACAACGGAAACGTCCTGCACCCTGCCTCTGTCCAGATGCTGCGGCAGCGCTTCCCTTCTTTGGAAGCTCTGATGCTGGGGCGCGGCGCGCTGGCAAACCCAGCCATGTTCCGACAGATCCGAGGCGGGGAGAAGCTGCGGCTGGAGGAGCTGGATACTTTTCTGGACAGCGTCCTGCAGGCTTATCTGCAATCCGGGCTGACGGAATACCACTGCCTCTGCCGAATGAAAGAGCTCTGGTATTATGTTAACCATATGTTCCCCGACTGTCCGGCCCAGCTCAAGCGCTTGAACAAGTCCCGTTGCCTTGCGGACTACCGGGACGCCGTCCGCGGCTTCTGTGATTCCGGCCGCTTTGACCCGAACGCCGCATTCCCCGGTGAGCTTCCCCGGGAATAGCCGCGCCATTGCTGCAAAACCGCCCGAGCTGAAAGCTCGGACGGTTTTTCGTCAGATTTTGTATTTCTCGGCGTACTGCTCCACCATCTGCTCAAACTGCTCGGAGTGCAGCTTCTTGAGGTTAATGATGTAATCATGGGTGTCAAACTCGTCGTCGGCCAGTTCGATCATCGCCACAGCGATATTAGAGCAGTGGTCGGCCACGCGCTCAAAATTGGTCAGGATGTCGTTGAAGACGAAGCCCTGGCCCAGGGAGCAGGTTCCCTGCTGCAGGCGCTCCACATGGCGCAGCTTCATCTCGTCGCACAGCGCATCGATCTGTTCCTCCAGCGGCTCCACCTGACGAGCCTTCTGCTCATCCTCCTCGAGGAAAGCACCGAAGGACAGGGTTAAAATCTCCTGCAGAGCAGCTGTGAGCACACTCAGCTCTTTTTTCGCCTCGGGAGAGAACTGGATGTTCTTCTCCTTGATTTCGCTCCCCACGGCAGCCAGGTTCATGGAGTGGTCGCTGATTCGCTCAAAATCGCTGAGGGTGTGCAGATACTTGGAAACGCTCTCATTCTGCTTGCGGCTCAGCTCGTTGGTGTTCAGCTTCACCAGGTAGGTCCCCAGCTTATCCTCGTAGCGGTCCACCAGATCCTCAGTTTGTTCCACCTTGCGCATACCGTCCGCCGAATACTGGTCCAGCAGGCCAATCGCCATACGGATGTTATCCAGCGCAGTGCGGGCCATGGCGTTCACCGTCAAATGGCTCTGCTCCACCGCAAGGGCCGGGTGCTGCAGGAAGCGTTCGTCCAAACGGTCCAGCTCGCCCTCGGCGATCTTTTCGTCCTCCCGCTGCTTGACAATGCGCTGCACCAGCCGGATGATCAGCCCGTCCAGCGGAAGCAGCACCACCGCGGTAGCCACGCGGAAGAGGGTGTTGACCAGAGCGATATTTACCGGGTTCATCTGCAGCTGGTGAAGGCCCAGATCCAGGAAAAGGTTCAGCACATAATAGAGCAGGCCGAAGACCAGCGCCCCGATGATCTCGATCACCAGATAGGAGAACGCGGTCCTGCGTCCGTCTGCCTTGGCGCCCAGGGCAGAGAGCAGCACAGGCACCGAAGAGCCCACGGCAATACCCAGGATGAGAGGGTAGGCCGTATCAAAGGTAATTGCCCCGGTCATGGAGAGAGCCTGCAGAATGCCAACCGCTGCAGAGGAGCTCTGCAGGACAGCAGTAAAGGCCGCCCCAACCAGAAAGCCCAGAAACGGGTTGGAAAAAGCTGTCATCATACTGATGAACGCCGGGTCGGTTTTCAGCGGCGCCACGGCTCCGCTCATGTCCTGCATACCGAACATCAACACCGCAAAACCCAGCAGGATATCCCCCACATGATGGTGGATCTGCCGCTTGGAAAGCATCCGCATCAGAATCCCCACCACGGCCATCAGGGCGGCCAGAGTGGAGGTGGAAAAGAGTGTTGCCCAACTGCTGCCGGAGACGCTGGAGAGGGCGATGATCCAGCCGGTGATGCTGGTGCCGATCAGCGCGCCCTGAATCACCGGGACCGCCTGCTGCAGCTTCATCATGCCGGAGTTCACGAAGCCCACCACCATCACAGAGGTGGCAGAAGACGACTGGATCACCGCGGTAACGCCGGTTCCCAGCAGGGCGCCGCGCAGAGGTGTCCCCGTCAGGCGGTATAATACCAATTCCATGCGGTTGCCCGCCACGCGTTTCAGTCCGTCCCCCATCAGGCTCATGCCGAAGAGGAACAACGCAACTCCACCCAAGAGCGCGAGTACATTGGAAAAACTCATGTTATGATTCTCCTTTGCGCATTTCATCGCATTTTAATTATACCAAATGTCCGATTGCTGCGCAAGGGGCAGAATGCAGCTGCAGTGAAAAAAGCTCTGGTGTTTTCCCCCGATCTGCGGTACAATTCACCAGAGGTGATGGCATGAACATCCTGTATGAGGATCGGGAGCTGCTGCTCTGCGAAAAACCGGCGGGGATCATTTCCGAAGAGGGCGGACTGCCAGCGCTTCTGCGGGAACAGACCGGCTCGCCGGAGATCTACTGCGTTCACCGCCTGGACCGGGAGACCGGCGGCCTCATGGTCTATGCCAAGACAAGGCAGGCTGCCGCTTCCCTCTCCGCCGCGATCGCCGAAGGAAGGCTGCAGAAGGAATACTGGGCCGTGGTCCCCGGCATGCCGGAGGAAGAGGCGGTACTGCGGGATCTGCTCTACCGGGACAAGGCGAAGAACAAATCCTTTGTGGTCAGGCGCATGCGCCGCGGCGTCCGGGAGGCGGAGCTGCAGTATCGCAGAGTTGCCGTGCGGGAGGGGCTCAGCCTGCTGCGCATTCAACTGAAAACCGGGCGAAGCCATCAGATCCGGGTCCAATTTGCCTCCCGCGGGATGCCCCTGGTGGGCGACAAAAAATACGGCAGCGATCGGCGGGACTGTGCCCTGGCGCTCTTCTCCGCCGCGCTTTCCGTCCCGCACCCTCGCAGCGGGGAGCTGCTGTCCCGCCGGCTGCAGCCGCCGGAGGCCTGGCCCTGGACCCTGTTTGCCCAAGAGCTTTGGAACGATAACACGGAAAAGGAGAAAAGCGATGCGCTATATTGAAGTGATCGTCGATACCCCGGCGCAGGAAATCGACCGCCGATGCGAGGAGATGACCGCCATGGGCGTGGGCGGCTTTGTCATCGAAAATGAGGAAGACTTCCGCGATTTCCTGGAAAACAACCACGCTTACTGGGATTATGTGGACGAAGAGTTGGAGCAGAAATATGCCGGCGTCAGCCGCATCAAATGCTATCTGACCGACGACGAAGACGGAAAGGAATCCCTGCGCCAGATCCGGAACGCCTATGGAAACGTGGCTGTCTCCTATGTCCAGGACAGCGACTGGGAAAACAACTGGCGGGAGTACTACAAGCCCATCCAGGTGGGTAATAAGCTGGTGGTGGTGCCGGAATGGGAGCCGATCCCTCAGGACGGCCGCGTCCCCCTGCGGCTGGACCCCGGTCTGATCTTCGGCACCGGCAGCCACCCCACCACCCGCCAGTGCCTGGCCGAGCTGGAGCATTATGTAAACCAGAACACGCGGGTACTGGACCTGGGCTGCGGCAGCGGCATTCTGGGCATCGGGGCGCTGGTCCTGGGCGCAAGGAGCTGCCTGGGCTGTGACATCGATCCGAAAGCGCCGGACGTGGTCCGCGCCAACGCCGCGCTGAACGGCATCGGTCCGGACCGGCTTTCCGTCTGCGCCGGGGACATTCTGGCGGATGCCTCGCTGCGCCGCAGCTTCGGCGGCGGCTATGATCTGGTTCTGTCCAACATCGTGTCGGACGTGATCATTCCCCTTTCCCGTTATGTGCGTGCCTTTCTGGCCCCCGGCGGGGTCTGGATCAGCTCCGGCATCATCGAGGGCAGGCAGGACGAGGTCCGCGCCGCCATCGAGCAGGCGGGCTTTACCATCCTGGCGCACCGGCAGGAAGAGGAATGGCACAGCTTCACAGCCAAATAATTCGAAAATCTAATCGAAAGGTCGGTCAAGATTTCCGAGATTTCTATTCGTGTTCTGTATAGAAAAATGCGGTCACGGGTTTTCCCGCGGCCGCTTTTCGATGCTCCCGTGAAGCCAGCGGAGCGCGTCCGACAGGGTTCCCAGCCGGTCGATCAGTCCCATTTTCACGGCCTCCTCGCCATAGATCACGCTGCCCACGTCGTTGGCGAGCTCATCGGTATTCGTCATCAGGCGCAGATAGTCCTCCCGGCTTATATGGGAGTGATCGGTCACGAAACGGACGATCCGCTCCTGAATCCGGGCGAAGTAGTTGTAGGTCTGCGGCACGCCGATGACCACGCCGTTGAGGCGCACCGGGTGGATGGTCATCGCAGCTGAAGGGGCGATCATACTGCATTGCGCCGCGACAGCCATGGGCACGCCGATGCTGTGTCCGCCGCCCAGCACCAGGGAAACCGTCGGTTTCTTCATCCCGGCGATCATCTCTGCAATAGCAAGCCCTGCCTCCACGTCGCCGCCCATGGTGTTCAGCAAAATCAGCAGGCCTTCAATCTCCTGGCTCTCCTCAATGGCTGCCAGCAGAGGGAGAATATGCTCGTACTTGGTACTTTTTGCGTCATCCGGGAGGAGCTGATGTCCCTCGATCTGCCCCACGATGGTCAGGCAGTGGATGCCGCCCTGGCGGACAGCGCCCAGTTCTTTGATCTCGTCCATGAAAAACACCTCCCGGGTAGTATTGCCCGAGAGGTGTTTTTTCATGTTTGAACCAAGAATTATTTGTCCGCGTAGGCGGCCAGAACGCCCTTATAGGTCATGTAGCAGTCGAACTTGGCGACAACCTCGAAGGGGGCGTGCATGCTGAGAACGGGAACCCCCGCGTCGATGGTGTCGATATTGCGGTTGGCCATGTATTTCGCGATGGTGCCGCCGCCGCCCTGGTCCACCTTGCCCAGCTCTGCCATCTGCCACACCACGCCTTCCCGCTCAAACAGGCGGCGCAGATAGGCCACCAGCTCTGCGGAAGCATCGCTGGTGCCGCCCTTGCCCCGGGAGCCTGTGAACTTGCAGATCGCCATGCCGTAGTTCACCTTGGAATCGCTGCGCTTCTCGGAAACCTCCGGGTACAGGGGATCAAAGGCATTGGAAACGTCAGCAGAAAGGCAGAAGCTCTTCTCATAGCAGCGGCGCAGAGACACGCCCTGCTCCTCGCACAGATCCTCCATGAAGCAGTCGAAGGCGGCGGACTGCATGCCGGTGACGCCGTCGGAGCCGGTCTCTTCCTTGTCGGCCAGGATGCAGACGCAGGTCCGCTCCGGGTCCTTCACGTCGAAGATGGCCTTCAGCTCCGCATAGGCGCAGACCCGGTCGTCATGGCCGTAGCCGCCGATGAGGGAGCGGTCCAGGCCCACCTCGCACACATCAAAGCCGGG
>ODAI011033179.1_pt1 | contig 11144 bp, 6 predicted proteins | sample 1539321 | NCBI WGS metagenome assembly ODAI01 (sample SAMN02144231, study PRJEB22623) | gut metagenome | biome: sheep rumen | host: Ovis aries | place: New Zealand | reverse complement strand
CTTCGAGGCATATGCCGACGACGATTGGACCGACCAACAACGACCAGACGGTAGCGTTGCCGGCACAACAGATTGTGCAAAGGCATTCGCCCCCCTATCCCCTTTCGCCGACTGCAGAGCCTGTTCTGACAGCATCAAGGCATACGGCTACGAACTGGAGGCTGACTTCAGCCAGAACTTCGAGCCTACCAACGAAGACTCGCGCGAGAATATCTTCACCATCCCCATGAACCCCACGCTCTACAGCAACTGGTACTGCTACTTCTTCCGCTCGCGCCACTACAGCCACGGAGCCGTACTGGGTGGAGCTTCGGAGAATGGGGCCAGTGCCACACAAGAGATGCTCGATGCCTTCGGTTATCCTGACGCCGACGGACAGCCGACGGACAAGCTTGACCCACGCTTTGCCAAGACCTTCTATGCCGGAACGGTGACAGAGAACGGGACGACCGTCTACGAGGACGACGGCACCACACCCCTCGTCTACTATCCGCGGCAGGTGCGACTCAACCTGACAGGCTCCACCTACGAGAAGACGGCGGGTGCCCGCCTGCACAAATATGCCAACGACCCTAACGCCAACGCCGACGGACGGGCCTGTAACAACGACATCGTGCTGTTCCGCTATGCCGACGTGCTGCTGATGAAGGCCGAGGCACTGGTGCGCTGCGGTCTTTCCGGCGACGAACAATTTAATATGGTACGCACGCGAGTGGGTCTGCCCTCAGCCGAAGCCACTCTGGAGAGCATCCTCCACGAGCGTATGGTTGAGCTGGCATGGGAAGGCTGGCGGCGCAACGACATGATCCGGTTCGGCATCTTCACCCAACCCTACACCGACCGCCCGCAGCTCAGCAACGAGCAGAGCGGCTTCACAACCGTCTTCCCCATTCCCGCCGACATCATGGTGATGCACCCCACCTGGCGACAGAATCCAGGCTACTGATATCGCGCGTTGCCACACCCTGCCCCCATTCATATCATTTTGTTCAATCTGCAAAACATATTTACATAAAAAATGTTTTACCAATTGAACATTTTACAAAATTATCATCAAAACACCCCTTATTTGTTTTGCAGGCTGAACGATTTACATCATTATTTGTTCAACCTGCAAAACAAATTCATAAAAATATTTTGTAAAATAAATATTAATTTGTACCTTTGCACCCGTACACTATCTAAATGGAAAAAATGGAATCATTGATTAGAAGACATTTAAACAGAATGCAAAGCGTCAGTCTCGAATTCGTAAGAAGCCTGATGTATGACATTGACTGGGATGAGAGGCTCATCATGATTAAGGGACAGAAAGGAGTTGGAAAGACAACGCTGATGACACAGCGTATTGTCCAAGTGTTTGGCACGACAGACACGAAAAACGTACTCTATGTTACACTCGACAACATTTATTTCAGCACACATCGTCTTCTTGACTTCATTGAACAGTTTCATGCTATGGGCGGGAAGTTCCTGTTCCTCGACGAAGTACACAAATACAGCGGTTGGAGCATTGAAGTAAAAAATGCCTACGACGAATTTACAGACCTGCACATCGTGTTGAGCGGGTCATCATTGGTGAATCTGAATAGTGGCGAAGCTGACCTCTCGCGCCGCTGTATTACGTACACGATGCATGGACTCTCGTTCAGGGAGTACCTCTGCATGAACCATCACAAAGAATTCAAACGCAGGACGCTCCATGACATTCTTTTCGACGGTAACAGCATCTGTGCAGAAGTGAATGCGAATATACGCCCCCTGCCGCTATTTGCCGAATACATGAAGCAGGGCTATTATCCTTTCTTCAGAGAGGGACAACACAACTATTATACACGTATTGAGAACATCGTCAACACAACCATCGAAGTAGAGCTTCCTCAACTTCGAAACCTGGATATTGGCAACGTAAGAAAAGTGAAGGCTCTATTGGGAATCCTTGCTTCTGGCGTTCCGTACACCCTGGACATGGTGAAACTATCAGCAATGGCAGGAATTTCGCGAACCACCCTGCTGCAATATCTGCAATATCTTGGCGAGGCGCAGCTCTTGCAACTTCTGTATTCCGACATCTACAGCGTGAAGCGGCTACAGAAGCCCGATAAGATATATCTTGAGAATCCCAACATGCTTCATGCCCTTTCCACGACACAAGCCAACGAGGGAACGCTGCGCGAATCGTTTTTTATCAACCAACTGTCGCAACAGCATGTCGTTGAGTACAGCAAATCGTCAGCCGATTTTACCATCGACCATCAGTACACCATCGAGGTAGGCGGACGTTCTAAAGACGGCAAGCAGATTGCAGGCATCAAAGAAAGTTTCATTGCGGCCGATAGCGAAGAGTATGTACTTGGCCAGAAAATCCCACTTTGGCTCTTCGGATTCCTATATTAACTTAAAAACTCTTGTGCACTTGAAAAGAAATGTGTACCTTTGGCTTAGCCGAAGGTACTTTCGCTCGACAATAAAAATGCAAAAAATGCTTTTTTCATTTTGTATTGTACTCACTTATGCGTACCTTTGCACAATCAAAATATAAACAATATAAAAAGATTAGTCAGAAACCAATGAAAAGACTTTTTGCTTTGACAATGGGCATGCTGGTGGCCGCACAGCTGATGGCCGCCGACGTGCTGCACAATGTGTATGGCCGCAACGTGACATCGCTCAACGGATGGTGGCAGATAGTGGTGGATCCCTACGACACGGGCATGGGCTATGGCATCTACAAGAATGCACAGCCCGCCTCGAAGAGCGACCATGCCGAGTTTAACTTCTCCGACAAAGAGTATATCGACGTACCGGCCGACTGGAACACGCAGCGGCAGGACCTCTTCTTCTATGAAGGGACGGTGTGGTACAAGCGGACGTTCGAGCACAACCTGAAGCGCGACCGCCTGCTCTACCTCTACTTCGGCGGGGCCAACTACCAGGCCGACGTATGGGTGAACGGGCAGAAAGCCGGTGCCCATGAGGGTGGCTTCACGCCTTTCTTCTTCGACATCACGGGGCTTGTACAGAAAGGCGAGAACACGGTGGTAGTCCGGGTGAACAACCGCCGGCGACCCGATGCCGTGCCTGCCATGGAGACCGACTGGTGGAACTTCGGCGGACTGACGCGCGACGTGATGCTCGTAGAGACACCGATGGCACATATCGACGATTACGAAATCAAGCTCGCGGAAGGTTCGCTGTCGAAAATCACGGGCAAGGTGAAGCTCAACCTGCCAGTGGCCGACGTGCGCATCGACGTGAAGATAGGCGACCTGAAGCTCAACCAGAAGCTGACGACCGACGCCCGCGGTGAGGCTTCGTTCACTTTCGATAAGAAAGCGCCCATCCTCTGGACACCCGAGACACCGCGGCTGTACGACGTCGAGCTGAAGTGCAACGGCGAGAAGATAGAAGACCAGATAGGCTTCCGCCACATCGAGGTGCGCGGACAGCAGCTCTTGCTCAACGGCAAGCCCATCTTCCTGCGCGGCGTCTCCGTCCATGAGGAGGCCCCCTACCGCACGGGGCGCTGCATCGCCGAGAAGGACGACTCGACGCTCATCTCATGGTCGAAGTTCCTGGGGGCCAATTTCCTCCGTCTGGCCCACTATCCGCACAACGAGAAGATGGTGCGCATGGCTGAGCGCAACGGCATCATGCTCTGGTCGGAGATTCCTGTCTACTGGACGCTCGACTGGACGAACCCCAACACCTTCGCTTGTGCCTCGCGCCAGCTGAAGGAGATGATCGACCGCGACCACAACCGCTGCGGCGTCATCGTATGGAGCATCGGCAACGAATTGCCGAAGGGTGAGGCGCGCGACAACTTCCTCCGCCGTCTGGCCCAACAGGTGAAGCAGGCCGACCAGGAGCGGTTGCTCAGCATGGCGATGACCATCGACGGAGCCGGCGAGAACACGTCGACCATCACCGACCCGCTGCTCTCGGTGGTCGACATCATCGGTGTGAACGAGTACATCGGATGGTATGGCGGCACGGCAGCCGACTGCAACCGCCACAAATGGAGCATCCCCTCGCAGAAGCCCATCATCGTCACAGAGTTTGGTGCCGGTGCCGTGGCAGGCCGTTTCGGCGATATGACGGAGAAGTGGACGGAGGAGTATCAGGCCGAAGTGTTCCGCCGCCAGTTGGCGATGTGGAGCCGCCAGCCCGCCTTCGTCGGGGTGTCGCCCTGGGTGCTGATGGACTTCCACAGCCCGCGCCGCATGAACCACGACACGCAGAACTTCTTCAACCGCAAGGGCATCATCTCCGAGCGCGGACAGACCAAGCAGGCCTTCTACGTGCTGCAGGACTTCTTCAAGCAGAAGGGAGCCTTCAAGCATCTCATGAAGTAAAGGAGTTTCAGGAGTTCAGGAGTTTCAGGAGTTCAGACATTACAGGAGTTCAGACATTACATCTATAAAAGGCATTATCTATTTGTTTCTTTTGAACGCAAAGACGCGAAGACGGAGAGTTTTATAAGACAAAGTATATCAACCGATAGGAACAATCAATCTCTGCGTCTTTGCGTCTCTGCGTTCAAATGATAGAGATTGCCAAAAAGCAAGAGCGAGGGGGCAAATGATGCACCCTCGCTCTTTTCATATAATCTACAGTGTTGCGTTTTTACTCGTAGAAGCCTGTATAGCGCTGACCCGAGATACGATAGATGAAACCGTAGTCGTCGTCGTTGAACTTGATGTCGAAGACGATGCTGTCGTTCGGCATACCGTGCAGGTTGACAGCCTGACCCTCGAGCACCTTACCGTTGGTGACGATGCCTTTTCCAGTGCCGGCAGCGTCATAGTCTTTCTCGTTGCAGCTGAACGTGCGGGCGTCGTAGTTGACATCGACCTTCATTTTGAAAGCCCAGAAGTTCTGCATGTCGTCGAGCCACATCACGTTGTTGACATTGTCAGCCGTGTTGTAGGTCATCACCTGGATGGTACCCAGTCCGTAGGGATCTTCGTAAACGATGTTGCCGCTCTCGTCAACCACGTCCACCCGAACATCCCACAGTCCGGCCATCTTCTCTAAGTTCGTTCCGCCCGGCTCCTCGTCGGTCTCTGGATCGCAGCCCGTGAAGCCGAAGGAGCATACCAGGGCCATCATCAGCAGTGAAATATATTTCTTCATCATAATGCTATTCGTTTAAATTTAATATTACGTTGAAATCCATTCCCGCATACACGATGTCGTAAGAGATGGTGTTGGCAGCGGGGTCGTAGACACCGTTGAGGAAGTCGTCGTAGTCGTCACCCCAGCCGGGAACACCGTTACTGCCGGCGATATCCACCGTGTTGTCTTCATTCACCTGCAGGAAGCCTTGCATGGCATAGCTTGAGCCGTAGCCTGCACGCAGATAGTAGTAGCCGCCGAGCAGGTCCTCGGTCCAGTACTTGCCGTTGCCGTCGGTGAGCATGGAGAGGCTGTAGCCCGACCATGCCACCTGGGCCTTCGGCGAGCCGTCGTCGTTCCACGTCTGGCGATAAGAGCCTTCGGCGACCTTGGCGACTACCGGACTGCCTACATACACATAACGGTAGGCCTGAGCAGCAAACCCGTCTTCATTGACAGCGCTATAAGTTATCACGTAGGGACCAATCTCGTTGGTGTTCACAGGGTTGTTCACCGTCACCTTGCTGGTGACGTCCTCGCCAGCCAGTTCGGCGGTGCAGCCTGGGTCGACAAAGTCGGAGCCTGCTTCGACATACATCACCTCGTTGCCGTTGAGCGTCAGCACGATGTAGTTGGTCACGCGGGTGTCGGTGAGCTGGTCTTCGTCGTCATTGCACGATGTGAAGCCAAAGGCAGCCGTGCAAAGCATCAATCCATATACAAATATCTTTTTCATATCTGATTGTCTTTATTAGGGTTGGACAACTTACTTCACATCCCAGAACACCTTGTCGCTGATCTTGCGAGCCGTGCTGGGCGTGTTGATATTAAACTTACGAGAGTCGCTGCTGTAGGGGATGCTCATGGCGATGTTGCCATTGCCCAGCTGGTTCGTTGTCGGGTTGATCAGGTCGCCAGGGGTGTAGATAGCGACGTTCTTGTTGATGTCGGCTCCCGAGTGGGGCGACAGCGACGGAACGTCGGTGCGGCGAATCTCCGACCAAGCCTCCATGTGGTCGCGCATGAAGAGGGCTGTCCACTTCTGCATGTAGATGAGCTTCAGCTTTTCTTCAGCCGACGACTGTCCGTCCCAGCTGGCGGAGTTGGCTAAGAACTCGCTGACATTGGGAATGCCGCGCGATGCAAAGTCGGCAGCAACACCTTCCTCGTAGGCTGCCTTGGCAGCGGCTTCGTTGTGGTTGAAGCGCAGCTGCACCTCGGCGATGAGGAACTGCAGTTCGCTCTGCGTGAACAGATAGATGGGCAGTGCGTGTGTCGGCGCATAGTCGATGGCGCTGACATCCTGATTCTTATACGAGCTGCTGTAGACAGCATTCGACTGCTTGGCACCGGGGAACTGTCCCACATACGAGCCGTCGCTGGTGCGGGGCTTGATGGCGTAGGAGATACGCGGGTCGTTGGTGCTGAGCATGTACGACACGATGGGATAGGCAGCGCAGTGGTTGTTGGTGAGCTGGAACACACCGTGGTACCACGGGTTGAACTGTCCTTCCTGGTCGCTATAGACATCCCAGGCCACATCGTCCGAGAAGAAGTCGCCAGCACTTACCAGGGCCTGAGCCTTCGAGGTATACGAGGCAGCATCCACATTGCCGTCGATCAGTCGCAGATACATGCGCAGACGAAGGGCATTGGCGAAGCCGCGCCACTGGCTGAGGTCCTTCTGGAGCAGCGGGTCGGTCATCGTGATGATATCATCGCTGTTGAGAGCAGCCTCTGCCGCATCGAGCTCGGCCAGCACACCCTCGTAGACGGTCTTACCGTCGTCGTACTTCGGAGCCGAGATAGAGCTCTGCAGTGCCTCGGTGTAAGGTGTCTCGCTGGTATTGTCGACCAACAGCTGGAAGGCCAGCGTGCGCATCACCTGGCAGGCGAAGAGGTTGGCCGTGTTGTCGGTCTTCGTCTTGATGTCCTCGATGTCCTGGAGGGCACCGGCATAGATGACGCGGTAGCAGCGGTTGAAGAGGTCTTTCGACTCGTCGATGTTCAGCTCGGCCAGGTCGTTATACTGGTTGGCCTCAGGCATCTGTTCGAAATACTGTGCAAAGAAGCCACCATAGTTGAACATCTGGTCGCCCGTAGCGTCAGCAATGGCGTTGATCACAGCAGGGAACTCCAGGTCGCTGGTAATCTCGCCACTTGAAGGATAGTTCGGGTCTTCATTGATGTCCAGGTCACAACTGGAAAGCATCATGAGTCCCGCAGCGGCAAATAAAAATATCTTTTTCATACTGTTGCTTCCTTTCTTTTAGAATTTGACATTGATGTTGAAACCGAACTTGCGCGAGCTGGGGTTCGACGAATACTCACCGAAGTTACCCGTCAGGTCGTTACCGAACGACGAAACTTCAGGATCGACGAAGGTGTTGCTCGACGGTGTCCAGAGCAGCAGGTTGTTGCCGAACACTGATACGCGTACACCGGTGAGGAAGGTCTTGGCGAGCCACTTCGAGGGGAGGTCCCAGCTGAGCACCACCTGGCGCAGCTTCACGTACGACTTGTCGATGAGCGAGAAGGCACCCATCTCCGTTCCGCCGTTGTTCCAGTAGTTGTAGATGTTTCTTGAGTTCAGCGGGATGGTATTCTCCGAGAAGGTTCCGTCGCCGTTGTCGATGACCGAGTTGGGGATGATCCACGGGTTACGGTCGTTGTAGGCTGTCTGCATGGCGTTACCGGTGAAGTATTCGATGTCCTTCGTACGCGAGAACATCAGTCCGCCATGACGGAAGTCGAAGTCGAACGACAACGAGACGCCCTTGTAGCGCAGCGTGTTGCCGATGCCCATCATATACTTATAGTTGATCGATCCGATCTCCACCTGCTCGTCGGTGTTCTGCGGCAGGCCGTTGCTGTCAACGATGATGCGTCCGTCGTCGGTCTTCTTGGCAGAGTAGGCCTCGAAGATACCCATCTCCTTGCCCTCGATGGCATAGAGACCCGTACCGCCGGTGAAGCCGTAGATAGAAGCGCGTCCGTTCATCTCTTCGGGGAGCTTCAGCACCTTGTTGTTGTTCTTCGTGTAGTTCCATGTCAGGCTCCACTCGAAGTCCTTCACGCGGACGGGAACGAGGGTTACCAACAGCTCGATACCGCGGTTGCGGATCTTACCGAGGTTGACGTTCTGTGCGGTGTAGCCCGAAGCGGGATCGACGCTCAGACGTGTTATCTGCTTGTCGGAGACACGGTTGTAATACGTAGCATCGAGCTGGATGCGGTTCTGCAGGAAGGCCAGCTGTACGCCGAACTCGGTCTCGGTGGTCATCTCGGGGCTCAGCGTCGAGCTGCCCAGGATGTTACCGACGGTGTAGGCATTGGTGCCGGTCTTCGAGAAGGGGAAGTTGCTCTCGCCCCAGCCAGACGAACTGGCGGCGGCCTGCGAGTAGTACGGGTCGGTCATATAGACGCTGGCGTCGTTACCCGTCTTACCCCAGGCGGCGCGCAGCTTACCGAAGGTGAGCCACGGAGCCTGCTCCTTCAGCGCCTCGGAGAAGATCCAGCTGGCGGTAATGCCGGGATAGAAGAACGAGCGGTTGCCCTTCGGCAGCGTCGACGACCAGTCGTTACGTGCTGTGAGGGTCAGGTAGAGCTGGTTCTTCCAGGCTATTTCGGCCTGTCCGTAGATACCCATCAGTCGGCGCAGCTGCTTATACTCCTCTGTTGTGGGGCGTTCGGCCGAGTTGCTGACGTTGAAGTAGGTCGGAATGGTCAGGTTGGTGACCGACGAATAGAGGTAGTTCGAACTGCGCTCGTTGCCGTTGAAACCGGCGATGGCGTTGATGTTGAAGTCGCTGACAGGCATGTTGAACGTCAGCATCAGGTCGTGGTTCAGCTCGCGGCGGCGTGTTATCTGCTGCGACGTGCTGCCCGTCACGGTGCTCAGCTCGTCGGCCCAGTTGGGCGTGTCGGGGAAGAGCACGGCATAGTTGGGCACACCCTGATGGTGCTGTCCGGTGGAGGTGTCCAGACCGAAGCGATAGGTCAGCTTGAACCACTTCAGGAAGTCGTAGTCCAGCTGGAACTTACCGTAGAAGCGCTCGCTCTCGTATTCGTTCAGGTGGTTCTCCAGGATGTAGTAGGGGTTCATCACGCTATAGGGCGTATAGTAGTAGCCCGGCGTGTTGAACGGGTTGTTCAGGTCTTTCAGCTCGGCGATACTGATGTCGCGCGGTGTCTGCATGATAGAGTTGTACATGTTCTCTATGCCCTGACCGGTCGATACGAAGTTGTTCTTCTGGAAGGCATAGTTCACCGACGAGCTGAACGTCAGGTTCTTGATCTTGTGCGAGCCGCGTGCCGAGAAGGTGTACTTCGTGTAGTTGTCGGCATCGGTCGGGATGATACCGTTGTCGTGAATCTGCGAGAACGACACGAAGTAGTCGCTTCGGTCGGTAGCTCCGTTGAACGACAGGCTGTTGTTGTAGCGGAAGCCCGTGTCGAAGAAGTCCTTCAGGTTGTCCTCGATGGGCAGGTACGACTTGATCTGCTGCGAGTTGTTGTACACCGTACCATACTTCAGCGTCGAGCCGTCGAAGCGCGGACCCCACGAACCGTTCTCGTCGTCGGTCTTGTCGCCATACCAGCCCTGACCGAACTCGTTCTGCATCTGCGGCAGGCGCATCACGGTCTCCCACTGCAGGCCGCCGTTGTACTCGATGCCCAGGCCCTTCTTCTGGGCCTTACCGGTCTTCGTGGTGATGAGGATGACACCGTTGGCGGCGCGGCTACCGTAGAGGGCCGTAGCGGCAGCGCCCTTCAGGATGGTCATCGACTCTACGTCGTCGGGGTTGACAGCATTGGCACCGTTACCGAAGTCGTAGCCGGCGTTCAGTCCGTCGTTGCTGTAGACGGCCGTGTTGTTCAGGGGCACGCCGTCGATGACGTACAACGGCTGGTTGGTGCCGCCCAACGAGCTGATACCACGGATGATGACGGAGTTGGACGAACCCGGGTCGCTGGCGGCAGAGCTGATCTGCACACCGGCCACCTTACCCTGCAGGCTCGACATGATGTCGCTCGTGCGGGCCTGCGAGATCTTCTCGCCGTCGACCGCCGTAGCCGAATAGCCCAGGGCTTTGGCCTGACGTTTGATACCCATGGCCGTCACGACGATCTCGTCGAGGTTGGTGTCGCCGTCGCGCAATACGATGCGCATGTTCGGGCGTGCACTCACTTCGAGCGTCTCCATACCCACATAGCTGATGCGGAGCATCGACTTGCCGGCGGGCACGGTCAACGAGAAGCGGCCATCACTACCGGTCACGGTGCCGACGTTGGTCCCCACGACAAGGATCGAGACACCGATGATGGGCTCGTTGTCTTGAGAAACTACGGTACCGCTAACCTGCGTCTGTGCCATTACTCCTCCCAAGCTGAGGAAGAGAAAGGCCAAAATCATTGTTAGTTTTCTTTCCATAAATACTCTCTCGTTTAATTGATTAGAATATAAAAAATAAAAACTCTCTCTTTGTTGTAATTGCAAATGTAAACAAAATTTTATAAACGACCAAGAAATAAGAAAAGAAAAGTGCTTTTTGGGGTGTTTTTTAACATATCACCCTCTTTTTGCTTAAAAAAAGCGTCACTTTCTTTCTTCCGTGGCATTTGTCATACTCACATCAGCCGACTGTCTCTTTTTCGTCGCTTATGAATGTGATAAATAACAATTTGATTGCTTATGTTCAGACATAAGAAATACGTTGTCCACGCCGACAGGGGTTTTCCAGCTGGCGGGACGACGCAAATCACAAAGCAATCAGCGGCATGTTGGCAGACAATTTGCGGCAAATCGCAACACTACATTATTAATGTAGTCAGACTACCTTATTAATGTAGTCGCACTACTTTATTAATGTAGTCGCACTACCTTATTAATGTAGTGTCGGCTTCTGCGTCGGATTGCGGCCTTGTTGATGTGTTTTTGGTTCGCACAGTAAGTCAGATTAGCATATTATTTATATGTACGGGTACATTATTATAATAATAGGGAGCAGACATCCTGCGCACCG
>ODAI014103518.1_pt1 | contig 11145 bp, 8 predicted proteins | sample 1539321 | NCBI WGS metagenome assembly ODAI01 (sample SAMN02144231, study PRJEB22623) | gut metagenome | biome: sheep rumen | host: Ovis aries | place: New Zealand | reverse complement strand
GTAATGAGCCATGATTCCATGCATATGGTGGATTTGGTGGTTTGTAACGATAATCGAGTGATGATGGATGAGAAACTTCATATATACCAAAGCTTTGATGCAAAGGAATTGATGCCGAAGGATATTCATGATTCAGCGCGTATTTGGCTTTTCTATCCCATTCATTTTATGGAGGAGCCCATCGGTTACGTGGCATTAAAGGACTTCCCACCTTCTGTGGTTCGACGTCAGATACGAAGACCGCTTGGGTACTATGCGATGGCTATGGATAATTTGCGTAAGAAAATCCGCTTGCAAAAGTTAAATAAAGCTTTAGGTGAAAAAGCGGATCGAGATCCTCTTACGGGGCTTTTCAATCGATACGGATTTACGAATCATGCCCTTCCCGTAAAGGAGTATGTTCTTAACGAAGGCGGACTCTTGGAGTTTATGTTTATTGACGTGGATGATATGAAAAAGATCAATGATAATTTCGGACACGGTGCCGGAGATCAGTGCCTTATGACATTATCCAAATCCATTATGGAATTGTCTTATAAGCATAAATATAATGAAAAGAACTTTATCGCCATGCGATTCGGTGGGGATGAGTTTATTGTGCTTTGCGAAAAGAAGGAAGAGTCCTTCTCTGAACTTATTAAAAAGGAAGTAGGAAAGATGAATATGCTTCGCCAATATCCTTTTGATATGAAAGTATCCATCGGAGTGTTGGAGATTTCTCCGATTGATGAATTCACAGCGGATCAGATGCTAAAAATCGCGGATGACCGTATGTATGAAGAAAAACAAAGAAAGAAACATGGAGATAAATAATGGCCGTTGACCAGAGTAAAATCAGAAATTTTTGTATTGTAGCCCATATTGACCATGGAAAATCCACCCTTGCGGATCGATTGATTGAGCGTACCGGACTTTTAACGGAACGTGAGATGCAGTCACAGGTCTTAGATAATATGGACTTGGAGAGAGAAAGAGGAATTACCATTAAATCCCAGGCGGTGCGTTTGATTTACAAAACACCGGAGGGAGAAGAATATATTTTAAATTTGATTGATACCCCGGGACATGTGGATTTTAATTATGAAGTATCCCGTTCCTTGGCAGCCTGCGACGGAGCAATCTTAGTGGTGGATGCGGCACAAGGAATTGAAGCGCAAACCTTAGCCAATGTGTATTTGGCATTGGATCACGATTTGGAAGTGCTTCCCGTTATTAATAAAATCGACCTTCCCAGTGCGGATCCCAAACGTGTTATTGATGAAATCGAAGATGTGATTGGTTTGGAAGCGGAGGATGCACCACAGATTTCCGCAAAAACCGGTCTTAATATTGATGAAGTTTTAAAGCAGATTATTGAAAAACTCCCAGCACCCACGGGAGATAAAAATGCACCGCTTCAGGCTTTGATTTTTGATTCCCTTTACGATTCTTATGTGGGAGTAATCGTATTTTTTAGAATAAAAGAAGGAACCATTAAAGCCGGAGATAAGGTAAAGATGATGGCCACCGGTGCCGAATTTGACGTGGTAGAGGTAGGATACTTCGGCGCGGGAGTGTTTATTCCCTGTGACGAGTTATCTGCCGGTATGGTAGGTTATATGACCGCTTCCATTAAAAATGTACGGGATACCCGAGTGGGTGATACGGTTACTTCCGTTTCAAATCCCTGTAAGGAAGCACTTCCCGGTTATAAGAAAGTAAACCCCATGGTGTACTGCGGTATGTATCCGGCGGATGGTGCAAAGTATCCGGATCTTAGAGATGCGCTTGAAAAGTTACAACTTAATGATGCGGCATTACAGTATGAGCCGGAGACTTCCATCGCTTTGGGATTCGGATTTCGATGCGGTTTTCTTGGACTGTTGCATTTGGATGTAATTCAGGAGCGTTTGGAGCGAGAGTATAATCTGGATTTGGTAACCACAGCTCCCGGCGTAGTATATCGTGTACATAAAACCGACGGCACCATGATTGAACTTACCAATCCCTCAAATCTGCCGGATCCTTCCGAGATTGATTACATGGAAGAGCCTATGGTGGATGCGGAGATTATGGTGACAAAGGATTACATCGGATCCATTATGGATCTTTGCCAGGAGCGTCGCGGAATTTATGTATCCATGGAATATATGGAAGAAACCAGAGCATTACTTAAGTATGTTCTTCCTTTAAATGAAATCATTTACGATTTCTTTGATGCATTAAAGAGCCGTTCCCGCGGTTATGCATCCTTTGATTATGAGATGCGCGGCTACGAGCGAAGCGAACTTGTAAAACTTGATATCTTAATCAATCACGAAATGGTGGATGCTTTATCCTTTATTGTATTTAAGGATACCGCATATGATCGCGGAAGAAAGATGTGCGAGAAGTTAAAACAGGAGATTCCGCGTCACTTATTTGAGATTCCGATTCAGGCGGCGGTAGGTTCAAAGATTATCGCCCGTGAAACCGTGAAAGCCATGCGAAAGGATGTGCTTGCAAAGTGCTACGGTGGTGATATCAGTCGAAAGAAGAAACTTCTTGAGAAGCAAAAAGAAGGTAAAAAGAGAATGCGTCAGGTTGGAAATGTAGAGATCCCGCAGGAAGCATTTATGAGCGTCTTAAAATTAGACGAAGACTAAGTATCTTTTCTTTATATAAGGGGGAAGTGTGCTATGGAATTATATGTTCATATTCCATTTTGCGTACAAAAATGTAAATACTGTGATTTTAATTCCGGAAACTACGATGTGAAACTTCGGGAGCGTTATACCTATGCTCTGATTTCCGAGATTGAAAGTTATAAGGAGCGTCTTGCTAATGAGACGGTTACTTCCGTTTATATCGGAGGCGGAACCCCTACCTATTTGGAAGTTGTATTTATGCAACGTATTCTGGATGCGATTTTTTCAAATTTCCAAATAGCAAAGGATGCGGAAATCTCCATGGAATGCAATCCGGGAACCGGCAGTTTGGAAGCTTTTAAGATTTACAGACATCTGGGAGTAAATCGTTTGTCCATCGGATTACAGTCCGCAAACGATGATGAACTGGAACTTTTGGGTAGGGTTCATGATTTTAAAAAGTTTGAGCAGACTTATCGAGAGGCGCAACTGGCGGGATTTGAAAACATCAATGTTGATTTGATGAGCGGTTTGCCCTATCAAACTTGGAATAAACTTTCCAATTCCATTAAAAAGGTAATTCATTTAAAACCTCAGCATATTTCATTGTATTCTCTTATAGTGGAAGAGGGTACGGAGTTTTATGAAAAGTATCACGAAGATGTGGAACGCCGAGAAAAGGATTTGGATACGGTGGCTTTGCCGGATTTGGATCAGGAGTATGAGCTTCTTAAGAATGCACAGGCGCTTTTGGAAGAATGGGGATATCATCAGTATGAGATATCAAACTTTGCAAAAGAAGGAAAAGAGTGCATTCATAACCTCGGTTATTGGAAGAGAGTTCCTTATTTGGGTGTGGGCCTGGGGGCTGCGTCCTTTATAGATGAAGTTCGTTATACCAACGAATCCAACTTGCTTACCTATATCGATCTTTTGGAAAAGGATGAATCGGTTCGGGTGGAGGAGATTGAACTCTCCAAGCGGGATGCCATGTCCGAGTTTATGTATCTGGGACTTCGTATGAATCAGGGAGTTTCCCGTCAGGAATTCTTTGATACCTTCCATATTACGATTGAAGCTGTTTATGATAAGGTGATTAAAAAGAACGAAAGTCTGGGACTTTTAAAGGTGGCGGAAGGCCGCGTATTTTTAACGGAAAAGGGAATGGATGTCAGCAATCGTGTGATGGCGGAATTTTTATTGGATTCTTAAGATTTCCTTCTCTAATATAGTTGACAAATGAATGGTAGGGTGCTAAATTATCTTTTGAAGATATTAGCACTCTATTTTTATGAGTGCTAACAGAGGGGATTTTAAAGGGAAAAAGGTTATTAATGGAAGAATTAGACGAGAGAAAAGTAAAGATTCTAAACGCCATCATCCAGAACTATTTGGAGACTGGTGAGCCGGTGGGAAGCCGTACCATTTCAAAGAGTTCGGATTTGAATTTATCATCCGCAACCATTCGAAATGAAATGAGTGACTTGGAAGAGTTGGGCTATATTATTCAGCCTCATACTTCCGCAGGACGTATTCCTTCCGATAAAGGTTATCGCTTCTACGTGGATCATTTGATTCAGGAAAAGGATCAGGAAGTTACCGAGATTAAGGACATAATGATTGAGCGTACGGAGAAGATGGAAAAGCTCTTAAAGCAGGTGGTTAAGGTGCTGGCTAACAATACCCAGTATGCAACCATGATTTCCGCTCCGGCGATTTCCGGTACGAAAGTAAAGTTTGTTCAACTTTCTCAGGTGAATGAAAACCAGGTGCTGTCCGTTGTAATGATGAGCGGAAATATCGTGAAAAATAAGTTAATCGATGTTTCTTCTCCTTTAAGTAATGAAAACATGTTAAAACTTAACATGCTCTTAAATACCCACTTAAACGGACTTACCGTATCCGATATTAATTTGGCACTGATTTCCAATATGAAATCCCAAGCATCCGAGTTTGCGGAAATCGTAGAAGAAGTATTACAGTCCATTGCCGAGACCATCGAGGATGAAGAAACGGAAATCTATACTTCCGGTGCCACAAACATCTTTAAATATCCGGAACTTGCGGATTCTCAGAAGGCCAGCGAATTTATATCCGCTTTTGAGGAAAAGGATGAATTAAAACAGTTGATTTCCGACATCGAAACCTCCGGGGAAGAAACCGGAACCGGCATCCAGGTATACATCGGTGATGAATCTCCGATTCAGACCATGAAGGATTGTTCGGTGGTGACGGCGACATACGAGTTGGGCGACGGCGTGAAGGGTACCATCGGTATCATCGGACCGAAGCGTATGGATTATAAAAACGTTATGGACAACTTAAATCATTTGAAACACCAGTTGGATCAAATGCTTCAAAATAAAAAATAATGAAAGGTGGCGATTGCGTGGCAGAAAAAGAAAACATCAATACAGATGAAGTAAAAGAAGCCGAAAAAGCATCCGAGGAAACTGCGGAAAAAACCGTAGAAGAACCTACAAAAGAGCCAAAGGAAACCACAGAAGAAAAGAAGGAAGAAACTTCTAAGGATAAGAAGAAACTTGGCAAGAAAAAAGATAAACGTGATGAGCAGATCGAGGAATTAACCGATCGCGTAAAACGTCAGTTGGCTGAGTTTGAAAACTTCAGAACCCGTTCCGAGAAGGAAAAAGCACAGATGTATGACATGGGTGCAAAAACCATTATCGAAAAGATTCTTCCGGTAGTAGATAATTTTGAAAGAGGACTTTCCGGAGTACAGGAAGGCGATGCTTTTGGCGACGGCATGAAGATGGTTTACAAGCAGCTTATGACTTCTTTGGAAGAAGCAGGGGTAAAACCAATCGAGGCTGTTGGTCAGGAATTTAATCCTGACTTCCATAATGCAGTAATGCAGGTGGAATCAGAGGAGTATGAATCCGGTGTAATCGCACAGGAATTACAAAAGGGGTATATGTACCGTGATACTGTAGTAAGACATTCTATGGTAGCGGTTGTTCAATAATTAGAAAGAAAGATTTTGGAGGAAAAGAAAGTTATGGGTAAGATTATTGGTATCGATTTAGGAACAACCAACAGCTGTGTGGCTGTTATGGAAGGTGGAAAGCCTACCGTTATCGCAAATCAGGAAGGTTCAAGAACAACTCCTTCCATTGTTGCGTTTACTAAAAATGGTGAGCGCTTGATCGGTGAGCCGGCAAAGCGTCAGGCTGTAACAAATGCAGAAAACACCATTTCATCTATCAAAAGAGATATGGGTACATCCAACGGACGTACTATCGACGGAAAGAATTACTCTCCGCAGCAGATTTCCGCTATGATTCTTCAGAAGTTAAAAGGAGATGCGGAAAACTACCTTGGTGAGCCAGTAACAGAAGCAGTTATTACCGTTCCTGCTTACTTTAACGATGCTCAGCGTCAGGCTACAAAGGATGCAGGTAAAATTGCAGGTCTTGATGTAAAGCGTATCATCAACGAGCCTACCGCAGCTGCATTGGCATACGGTCTTGATAATGAAAACGAGCAGAAGATCATGGTATACGATCTTGGTGGTGGTACATTCGACGTTTCCATCATCGAGATCGGTGACGGTGTTATCGAAGTTCTTTCTACCTCAGGTGATAACCGCCTCGGTGGTGATGACTTCGATCAGAAGATTACCGATTGGATGCTTGCTGAGTTTAAGGCAAAAGAGGGTGTAGACCTATCTACTGATAAGATGGCTCTTCAGAGATTAAAAGAAGCTGCAGAAAAGGCTAAGAAAGAATTATCTGCTGCTACAACCACTAACATCAACCTTCCGTTCATTACAGCAACCGCTGAAGGACCGAAGCATTTTGATATGGATTTAACTCGTGCAAAATTTGATGAGTTAACACATGACTTAGTTGAAAGAACCGCAGTACCGGTACAGAACGCATTAAAGGATGCAGGCTTAACCGCATCTGACCTTACTAAGGTATTATTGGTCGGTGGTTCTACACGTATCCCGGCTGTTCAGGATAAGGTAAAGGCTTTAACAGGACATGAGCCTTCCAAGACCTTAAACCCGGATGAGTGTGTGGCACTCGGTGCTTCTATCCAGGGTGGTAAGTTAGCCGGAGATGCAGGTGCAGGTGAAATCTTACTTCTTGATGTAACTCCGCTTTCACTTTCTATCGAAACCATGGGTGGTGTTGCAACAAGACTTATTGAAAGAAATACAACCATTCCTACCAAGAAGTCTCAGGTATTCTCTACCGCAGAGGATAACCAGACAGCAGTAGATATTAACGTTGTTCAGGGTGAGCGTCAGTTTGCAAGAGACAACAAGTCCCTCGGACAGTTCAGACTTGACGGTATCCCGCCTGCACGTCGTGGTGTTCCTCAGATCGAGGTTACCTTCGATATCGATGCAAACGGTATTGTTAATGTATCTGCTAAGGATCTTGGTACAGGAAAAGAACAGCACATTACAATTACTGCCGGATCTAACATGTCTGATGAAGAAATTGAAAAGGCAGTAAAGGAAGCTGCTGAGTTTGAAGCTCAGGATAAGAAGCGTAAAGAGGCCATCGATGCAAGAAACGATGCAGATTCTTTTGTATTCCAAACACAGAAAGCTTTAGATGAAGTTGGTGCAAACCTTGATGCTGCTGATAAGTCTCAGGTTGAAGCTGATATTCAGAAGGTTAAGGATTTACTTGATAAGCATCCACAGGCAGAAGAAATGTCTGAATCCGATGTGGCTGAACTTAAGGCTGCTCAGGAAAAATTACAGGAGTCAGCTCAGAAGGTATTTGCTAAGATGTATGAAAATGCGCAGGCAGCACAGAATGCAGCCGGAGCAGGTCCTGATATGTCAGGTGCAGCAAATGCTCAGGGGGCTTCAAATGCAGGAGCAAACGATGATGTCGTAGATGCTGACTTCAAGGAAGTTTAAGGATTAAAAAATGGTAGAACAGAAACGTGATTATTATGAGGTTCTTGGCGTCGATCGTGGCGCCGATGAAGCTCAGATTAAAAGTGCATATCGTAAGCTTGCAAAGAAGTATCATCCGGATATGCATCCCGGAGATAAGGAAGCAGAAGCAAAGTTTAAAGAGGCTTCCGAGGCCTATGCAGTGCTTTCCGATGCGGATAAGCGTCGCCAATATGACCAGTTTGGTCATGCCGCTTTTGAAGGCGGAGCAGGCGGTGCCGGTGGATTCGATTTTTCCAGCATGGACTTTTCCGATATCTTTGGCGATATCTTTGGAGATTTCTTTGGTGGCGGGTCCCGTCGTGCCTCCAATGGCCCTATGAAGGGACAAAGCATTCATACTTCCGTTACCATTACCTTTGAGGAAGCAGCCTTTGGTTGCGAAAAGGAAATCGAACTTGTATTAAAGGACGAATGTCCGACCTGTAAAGGAAGCGGTGCAAAACCGGGTACATCAAAGACTACTTGTAGCCGATGCGGCGGTAAGGGAAAGATTATTACCACATCACAGTCTTTCTTTGGTACGGTACAAAACGTGACCACCTGCCCGGAATGTTCCGGAAGCGGTCAGATGATAAAAGAAAAGTGTGTTGACTGTCACGGAACCGGTTATGTGGCAAAGAAAAAGAAGATTTCTGTTTCCATTCCCGCAGGTATCGACCATGGTCAGCGTGTTCGCATTCGTGATAAGGGTGAGCCGGGAATTAACGGCGGACCTCGCGGTGATTTGATGGTGGAAGTTCGCGTTCGTCAGCATCCGGAATTTATGCGCAGGGATTACGATATTTATTCCGAGCATAAGATTTCTTTTGCGGTAGCTGCATTGGGCGGTGAAGTTATTATCAATACGTTAGATGGTCAGGTTGCATATGAAGTGAAACCGGGCACACAGACAAATACCAGAATCAGACTTCGCGGAAAGGGTGTGCCGTCTCTTCGTAATGCTAACATGCGAGGTGATCATTATGTAGATTTGGTGGTAGATGTACCTACGAAATTGAATGAAAAGGCAAAAGAAGCTCTTCGAGCATTCGATGCCGAGACAGGACATACTTTAGATGCTCCTACGAATCCATCGAACGACGCTTCGAAGAAAAAAGGAAAAAAGAAGTTTTTCTAAACGATGATAAAAAGGGAAGTTTTTTAAACTTTCCTTTTTTTGTGCTATAATTTAGTGGTTTTAGAACGCAAGAAAGGAAGACTTTTATGAAGTGGATTTGCTATACCATTGATACAATTCCGGAAGCTGAAGATGTAATCAGCGGGATTTTGATGGAACATGATATTACAAATATTGAAATAAAGGATAATCTGCCGGTGTTTGACGAAAAACAGGGTGGCGTGTATGAAGAATTACAGCCGGATGTAGTTGGAGATGTAAACGACTGTCAGATTTGCTTTTACGTGGAAGAGGGTATGGATGCCACTTCTTTAATCGAGCGTATTCATATGGCTTTGGAAGATACAAAAAAGTTTATGGATATCGGATCCGGAAAGATTTCTGTCAGTGAAACGGACGAAGAAGACTGGCGAAATAATTGGAAACAGTATTTTCATGCCTTTGAAATTGAAGATATTTTATTTCTACCCACATGGGAAGAAAAAAAGGATGTGCCAAAGGATAAGATGGTGGTTCGCATCGATCCGGGAATCGCGTTTGGTACCGGAAAGCATGAGACCACTCAGCTTTGCATTCGTCAGTTAAAGAAGCATTTAAAGGGCAATGACGCAGTATTGGATTTGGGCTTCGGAAGCGGTATTTTATCCATTGTAGCGCTAAAACTTGGTGCAAAAAGTGTGGCCGGAACGGATATTGATGAGGATTGTATCCTATCCGCTAAGGAAAACTTTAAGAATAATGATTTGGACTATGGAAAGACGAGCTTTTATATTGGAAATCTTTGTACGGACGATGCTCTTGAAGAAAAACTGGGAAGCGAGTGCTATGATGTGGTGGTTGCCAATATTTTAGCGGATATCATTGTGGATATGATGCCTAAGATCCCGGCTCGATTGAAAAAGGGCGGTCTATTTATTTCATCCGGAATTATTGATTTTAAGGCCGATGAAGTAAGAGATGCTATTGAAAAAGCAGGGCTTAAAGTGTTAGAAGAAAACCACCAGGGAGAATGGGTGAATATCACAGCTGTGAAATAATTGTGAAACAAAGGGTTCTTCGTTGAGTTTTACCGCAAGTGTTGCTATAATAAGCACTTGGTGATTTTTTAAAAGAAAGTTGGAGTTGATATGGAAGCATATTTGGATAACTCAGCCACTACAAAATGCAGCGAAAAAGCTGTGGAGATTATGAATAAGGTGCTTAGGGAGGATTACGGAAATCCTTCTTCCATGCATTTAAAAGGTTTTGAGGCAGAGAATTATTTAAAAAAGACCAGAAGCATCATTGCGAAATCCTTGAAGGTAAATGAGAAGGAAATTATTTTTACCTCCGGCGGAACCGAGACCAATAATATGGCGTTGATCGGTTGTGCCACAGCCTATCACAGAAGCGGTATGCATATTATTTCCACACCGGTGGAACATCCGTCTGTTGCAAATGCTTTAGCGGTATTGGAAAAAATCGGTTATGAGATTACCTATCTTCCCGTGGATGAAAAAGGTCGTATCAACTTAAAGGTTTTATCCGATGAGATTCGCCCGGATACCACTTTGGTTTCCATTATGCATGTTAATAATGAAATCGGAACCATTGAACCTATCGTGGAAGCAGCCAATATTATTAAGCAGAAGAATTCCACCACGCTTTTGCATGTGGATGCGGTGCAGTCTTTCGGAAAAATTGAAGTTTTCCCGAAGAAGATGAACATCGATTTATTATCTGTCAGCGGTCATAAGATTCACGGACCGAAGGGAAGCGGATTTTTATATGTTTCCGATAAGGTAAAACTAAATCCCATTATGCTGGGTGGCGGACAGGAGTGGGGTCTTCGCTCCGGTACGGAAAACGTACCTGCCATCGCAGGACTTGGTGTAGCGGTAGAGGAAATCTTTAAAAACTTTGATAAGAATCAAAAGAAACTCTATAAATTAAGAGAATATTTGATTACCGAACTTTCAAAAATCGAAGGGGTGTCTTTAAACGGACCATTGGATGAAACCGGTGCTCCTCATATTTTAAGTATGTCCGTGGAAGGCATCCGTGCAGAAGTTCTTTTACATTCTTTAGAGGAAAAAGGAATCTTTGTTTCTGCAGGAAGCGCATGCTCCTCCAATAAACCGGCAGTATCTAAGACATTAACAGCAATTGGACTTAAGAAGAGTCTCTTGGACTCCACTGTACGCTTCAGCTTTTCTATCCATACCACGAAAGAAGAACTTGAGTATACAGTGAAAGAACTGAAAGAGATAATTCCGAAATTAAGAAAATATACGAGGCATTAAAATGGAAAAAGCATTTTTAATTAAGTACGGAGAAATCGCATTAAAAGGTAAAAACCGCCGCACCTTCGAGGAGGCTCTTGTAAAGCAGATTAAGTTTGCCTTAAAGGACGTAGGCGAATTTGAAGTAACCCATCCTCAGGGACGCGTATTCGTGGAAGCCTTAGGTGATTTTGATATGGATGAAGCCATGGAGGC
>ODAI013411862.1_pt1 | contig 11146 bp, 3 predicted proteins | sample 1539321 | NCBI WGS metagenome assembly ODAI01 (sample SAMN02144231, study PRJEB22623) | gut metagenome | biome: sheep rumen | host: Ovis aries | place: New Zealand | reverse complement strand
GGCCGGGGCAGGAGATTCCGGCAGCCAGGCCGGGACAGGAGATTCCGGCAGCCAGGCCGGGACAGGAGATTCGGGAAGCCAGGCCGGGACAGGAGATTCCGGCAGCCAGGCCGGGACAGGAGATTCCGGCAGCCAGGCCGGGAGTAATGGATCTGATGAAAAAGCCGGGGACAGAAAAGCGGATGAAAAAACCGGACAGGATGCATCCGACATTAAAACCAGGGACGATGAATCCGGCGGGAAGGCAGAATCCGGCACCTCAGAAGATAAAACCGGAACAGATGCGGAGGATGAGAAAAATGCGGGAGCAGCTTCCCGGGAAAGCGCAGGGGAAAATGAGAGCGCTTTTGACGACATGGCGCAGAACACTCCGGAGGTGGAGGAACCTGTGGAAGGAAAGGAAGAGGAGAAAGCTGACGCGGGCTTACCGGATCAGAAGAAGGCCCAGACGGAAAGCACATCCGGGGAAGATTCTACAGGGGCAGAGAATGGAGTGCCGGCTGCGGAAGAGAACGCTGCTGCGGCTGAGACGGCATTGTCTTCGGAAGAGGAAGAGATGACGGCGGAGGAGTTTGAAAGGGCTTACGAGAGCGTCACAGAAGGCGCCGGGGGCGCCGGTGACGGGGTATCGGCCAGAATTGTCAGCAAACAGGGAGAACTTGACTATGAGAGCCTGGGAATCGGGCACGAGACGTCCGGCTGCAACAATCATACGACTCCGATCAATGTGAAGGATGGAGACGGCAATGACTACGTGGGAGTCTGCGTCGTTCCCAATGACCGCGGATGGCCCAAGGGATCGGTACTTCCCAATGTGAGCAGGGTGACAGATGCCGTAATGATCAAACTCTATTACTACACCATGCTTGACAGCTACGGAGAGAATCTTGCTTCTTCCAGAGGCTTTGGAAGCGCGAAAAAGACGGCCGTTGCAGCCTGCCACGAGGCGATGTCCAGGCGGTACGCCCAGCTTGCGGGGATCGAATACGAGCGGTCCAACCTCACCGACAGTTTTCGTTCGCTGGTTTCCGCATATATGAGCGGGGCGTCTTCAAAGCCGCTCCCTGACAGCGACAAAGTATTGGTCTATATCAGCGGGCGCACAATGCATGACGGTCACTGGATCCAGGCCTATGTGTTCGGACGTGTCAAAGAAGAGGAACCCTCCAATATTGTCCTGTCAAAAAAATGTGATGATCCGGAGATGCTCTCCGCATTTACCGCATACTCTATTTCGACGACAGCAGGAGGAGAGCCGGTCAGATTCAAAGCCTTTTCAGACAAAGCCTGCACAAAGCCGGTGCCGGTCTATCAGGATTCCGCCCTGACAAAGGAACTCAGCTCAATCGAGGTCGGCGCCAACGGAAACTCCGGAATGTGGAACCGCTCGGTTTTTTACTGCAATGCCGGGACCTTTTACCTGAAAGAATTAAATGTGCCCAAGGGATATGAACCTCATCCGGAGCCCTTTGGCCCTTATACTGTAGAAGAGGGAAAAGGAAAGACGCTGAGGGTCAGCAACAGCCCCAGATACGGATCGATAGGTGTCTTCAAAAAGGACGCGGAGACAGGAAAAGGCCTTGCCGGAGCTGAATTTGGCGTTTATTCTTCCATCGAGGACGCGAGAAATGATGAAAATCCCGAAGGAATACTCAGGACGGGAAACGACGGAAAATCCAACACCATGAAAGTCCTTCTGGGACAGGTATATTACGTGAGTGAAATTACGGCACCCGAGGGATATAAGGAGCTCACCGGGATCAGAGCTCTGAAAACCGCGGATTCCTTTGATTCCGTCAGCTGGACAGAAATAACAAACCAACCGGAGGAACCCGGGAAAGGCAAAGTCCGTGTAAAAAAGGTGTCCGAAGATCCAAAGGCGTCAGGCGGATCCTACAGTCTGAGCGGCGCGGAGTACACTTTGTACTACAGCGATGGAAAAGCCGCGGGAACGCTGAAAACAGGCAGAAGCGGAGTATCCGGTCTGCTTGCGGTTCCTGAAGGAAAGTACACCCTGAAAGAGACAAAGGCATCTCCCGGATTCAAACTGGATGTAAAGACCTACAATGTCACGGTGACGGAGAATCAGGTGACCACCGTGGAATCCACAGAGCCACCTCAGAAAGGAAAAGTCTGTGTGAAAAAGGTGTCCGAAGATCCCAAAGCGGACAGCAGCCCCTACAGCCTGGCGGGAGCGGAGTACACCCTCTATGACAGTGACGGAAAAGCCGCGGGAACGCTGAAGACAGGGAGCGACGGAAAATCCAACACTTTGACCGTCCTCTGCGGCAAGTACACCCTGAAGGAGACAAAGGCATCATCGGGATTCAAACTGGATGTGAAGACCCACAATGTGACGGTGACGGCGGACGAGGTGACGACTGTGGAATCCACAGAGCCACCTCAGAAAGGAAAAGTCTGTGTGAAAAAGGTGTCCGAAGATCCCAAAGCGGACAGCAGCCCCTACAGCCTGGCGGGAGCGGAGTACACCTTGTACGACAGCGATGGAAAAGCCGCGGGAACGCTGAAGACAGGGAGCGACGGAAAATCCAACACCCTGACCGTCCTCTGCGGCAAGTACACCCTGAAGGAGACAAAGGCATCACCGGGATTCAAGCTGGATGTGAAGACCCACAATGTGACGGTGACGGCGGATGAGGTGACGACGGTGGAATCAACAGAGCCTCCTCAGAAGGGAAAGGTACGCGTGAAGAAAGAGTCCGCGGACCCGGAGGCATCCTCAAGCCCCTACAGCCTGGCGGAAGCGGAATACACCCTCTATAACAGTGACGGAGAGGCTGTCGGAACATTGAAAACAGGGAAGGATGGGATATCGAACACCCTGACCGTCCTCTGCGGCAAGTACACCCTGAAGGAGACGAAAGCTTCACCCGGATTCAAACTGGATGTAAAGACCTATAATCTCACGGTGACAGCAGATAATGTGACCACCGTTGATTCCACAGAAGAACCCAAAAAAGGAAAGATTACACTGATCAAGTATTCTTCCGAGGAAAAGGACAAGAAGGAACCTGATACACAGCCGATCGAGGGTGCCGTCTATGGACTGTACAAAACGAAAGAAGACGCTGAAGAACAGCGGTCGGCAGCAGGCACTTTTGTCGTCCGGGCTGACGGGACATCCAATGTGATCGAGGTGCTTGCCGGCCGCACATACTATATTCGTGAAACCAGCACACCTGCCGGCTATCTTCCGGATGAGGAGATTCATGAGGCGAAGGTGGTCTCCTTTACGGAAGTTGTGACGGTCAGGAGCGAGGACCGGCTGATCTTCGGCGGCGTAAAAGCCTGTAAGCTGGATCTTGAGACAGGCGGCAGCAGCCCTTTGGGGGGCGCAACTCTGAAAGGCGCCGTTTTCCGTATTTTTAATGACGGCGACAAGTCTGTATATGCCGGGGGAAAGAAAGTGCTTCCGGGCGCCGAGGCTCTCACTCTGGAAACGGATGAAGAAGGCAAAGTGCAGACGGAGATCCGCGCGCTGTCCTACGGAATTTACCGGATTGAGGAAGTGAGTACCCCGGAAGGCTACCTGATCAAAGGAGCGAAGCCTGTCCGGTTCTCGATCAGAGAAGACAATGCTATAGTGGATCTCACAGACCATGCGGATACCTCGATCAAAAACCAGGTCATGAGGGGCGATTTTTCCATCCGCAAGCTCGACTCCTACACCCAGAGGAAGATGGCGGGAGTGACTTTTGAAGTCACCTCTCTGGACTCTGAGGGAAAAGAAATAGAAAAACACCGGTTCACGACAGACTCCAACGGCTTTTTTGACAGCTCGGCCGCATGGGCCTATGCCCGGAAAAACCAAAAGACAAAAGAAGTGACAGGACAGGAGTCTTCCGGAGATCAGGCTGATGGCACGGAGAGCCAGGAGCAGGAAAACCCGGAGGGCACTGCCGGAAATTCCGGGGAACAGGAACAAAATGATCCTGCCGGAGACACATCCGGTCACAACAGTGAAACAGATGAATCCGGTGACAGCCCTGACACTGAACAGGAGTCCGGAAGAATCTGGTTCGGAATCGGAACCAGCCCGGACGATTCACTCGGGGCTCTTCCCTATGGCGATTACATCATTGAAGAAATTGAGGGAGAGAATAATCGCGGCAGGAAGATGTTCTCGGATCGCTTTTCCGTATATGCGGACCGACAGATGATCCTGCTCGGAAATATTGAGAACACTATTGAGCCCGTGATCGGAACGGAACTGGTGGACGAGGACGGAGACCATTACGCGGACAAAAACGGAATGGTCAGCCTCACAGATACAATTGCCTACGGAGGTATGGAGGACTATATAGGAAAGGAAATCACCTTCCACGGAGTCATTTACGTCAAGGAAACCGGAAAACCGCTTGTGATCGGCGGCAGGACCATCGAAGCGGTCAAAAGCAAAAAGATTTTTTCACCCTCGGGAACAGTGAAACTCAGATTTATCTTTGATGCCTCGAAAACGGAAGGCATGACACTGGTGTGTTTCGAATATGCTTCTGAGAAAGCAGAACGGGCCGGAGACAACGGGGACGAAAATCCGCAGGAGGATGCTTCACAGAGCATCACCGGAGAAGCTGCCGGGGAAAATGACGGAGGAAGCGCCGGTGAATCGGAATCGCAGGACGAATACCATGACAGCACCAACGGAGGTAAGGATATCGCGTCACACACGGACCTCGACGATGAGGCACAGATTGTCCGCCTGGTATCGGTGGAGACAAAGGCAGAGGACAAGCTGACCGGAACCAGGATCGGCCTTGCAGCGGACGGAGCGGTCACAGTTGACCACGTCACCTGCAGAGGATTGATCCCCGGATATTATTATCTTGTGACCGGCATCCTTGTGGACAAGTCTACAGGACGTCCCCTTAAAGATGCGGAGGGAACCGAAGTCACTTCCCACGCCTCCTTCAAGGCGGAAGCGGAAGTGCAGGTTGTGGATCTGACCTTTACTTATGACGCGTCTCTGCTGGAAGGAAGGACTGCAGTGGCTTTTGAGAAGCTGTATTTGAAGGGCAGAAAGACCCCCGAAAATCCCGATGATCCGGAAGGAGACAAGCCTGTTGCGGTTCACGAGGATCCCGAAGACGAAGACCAGAGCATTCATTATCCTTCTATCCGCACTTTTGCATCCGCGCGCGACGGGGAGACCAGGACATTTACAGTGGGAGAAAAACTGACGGTCAGGGATCATGTCAGCTGGAAGAACCTTCTTCCAGGAAAGACATACAGACTTCGCGGCTGCCTGATGCGCAAGGATAACGGAAAGCCTTTTGAAGCGGACGGAAGAGAAGTTACAGCAGAAAAATCCTTTACTCCGCAGACAGAGGACGGGGAGACTGACCTTGAGTTTGTGTTTGATTCCGCTTCTCTTGTTGAAAAAGAAAAAGATTCCGCTTCCGCTGACGGAGGTGATGGAAGAACCGGGGAGAATTCCGATACAGTCGGCACTGCCGCCGGGGCTTCTGCGGATCAGAAATGGAGTCTCAGGATCGTTGCCTTTGAAGAGCTGTATCTGGTTCCTTCCAAAGATCAGGAAGACGAAAAGGAGACGGAAAGCGAAACAGGAAAAACCACCGACGTGACTCCCTCGGAAGAAGGTGGAGAAAGGCCTGCCGGCGGGGAGCAGATGGTGGCTGAACACAGGAATCTGGCTGACTCTGACCAGACGGTTCTCCTGAGTGAGCCTGAAAAGCCGGAAGAACCTGAAAAGCCGGATGAGCCTGAAAAGCCGGATAAACCGGAAAAGCCGGAAGAACCTGAAAAGCCGGAGAAACCCGAAAAGCCGGAGAAACCCGAAAAGCCGGAGAAACCCGAAAAACCGGAGAAACCCGAAAAACCGGAGAAACCCGAAAAACCTGACAAACCGGAAAAACCCGAAAAGCCGGAAAAGCCCGAGAAGCCGGAAAAGCCGGACAGGCCTGAGAAGCAGGAAACTGTTGAAAAAGAAAAAACAGACAATGGGCGTGTTATCCGAAAAAAGATAACGACAGCCTCTCCGGAGACTGTCAGTGTTTCCGGATCGCCGAAGACAGGCGATGAGACCAACATATTGGTCCCGGCTGCGATCATGGTTCTTGCTGCCGCTGCTGCCGCTGTTCTCCTGGTCATAAGGCGCAGATGAGAAAAGCCCGGTGAGTGAAAAACAGATAAAAAAAGAAGATGAGACAGATGAAAAGAGGAAAGAAAACAGAACAAGTCAGCTGAGCAGACAGGCGATTCTGCCATCCCTTAAACAGCGGTATTGAGAGAAGAGCCTGAATACCTCCTTTTGCCCGCATAGAGGGGTGCGCCGAAAGCGCATTTCCCTTATGCGGGCATTTTTCTGTCCTTCCCAGGGCTGATCCGCCTGTTTATGTGCGTATATGTGCGAATGTTTTACCCATGAAAACAGAAAGAAGTGGTATACTAGATGGGTAGAGTGAAAAAAATGCTCGATAGCGTTTCTTTCACTCAGAGATTTATCAATTATGACATGAGGAAAACTATGGATAGAAATAATCGCAGCGGTCTGCCGGGACCGCGTCCCGATGGGAAAAGCTGCCGGCCCGGGGCATCGATTCCCGCGGGTATAACAACGGCGATCCTGGCAGGGGTACTGGTTCTGTCCGGATGCGGAGGACCCAAGGCAGGCACTGTATATGAGCCGTCGCGGCAGGAGGAAGACCTGAATATTGACATGACAGCTGTCGAGGCGGCGAGACTGGAAAGAGAGAATAAGGAGCTTCCGCAGGCTGAGATTACCGAGAGCGGATATACAGTCACAGAAATCGATGAGTCTGATGTCTATCCGCCGGTAAAGACGGATGACAACGGGAATGCGCTTCCTGCCTACCTGGTGAACTATGCGGTCCGGATTTCAAACAAGGGAAATGACAGAGCGATGATACGGCCTACAATCGTTGTCAGGGTGAATGACGCGAACGGGGAACGGATCAGTAAAAGCAGTAAGACATTCCGCACCTATATACTGCCTGACGAAGAAATCGCTGTTGCCGGGGATATGATTGTTCACGGAGCAGAACCTTCACAAATTACGTTTACGGCTGAGTGCGAGGACCCTGAAGTTTTTTATCCGACAGAGCAAGAACTGCGGATACCCGGAGGGGACAGCTACAGCGCCTCGGATGTGACGGTGGAAGTCCTTGAGGAATATGCGCAGAAGGCTCCTTCCGCAGGGAGAGAGAGCTCAGAAGGAATGTCCAAGGGATATTTCCGGCTGGGTGAACTTCCGGCTTTATCCGGAAGGATCAGCTGCAATTCCGGAGAAGACAGGGAAGCCTTTGTTACGATTTTGTTCAAGGACGGCGATGAGATTCTGGGAGGAGAGACAGGCAGAGTGATGATCCCTGCCGGAAAAGAGGCCTTCTATACGTTTTCTGCTCCGGGACCCATTCCCGAGGACACGGATCAGTACGAGGTCAGTGCTTTCTCCATAGCCAGGTTTTGACGAAGAACTGCACACAGAGATACCCGGTTTCCAAATGGAGGTATGAAGAATGGATATAGATAAAAAACCCCAGGGCAGACAGCGGAATGTGAGCGGCAAAGGAAGCGGACTGAATCGAAAAGGGAGCGGTCTCGGCACGGGACCGGTCGGAGATCAGAGCGGGTACAGCGGACGGGGCAGCGGAAACGGCGGCGGGGGGAGCAAAGTCACCCGCGGTGTCGGCCTGAGCCTCCCGGTGATCATCATCATGGTCCTGGTCTATATGTTCGGCGGAGGAAATCTTCTCGGCGGCGGGGGCGGCGGCAACGTAAGTTATGATTACGGCAGCTCCAACCAGAGCTCACAGGGGAGCTTCGGCGGATATCTGGAAGACGGCACGACCGAATCCACACCCGGTGCTTCCCAGGGCCAGGGTACAGTCGGAAGCTGGGCGGCTTCCAACAGCGGCGGAAACGCTGATACGGAAGTGGCCTCTTCAGCCAGAGAAAAGCGCACCGTGATCAAGGGAAACGGAAGAGATGTCGTTACCATCATGGTCTATCTGTGCGGCACGGACCTTGAGTCCAGAAGCAAGATGGCTACTTCCGACCTCCAGGAAATGGTATCCGCAAATATTTCCGACAATATCAATCTGATCGTTTATACCGGCGGATGCAGCCGCTGGAACAACAACGTGGTCAGCAGCAGGACAAACCAGATTTATCAGATCAAGCAGGGCGGACTCCTGCTTCTGGAGAAGAGCCTGGGCGAGAAGCCCATGACGGATCCGGAGACTCTGACTTATTTCATTAAGTACTGCAAGAAGAACTTCCCCGCCAACCGGAATGAACTGATTTTCTGGGACCACGGCGCAGGTTCTGTCAGCGGATACGGCTATGATGAAAAATTCAAATCCAGCGGTTCCATGAGCCTGGCCGGCATCAACAAGGCTCTGAAGAACGGCGGAGTGACCTTTGATTTCGTGGGCTTTGACGCCTGCCTGATGGCGACTACCGAGACCGCTCTGATGATGGACAGATACGCGGATTATCTGATCGCGTCGGAGGAGACGGAGCCCGGGATCGGCTGGGACTATACCAACTGGCTGAATGCCCTCAGCAAGAACACGTCCATGCCCACCCTGGAGCTCGGCCAGCGCATCGTCGATGACTTTGTGGCGACCTGCGCCAAGAGGACTCCCGGCCAGGGCACGACCCTGTCGGTCACGGACCTCGCGGAGCTCTCGGCAACTGTGCCCGCCAAGCTGGAGGCTTTTTCCAGATCTGTCACAAAATCGATAGAGGACAAGGATTATTCAAGGATTTCCAGAGCCAGGAGCGGATCCCGCGAGTTCGCGAAATCCACCGGAATAGACCAGATAGATCTGGCACATTTCGCCGATAATATCGGAAGCAAGGAGGGCAGCGCCCTTGCCGAGGCAATCCGGGGCGCGGTCAAATATAACCGCACTTCACCGAGTATGACCAACTCAAACGGACTCTCGATCTATTTCCCTTATCGGAGTGTCAGAAATGTAGTCAAGGCAACGCAGGATTACAGTGAGATCGGTATGGATGAAGAATATGCCCATGCGATCCGTGCTTTTGCAAGCCTTGAGATCAGCGGACAGGCGGCATCGGGCGGCAGTACATACGGGTCTCCCATTCCTTCACTGTTCGGCACATTGCTCGGAGGGGCGCCTTCAGGTTCCTCTTCAGGCTATTCGGGCTATTCCGGAGGCACAGGAACTTCTCCCTACGGGTCGTCCGGCATCAATGAGGAACTGATCGGACAGCTTCTCGGAAGCTTCCTGGGAGGAGACTACAGCTCGATCAGCGGACTGTCTTCGTCCAATGCCGGCTTCCTCACGGACAGGGCGCTCAGCGACGAGGATACGGTTCAGTATATCAACGACAACCACATCGATACTTCCGCCCTCTACTGGACTGAGAGTGATGACGGCAGCTATATCATGACTCTCCCCCGCAGACAGTGGGAGCTTGTCCAGACCCTTGTGCTCAACCCCTTCTATGACGACGGAGAAGGCTTTATCGATCTCGGATACGACAATATCTATCAATTCGATGATGATGGCAATCTGGTGGCAGACGAGGGTAAATACTGGCTCGCGATCAACGGACAGGTCGTGCCCTATTACCATCTCGACAGTATTGAGGACGGAGACTACTGGAATATTTCCGGACGTGTCCCTGCCCTGCTCAACGGAGAACGCGTGGATCTGATCATTGTTTTTGACAATGATAATCCCTCCGGATATGTGGCAGGCGCCAGGACTGATTACCGGGATGAAGAGATCGAGGCGATCGCCAAGAACCTCACTGAGATCAAGGACGGAGATACTCTCGATTTCCTGTGCGATTTTTACTCTTATGAAGGCGAGTATCAGGACAGCTACGTTCTCGGAAACCGCATGACAGTGCGCGGAGACCTGAAGGTGACAGATGTGGAACTGCCTGAGGGCAGAGTGCGTCTGTGCTACAGACTGGATGATATTTACAATCAGTCCTACTGGACCGAGAGCATCGACCGCTGAGCCGGAATCAGGTGACCGGAGCAATCAGCAGCGAAGGATATGTGATAGATGATCAAAAAGGTGCTGCAGAGCACAAACAGGGTGCGCAGAAGAACGAAGTCCCCTGAAGCAGGCTGTTCCGGGGCGCAGAGACAGTATTCAGAAGGGGGATCCGGAAAATGGATCCCCTTTGCTTCTTTTTGCACTACGGGACAGTTCAACAAACTGGGCAGGGGATATATAAGGCACTGCGGCCCCACGGCGGCAGTGAATGTAATCAGGACTCTGGACAACTATGTCCGCAATGAAAACGAAAACAGTCAGGGGAGCAGGACCGCAGTGGCCGGCGCTGGAAAAACAGAGAAATCTGCGGGAATGGATCCTGAGAAGCTTTTTTTGATGTGCGCTGAAATTGGAAGACGGACGCATATCTATTGGAATACAGAGATACTTGGCAGGTTCGGAGGAACTTCCAATGCTCTCACAAAAGTCTACCTGCGGGACTGCCTTCGGGCGGCGGGGAAGGCCGTCGTGAAGACAAGGATCCGGTTTCATGTATGGATCACTCCGGACGCAGTTGAAAAGGCCGTGTGCAGCGGCGCCATCGTATATCTTCAGGTATACAGGCATCCCAGGTACCAGAACCATCATATGCTCTGCTATGGATGCCGCCGGAATGAGGGGAAAAGGGAATTCCTGCTGGCGGATGGATGGTCGCCTTATCCGGTCTGGGTGGGGGACCGGGATCTGGGACGCGGTCATTATCTGACGATCAGATGCAGGTGAGAAAGCCCGTGTCACAAAAGGCCCCTCTGGAAAACCTGAAAAATACGTCAGAATACCGAAAAATACCGAAAAATGCCGGGAAAACGCAGGTGACAGGAAAACACCAGTCAATACCGGGAAAAACTAAAAGAACAAGAAAAAACCCTGAAGCCTGATGTCTCAGGTTTCAGGGTTTTTGAGAGCTGGCAACGAGAATCGAACTCGTGACCTCCGCACTACCAATGCGACGCACTACCGACTGTGCTATGCCAGCATCTTGTTTGTTGCTGTTTTCGCAACAAATGAATATTACCATGTGTGACACGGTTCTGTCAACAACTTTCTTAAATAAATAATTGTCTATTTTGCGTAATAAATTGATTAGAATTAAGAGCACGATT
>ODAI012564811.1_pt1 | contig 11146 bp, 11 predicted proteins | sample 1539321 | NCBI WGS metagenome assembly ODAI01 (sample SAMN02144231, study PRJEB22623) | gut metagenome | biome: sheep rumen | host: Ovis aries | place: New Zealand | reverse complement strand
TTGCAAGTCAGTGCAAAGCTTTGGCTGATGAGGTGGAGGCTGCTCTGAAGCAGTATACCATCTACGACCATCCTAAATATGGCAAGATATATGCCTATGAGGTAGATGGTTTTGGCAACCAATTGTTGATGGACGATGCCAACGTGCCAAGTCTGCTGGCTATGCCTTATCTGGGTTTAGTAGATGTCGATGACTCGATCTATCAGAACACTCGCCGCTTCGTGTGGAGCGAGGACAATCCATACTTCTTCCGTGGCAAGGCTGTGGAGGGCATTGGAGGTCCGCACATTGGCTATGACATGCCTTGGCCTATGAGCCTGATGATGCGCGCTTTCACCAGCACTGATGACCAGGAGATCAAGACCAGTGTGAAGCTGCTCATCGACAATGAGGCTGGCACAGGCTTCATGCATGAGTCGTTTCACAAGGACGATACCACGAAGTTCACCCGCTCATGGTTTGCTTGGGCTAATACCCTGTTTGGTGAGCTGATACTCAAGCTGGTCAATGAGGATAAGGTGGCTTTGCTGAATAGCATCGCATAATTTTCTGTAAAACATCTTCCACGAGATAATGATAGCTGCTGTTTTGTGGTTTCACTGATTTTTCGTACCTTTGCAGCCGTTTTAATTTAGAAGCAGCTTGGTAGAACTGTGTGAGGACTTAGCGCCTCAGAAACTCCGCTTGACAAATGAATAAGAACAATGTTTCAAGAAGAGTGACAGCTACCATTCTTTCTATGTCGCTGCTCACCGTGATGGCTGGAGCCGCCATCGCCCCTGCGCTGGGCATCATCAAGGCTCATTTCAGTGAAGCACCAGCCATGCTGATTCAGTTTATCGTCAGTATGCCAGCCCTGCTGATTATCATTACCAATTTGTTTTTCTTACCATTAAGTCGTGTGATGCGGACGCGGGCCATTGCCACAACAGGACTGCTGCTCTATGTGGTGGCTGGTGCAGGTTGCTTCTTTGTAGATGACCTCTACTTGCTCCTCTTCATGAGGGCATTGCTTGGTATCAGCGTGGGGCTTATCATGCCACTCTCCACAGGATTGCTGGCCTACTACTACCCTCCAGAGGAGCAAGCAAGGCTCATGGGGCTTTCTGCTGCCATGAACCAAATGGGTGGGGTAGTAGCTACACTACTAGCTGGACTTTTGGCAACGATAGAGTGGAACTATGCTTTCCTGGTCTATCTTTTAGGACTGTTAGCACTAGTGATGGTGTGGCTGTGGCTGCCTGATGAGCAGCTGGGCTCTGCCAATAAGCGGGGTATTCCTTTCCAGCCTCGCCAACTGCTAAAGTTTCATCCTTCTGTCATTGGCATGTGGCTGCTGATGACGATATTCTTCATCTTCCCCACCAACTTTGCCATTGTGGCCAGTCAGCAGATAGGACTTTCTACAGAGATGATCACCATCATCATGGTAGGCCTTGATGTGGTGGCATTCTTTGTGGGGCTGTCTTTCGGGGGACTGATGAACCGTTTCCGTCTGTCCATCAAGTATTTTGCTCCGCTGTTCTTCCTGCTGGGTTATATCGCTTATTTGATTCCTACTACGCTGATGGCATTTCTAGGCTCTACACTTATTGGTATGGCCAATGGGGTGGGAGTGCCTTATCTGAATACTATCGCCAGCATCAAAGGTGGCAAGAACTCTGCTACGACGGTGATGCCTCTACTCTCAGCAGCCCTTTATTTAGGTCAGTTCGTATCGCCTCTGATAGTGATGCCCCTTGCCAGACTCTGTTTCGGAGCTTCAGATATCGTAGGTCCTTATAAGATAGGTATCCTGCTTTGCTTGATATTCCTCGCTCAGGTCTTTTCTACCCGCCATTTCCAGAGTTTGCCGCCAGTAGAGAGCGATCTGCAGAATAAAGATAGATAGCAGAACGTTGTTGCTTTGAATTATTATTCTTATCTTTGAGGCCGAGACCATTAACCTTTAATCATTTTTGTTATGAAAAACGTATCTAGAAGAAATTTCCTGCGCACCAGTGCCACGGCACTGGCAGGATTTACCATCGCTCCGGCGAGTATCTTTGGTAAGAGTCACGGCTTTGTGGCTGCTCCGTCTGACAAGCTGAACATAGCTGCCGTGGGCATTGGCGGCATGGGCAACAGCAATCTGCGAAACATGGAGAAGACAGAAAACATCGTGGCGCTGTGCGATGTGGACTGGAAATACTCTAAAGACGTGATGGCTCGTTTCCCTAATGCCAAGAAGTATTGGGACTATCGGAAGATGTTCGACGAGGTGGGCAACAGTTTCGATGCTGTGCTCTGCGCTACAGCCGATCATACCCATGCCATCATCACCTCTGATGCCATGACACTGGGTAAGCATGTCTATACGCAGAAACCTATGACACACTCTGTCTATGAGACCCGACTGCTCACTAAGTTGGCTAATAAATATAAGGTGGCGACTCAGATGGGTAATCAGGGCTCCTCTTCAGAGGGTACCGACTTGGTGTGCGAATGGATATGGAATGGGGAGATAGGCGAAGTGACCAAGGTGGAATGTGCTACCAATCGTCCTATCTGGCCTCAGGGACTCAATGCGCCAGAAAATGCCATGCGTGTGCCTAAGACCTTGAACTGGGATCTTTTCACAGGTCCTGCCAAGATGCGCCCGTTCAACGAAGTGTATCATCCGTGGAACTGGCGTGGTTGGTGGGACTATGGCACGGGTGCTCTGGGTGATATGGCTTGCCACATCATGCAGCCTGTGGTGGCAGCACTGAAGTTGGGCTATCCAACCAAGATTCAGGGTTCATCAACGTTGTTATTGGCCGACTGTGCACCAAATGCCCAGCGTGTGAAATTCACTTTCCCAGCACGTGACAATATGCCTAAGGTGGCCATGCCAGAAGTTGAGGTGTATTGGTATGATGGTGGCATCATGCCAGACCGTCCGGAAGGATTCCCAGAGGGCAAGGAACTGATGCCTGGCAATGGTGGTCTGTGCATCTTCCACGGCACGAAGGACACACTGATTTGCAGCTGTTACGGACAGGAGCCTTGGCTGCTCTCAGGGCGCGTGCCTAATGCGCCAAAGGTATGCCGCAGAGTAGAGAATGCCATGAGTGGCGGCCATGAGCAAGACTGGATTCGTGCCTGCAAGGAGAGTCCAGAAAACAGGGTGGAGACAAAGTCGAACTTTAATATCTCTGGTCCGCTGAATGAGGTAGTGGTGATGGGTGTACTGGCAGTGCGCTTGCAGACCTTGAATAAGGAATTGACTTGGGATGGCGAGCACATGGAGTTTACCAACATCAATCCGAATGAGGAGATCCGCATCGTGAAGAAAGATGACTTCAAGGTAGTGGATGGCGATCCGAAGTTCAACAAGATCTATACCGACCCTGTGAATGCTCAGGAGTTCGCTCGTGAACTGATCAAGCACAACTATCGGGAGGGTTGGAAGCTGGTGGATATGCCAAGCTAAGACGCATTCCTATAACTAAGAATAAGGAGGGGCTGCAAAAGCAGTCCCTCCTTTGGCATAATTTAGAAGAAATTTCTTGTTATTTTACTTGATAAACTTTCTTGCCTATCTCGACAGTAATGCCGCTCAACTTCATGAAAGTCAGGTCTGTGTCAGTGAGCGCATCAGGATGTGCTTCCGTTACACTGGGGTACATGGCAAGAAACTGTTTGCGAACTTCTGGAGTTTCAGCATCAACTAATTTACAAGTGATGCGTGCCCAATTACGACTGTCTTTAGGGTAAAATGCAATCTGGACATTAGGATTCTTTGCGGCATGCTCGTAAACATCTTTAGATTTACGTGTCATGGCGTATACCTCACCATTATACACGTCAATAAAGGTAACTGGTCGAACACATGGAAGGTTGTTGTTTACTGTCGCCAAATAATAATGGCCACATTCTTTCAGCATGGTTACAAGTTCTTGTGGAGTCATGACCTCCGTTGCGTTCGCTTTAGGAGTAGCAGATGTACGTGCATCTGTCTGTTGGGCGTATGACATAGAAACTGTGGTCAGAGCCAACGCTACAATCATTAGAATTTTTTTCATATTGTTTCTTCTTATAGAAAATAGTCTTACTTCACACTATACACTTTATCACCTACTACAGCAGTGATGCCTACCAGCTTCATGAAAGCATATTCAGGATCATCTATTGGGTGCGCCTGCTTCATTCTTGGATATTTATCCAGGAAATGGGTGCGAACCTCAGGAGTCTCTGCCTCTACTAGCTTGCAGGTGATGCGCATCCAGCCACGGCCCTCTTTGGGGAAAGCAGCAATCTGCACCTTAGGGTTCTTCACCAACTGCTTATAAACATCCTTATGCTTGCGAGTCATGAAATACACCTGTCCGTCGATGACGTCACAGTAACTAAAAGGACGTACACGAGGCTGATCACCATCCATAGTGGCAAGGAAATACTGTCCACAACTCTCCAGATAAGCTACGAAATCTTCTGGACTCATAGTGTCATTGGCTTTAGGAGTGGCAGAAGTTGTACCATCTTCTTGTGCAGGAGCTTCTGCTTCAGCTTGAGGCTGAGCCTCTTTCTGGGTGCAAGACATCAAACATGCAGTCAGTGCGACTGCCATCATTAAAAATAACTTTTTCATTTCAATTTATTTTAGATTAAAGTGCTGCAAAGTTAGGGCTTCTCTGTCAGAGAAAGATTACCCATATTTCCACAAAAGTTATAGTTTTTTCCCAAAATGCTTTCAGAAGTGGTAAAAGAATCTTATCTTTACCACATGAATACAGAAATAAAGGAAACCGAGAAGCCAGACATCCTCTTTAGCGAGGACATTCAAGAGGCATGTGGAGGCAAGTACAACGACTACTTGCTACACATCTTTATTATCAAGGGTAGCATGAGTTTCACTCTGAACGACACGGCCTATGAGGCCAATGCTGGCTCTGGTATCATACTTATCGAAGGGAAACCATTGCAAGACATAAAGGTGAGTGCTGACATGCATGCCATTATTTTGCTGAAATCCCTCCGTTATCATCTTGCCAATCCTGTGAAGGTGTCTCATAACATCAAAGGTTTGATCTATTATTATGACAACCCCATCATGCAGATGGATGCTGCTGATATGAATCTATGTCTCAGAGACTTGGATGACATAAAATATAGATTGCAGCAAACCTGCCATCTCTATCATCAGGAGACGTTGAGACGCTCTGTGGATAACTTTGTCTATGATATTTTCGATATCTATGCGCGATGCAACTGCAAGCAGTCCTCGAAGGGTGGGCAAGAGGCTCTGGTGACGCAGCAATTTATAGACCTGCTACAACAGCATGTACGACAGACTCGTACGGTAGAGTCTTATGCCGACAAACTCTGTGTGACACCCAAGTATCTCTCACGAGTCTGCCTGCAATCTACAGGGCACAATGCCTCCTACTGGATATCTCATTTTGCCCTGTGGCAGATGTTGGAGGAGCTGACGGGAACAGACCGCACTCTGACAGACATCAGCAATGAGTTCTGCTTCCAGAACCTCTCTCATTTCACTCGCTACATCAAGCAGCACACAGGGAAAACTCCTTCGGAGTATCGGATGAAGAAGCGGAAGTAGCCTAAGCTCCGTAAGTATGTACGCTGGTGCCTTGGGCAGAAGGCAGGTAATTGATGCCCCACCAGCACATCTGGAGTAGGACGAAGCAAACCAGCAGATGCCACAAGGCTAAATGTGGCTGATGTTTAGGCATGAGACGGTAATGTATATAGAGCAGATAGGCCAGCCAAGTGATGGCTGCCCAGGTTTCCTTGGGGTCCCACGACCAGTAATGCCCCCAAGCTTCTTTTGCCCAGAGGGCACCAAAGAGCATGCCTACCGTCATGAAAGCCAAGCCCACATAGACCAGATTATCGCAGATTTCTAATTCCACATCTTTGATGTCTTCCTTTCGGAAGAATAGTAGGTAAGCAGCCATTACGGCAGCAGCTCCCAGCAGGGCATAGGCAAACATATAGACAATAACATGCGGGGCAAACCACGGACTTTGCAAGGCTGGCATCAAAGCCTTACTGTGTATCTCTGGCTTAAAGAGATTCACGCAGACGAAAACAGTGGCCAGCAGGGATGAGAAAGAGAGAATCCACTTATATTTCCATCGACTATATACTAAAAGACCTGCCAAAGGTAGGAAGAAGGAATACCATAGACGGGTTTCGCCCATAGTGCGAAGGGGAGGACGTTCTAAGGTAATCCAGATCTGAAGGATAAATGCAAAGAAGATGAGCAATCCTGCAAAGGTGGTGACATAGGCTGTACGTATGCTGTCTTTCCAAGAAGCATAGGCTCCGGCCCACCAACAAAGGAGAGCCCCCAATGCGAAATAGACAAAGAAATCCCAAATCATGATTGTTTCCTCCTAACTCCTAAAGTAGACATACAGACTGCCCCTAAAAGCATCATATAGATGCCCGTATAGACGGCAGGCAGCCAAGGGTCATGAATCAGTTCCAGGATGCTGGTGTTGCTCTCTGCTCCCATGGATGTGTCATAGCCGTATTGGTAGATTTTCCAGCCTTCCACAGTGATGGGTTTATTTACATCCACTGTGGCTTGAAGATGCTGCCCCGAAATGGTGAATAGCTGGACCTCTGAGGCAAAGCGTCGGGGTGTACCATCATCGTAGGTTTTCATAATGAAGCGGTCTAACTGGATGGCGATGGGTAGTTCTACTATTTCGCCCTGTTCGTTCAGACCACGCCATTCTGTTTCTCCTAAAGCTGTAATCATTTTCAGTCGTTGCATATCTGCATTGCCTAAAGTGGCTGTGACTAGGGCAATGAAAAGACCCAGGTGGTTGAGCAGGAACGGAATGTCACGCTGCCACATGAAGTGCGTAAGGCGACGTAAGATGATCTGTCCTAAGATGACTGTGAGATAGACGTATGTGAGTACAAAAGGCCAGAAAGTCAGCATGTTGCTTACTCCTTTACCATTCACAGTTTGGCGTGTAAGCCCCATGATGATAGTGAGCACTACGGCATAGGCAAGGGTAGGGATGGCTGCTTTGTAGCTTGCTATGAAACTGAACGCATAGATACGCTTACGTATGCTGTAGATCACGATATTCAGCAGCAAGAAGCCAATGAGAACCCAAAAGTTGGCTGGCCATATAAATGCATCCCAACTGACAGGACCGATGCTCAGTTCGAGCATCAGTCCTGCTATGATTAAGCCTCCACCAATGAGAAAGCCTTCTTTCAAACTCCAAGGTCTATTCCACATAGAAAAATTACAATTCTATCAGTTTGCCATTGGCCTTAGCCTCTTTGATCCACTCTGGCACCACCTTGTCAAGGAAGCGGTCTTTCTTGTCTTGCAGAGTATTCATATCAAGGCCGATGTACTCTTGAGCCTTGGACTTGGTAGAGATGTCGGGCATAGGAACATCGCCAATGAATCCATGCTTTGCCAGAAGTTTAGAGGTCGCCAAGCGAGCCTGCTGGGCATAGTCCACACTGTGTGAAAGCAAACGGGTCACTTCTTGAGGAGCATGGAAAGTAGCTCCGTGAGAAGCGATGGCATAGTCCCAACGCCACTGGCTCTTACGTAACAGGGCTTGGATAGGCTTCATCTCTTCATCGGTAGCCCCGTGCTCGATAGCAAACTTAGCTTCGATATGGGCTGCTGCCAATTCTTCTTCGGCACGGTCACGCACTTCGTTGCACTTTTCCTGACGCTCATAAACGTTCTGACGCAGCACTTCTGCATCTTGGCGGTGACAAGTTTGGCAGGTGCGGTCTATATTGGCTAGAGGAGACATGATGTGATGGTCTGTGAATTTCACACCACCTTCCTGCTTATAGGGCATGTGGCAGTCGGCGCATGACACACCACGTTGTCCGTGAATGCCTTGCAGTGCCATTTCGTAGCCTGGATGCTGGGCTTTAAGAATAGGTGTCTTAGACAATGGATGGATGTAGTCGTAGAAACCGATGGAATCATAGTAGGCTTCGGCATCTTCCAGTGTAAGACCCTTGTCTTGGGGAAACATCAAGTAATCTGTGCCTTTCACGAAGTAATATTCTGTGTGGCATTGGGCGCAGACTAAAGAGCGCATTTCCTGATGGGTAGCCTTATTGACGTCTTTGCCAGCACGTTCCCATGCCTCATATAGTGCAGGACGTGCAGGGCGCAGCTCCATAGTGCGAGCATCGTGGCAATCTGAACAACCGATGGTGTTCATCATCTCACCACCCAATTCACTCCAACGGGCATGGTAGTAGTTTTCCAGACCAAGTTCCCGCATCATACGAGGCACATCCGGACCCTTGCATGTCCAGCAAGTGGCAGGCTGCATGTCTGCATCCCCATCAATACCAGGATTACCAGTACGCAGAATCTTGCGCATGTCTTCCAAGGCATGCTTATGTCCACGTGGAGTGTTATACTCGCGTGAGAATGCATATCCTGCCCAAAGGATTACCATTTCTGGGCGTTGCTCCAACACATCTATTTCCTGTGAGCTGTTGTACTTTGAAACAAAAGAGGTATCTTCTGTCATGGCCCATGTTTCGTATTCACGTGGATAGTCGGCTTTGAACAACTCGTTCTGAGCGATAATGGAGTCGGTGAATACTGTGCGCTTGTTGTTGAAAACACTGACCACTTCTGCCCGTCGTTCCATCAGCGATGAAACCAGTAGCCCCAGTAAAAAGACGGCTATCATGGAGCCTCCGAAGAGTGCCCAACCTTGCCATTTCTTCAATTCTTTAGCCATAATATACGTAATTTTTAGTGATTATTCCATAAGTTTCTGTAACCATTCAGGTACGGGTGAAGGTGGAAGTGGTACCTGAGTCTCGGCTTCAGGCGTACTCATCAGGGTGTTCATCCCACCGTGAGGTACATTTCTGTGGCAGTCCCAGCAAGCCTTGCCTTCACCACGCTTGGCCATCATATAGTCGATGCGCCCTGTATTGACAAACTCTTGGTTGAGCTGGGTGTGGCAACGGATGCAGTTGTCCATGATGACTTCAGCACTGGCATCCTCTGCCATGATAGCTTGACGTTCGGAGTGGGTTACAAAATAGGCCACATGCTTCAGACCGTCCATCGCCTTGAAACCGTACTTCGCTACTAAACTGGAGTGAGGTACGTGACAGTCGTTGCACGTGGCGTCACGTCCATGACTGGAGTGACTCCAAGAGGCATAATAAGGTGTCATGATATGGCAGTTCACGCAGGCTGCTGGATTGTCGGCAATGTAGGTATGTGCACGTAGCAGATACATGAACAATCCCCCCAATCCTACAAAGAGACCACTGCAAACCAGCAAGTAGATTTTCTGCCGATAAGAGAACCGCTGCAAGATGTCTTTTATTTTCTCAGTGAGCATAGTGTTAAGGTCAATTGGCAAAAAACATGGTATAAGCCTTGCTTTTTTCTTTTTAATCTATAATTTTGCTTCAAAATTACGTCTTTTCATGCAGTGAATAGGTAATGTAGGTTACATAAATTGTTAATAATCGTTAAGAATTGATGGATATAGAAGAATTAACCCGTTTCCGGTTGTTTCAAGGGTTGGATGAGGATCAAATCGCCCATCTGCTCTTTGGCAAAGGTCGTAGAAAAAGAAAGTATTCTGAAGGTAAAACGCTCTATTATCAAGGGGATGCGGTAGAAGGGCTGCATCTGCTTGTTGAGGGGAGTGTCATAACCTCCATGAACAATGAGGAAGGCAAAAGTATTACAGTAGAGACCCTGACCGCTCCTTCACTAATGGCTCCGGCTTTTGTCTTCGCTTCAGATAACCATTTTCCTGTACATGTAGAGGCTAAGACTGACTGTGAGGTCATCACTATCAGCAAGGAGCAACTGATGCGCTTGATGGCCACATACCCATCCTTGATGATGGGAGTCATGCAGATCATCTCAGACCGATGCGCATTTCTTACCAAGCGTTTACGTGGTTTTGCCATCACCAACCTCAAGCAGCGCATACTGCAATATTTGCGAGAGAATGGGGAGATTAAGAATCAGAACGAGGTCGCCAAGGTGTTGGGCGTAGCACGCCCGTCCCTTACCAGGGCATTGGCCGAGCTAGAACGTGAAGGATTGATCTAAGGTCTTAGTGAAATCCACCTAAAAGCATTGGTGAAGAGGAGGTTCTGCGTGGCATCTATGAACCCCTCATCGCCATGCCCCATGTTCAGATAGACCATGCGGTAGTTCTTGTTTGTCCACACGATGGGGAAATCGCCGAAAAGCACGATGTCTTTGATGCCAAAAGGATAGTTCTTGGGCGAGATGCTTACCAGCACCTCCACGTCTTTATTGTCACGGGGTGAAGGGGAGAACTGGTAGAACTCGCTGGCAGGTACCACGAATTCCTTGGGTAACGAGCGGGTGATGGGGTGGAGCTGTGTATCCACCTCCACTAAGGCGGGCTGTGGAGGCCAGTTATTACAGAGGAAGGTGCCACAACCTAAGAATTCATTAAACCAAGGCCAATGGGTGTCTTTGTCATTATAGCCCGTGGCATGGAAACCTATCCATCCACCTCCTTGCTCCATGTATTGCTCGAAAGCTTTACGTTGGTCAGCGGCTTGAGGTAAGGCGTTGAGCATCACCACAACATCGTAGAGCTTAAGGCTATCCAATGTATTGGGGCATTCGGTGCGGACGTCATACGTGAATCCCTCTCCATAGCTGAGTTTGTGAAAGAAATGCAGGGCCTGCTGGTCGAACTCAACATGGGCCGACTCTGCATTAGGATCCCAGATAAACAGGGCATGAAAGCGAATACGATCTCCCGCATAGTCGGCAGGATAATTATCGCCCACTTGGGCCTGAGCGATGCTGCAGAAAAATATAAGCACCAATCCGAGCAGTCTTTGGCTCAGATTTCTGATTTGTTGGTATTCCATAGTATTTCTTTTTTTCTAATTGCAAAAATACAACTTTTCTTTAGGAGTATTCTATTATTATGATATATTTGCAAAAAAAGAATCAGTACTGTGGGAACCAAACAGTTTTTATGTGCCACTTTGTTGGCACTTACCGCTTGTTCTGCACCTCAGAGTGAGCAGAGGCACATGCAATAACGCTTTACAAATCTTTCTTATTTGGTAGAAAGATAATAAATTGTTATTTTTGCATGCGTATTTCTGACAACTCACA